>Ga0209045_1001171_pt1 | contig 25422 bp, 22 predicted proteins | sample SaaInlLV_10m_DNA_4_FD_184664 | JGI IMG/M metagenome (GOLD analysis project Ga0209045, IMG submission 184664) | Marine microbial communities from expanding oxygen minimum zones in the Saanich Inlet - Saanich Inlet SI072_LV_200m_DNA (SPAdes) (version 2) | ecosystem: Environmental > Aquatic >...
CACAAAATGGACACAAGTTTAACCAACAAAACTAGAAAAAACTAACGGAGGAAAAAAAGGATAAAACCCCAGATATCCTTTAATATGTAATGAAAAAAATAATTTTATTCGGAGGCTTTGGCTACATAGGACTTAAATTAGCCAAAAAATTAACAGAACTTAATTATTCAATCAAAATTTTTGCCCCAAATTTAAAAAAAACAAATGCGGATTTTTTAAATCAAATTGAAAAAATCAAAGGGAGCATACTGAACATTAATGAAGTCAAAAATGCTATAGATGATGTTGACTGCATAATTAATCTTGCAGCAAAAATAACCAAATTTGGAACTAATGAAAATATTTTAAGTGAATTAAATATTAATTGTGGTGGTCAAATAAATATATTAGAAGCGTTAAAACAAAAAAACAAAAAAACAAAAAATATATTTATAGGATCAAGATCTCAATTTGGGAAAGTTAAATTAGAAGATATGCCCATATCTGAAGATTATCCTCAAAATCCAATTTCTATATATGGAATACAAAAACAAACTGCTGAAAAATATTGTAAATTTTACAACAATGCTTACAATGTAAACACAATTATAATTAGGCCTGTTGCAGTATACGGCCCAGGAATTGATTCTGAGAAAGAAAATAGCGTCTTGAATAAACTTATTAGAACAAGTGTTAATGATGAAAAATTTTACATATATGGATATGGCAAAGATATAAAAGATTTTATTTATATTGACGATCTTATAGATGCAATAATTTTATTAATTAAAACTAATATTTATGACGGTACATTCAATATAGGTTCAGGAAAAGGAATAATTTATAAAGAAATAGGAAATATGATTTTAGGAAAAAGTAAAAAAGAGTTGTTAGAATATAGAGACTTTCCAGAAGATACAAAAAAGTTTGAAACAGGAAGTTTTGTAGCAGATATTACCGCTATAAAAAAAATAGGATGGGTGCCTAAAACAGATATTAAAACCGGAATAGAAAAAACAATAAAATATTATAAAAAAATAAAAGGTAACTAAAATGAAAATTATGATTACAGGAGGAGCAGGTTTCATAGGCAGTAATTTTGCCAAATACATGGTAAAAAAATATCCTGAGAACCAATTTATTATATTTGATAAATTGACTTATGCAGGAAATCTTAATAATTTAAAAGAAATTGAAAATGAACCAAACTACAAATTTATTAAAGGAGATGTTACTAATTTAGATTTATTATGTTACTTAATGAAAGATGTAGACTGTGTATTTCACTTAGCTGCAGAAAGTCATGTAGATAATTCAATAGGTAATTCATTAGTATTTACTATGTCCAATACTTGTGGAACTCATTCTTTATTAGAAGCTGCAAGAGTATGTAAAACCAAAAAAATAATTCATATTAGTACAGATGAAGTTTATGGAGATATAGAAGAAGGATCGTTTAAAGAAGAAGATAAATTAAATCCAAACAATCCATATTCTGCATCAAAAGCAGCTGCAGAAATGATTGTGAGAGCATATCATAAAACATATAAATTACCAATAATAATGACAAGAGGAAATAACACATATGGACCTTTTCAGTATCCTGAAAAAATAATCTCAAGATTCATAGCTAATTTGATAATGGATAAAAATGTGCCTTTGCATGGAACCGGTAAAAACATAAGAAGTTATATTTATGTACATGATGTATGTACTGCACTTGACACAATATTTCAAAATGGACAAATTGGAGAAACATATAATATTGGCACAGACTATGAACTAACTAACCTTGAACTAACAAAACAATTACTAATGAAATTTGAAAAAAATGAAGATTACATCCAATTTGTAACTGACAGGCCATTTAATGATAAAAGATATAGTGTTAATATAGATAAATTAAAAGCGCTTGGATGGGAACCTAAACATTCTTTCGAACAAGGATTAGATAAAACAATAAAATGGTATAAAGAAAATCCGCAATGGTGGATGCCATTTATGCTGTCTTCTTAAATAAAATTATTTAATTTTTTTTATTATAAAAAAAGAATGATGGTGATTTAATTTTTCTCTAAACTCAGTTATTATTTTTAAATTTGCTTTTTTGATCTTCGTCTGATTTTAATATCCTGTTCATATCTAAACCCCTAATGTTCCCCTTTAAATTCAGACTTAAAAAAAAAATAGTAAATTGATAATGCAAAATTTAGAAAGCTCTTAACGTAACCTATTGAATAAGATGTTCATAATTTTTAAAAAAAAAATGCAATAATAAAGAACTGAAATTACACCATATTTCTTTGAAACTCTTGAAAGTTCAGATAATGTATTCAATAAATTATTTATATGTAAATAGTCTAGTAACTCACAACAAATAACTGCGTCAAAATTTGAATCTGAAAAAGGTAATGTCCTTACACCCACTAAATAAGCTGGCTTTAAGGTTTTATCAAAATCACAGGATGTTACATCAAGCAAGTAGTTTTTTAAATAACTATTAACTGCATTATTTTCCACACCAACCTCTAAAATAGAATTTACCTTAAGATATATATATATATTCGATTTTGTCTGATAATAATAACAAATAAATCTATTTAAAGACGTATAATTTTTAAAATAATGATTCCTGCTTACTTGAGTTTTACAGGTTTTATTTATTGAAATTTCCCGTTAATATGTTAGTTTTGTTTAATTTAAATGTGAAATCAACAAGTATTTTAATAAATTTCCATTTTGCTTTAAGACACGCATTTCAACTAGACAAAACACAATAAAAGTTAATTTATGATCGTTAAATATTTTTTTGAAAAACAAAGTATATTCTCATAACTACCCAATTACTAATAAAACTACCCACTGCATAATAAATTAACCAGCCTAGCACTAAACATAAGGGACATTAACCGTTTTTAATAAAAATAAGCATAAATATAAAATTTTTGTCTGTTTATAAAGTGATTATTGTAACCTAGAAACATTTTTAAAGGATGAAAAAACTTAAATTAACTAAAATAAAAAGAATGATTTCAACAAAAATTTATTAATATACTATTAACAAATGCAATAAAAAAATTTGAAAATAAAATTGAAAATGAAACAAAAAAAAGAAAAAACACATAATAAAACGCCAAAAAATACTGGAAAAATAAAACAAAAAAAATTGTCTTTCTCTAAAATAAAATCCCACAAAAGAGATCCGAAAAGAATGGCAAAAATATCCCACTATTTTTATCAACCTATTGCAGATTTATTTACTTGGCTATTTTTAAATATGAATATGACACCAAATCAAGTAAGTGTTATAATGGTGCTATTAAGTTTAGTTGCAGCAGTGTTAGGATTTATTCCTACAAAAACGTGCATACTTTTAGCTATAGGGAGTCATATTTTATCAATGATTATTGATCATTCTGACGGAATGGTTGCAACAATTACAAAACAATTTTCAAAAGTTGGAGGATACTTAGATCATTTACATCATGTTATTGAAATAACAACTGTTTTTTTAGGAGTTGGAGTTTATACCTACTTCTTTGAAAAAAATATATTATTTCTTTATTTAGGCATTTTTACAACTATAGGACTTCTTGCATTAATATATTTGAGAGATATGTTTTTGTTTGTTACAGAAACTAGTATAATGAAAGATCACATACACAGAAAGTTACCCATTGTTTTAGTATATGGTGAATTTTTTAAAATGTGGTTACCAATAATATTTATCATGCTTATTTTTAACTTAGGATCATATGTTTTATATGTATCTAGCACATGGATTTTAACTAGAGCAATAGTTTTACCAATATATTATTACATAAAAATCAAAGAGCTATAAAAGATATAAATTGAAAATAATAACCAATATGTGCTAAAGACGGAATTTAAAAATGTGCGGAATAACAGGAATCTATAGCTTTGAAAAAAGCTCAACTGATGAAAAAATAATTAAAAAAATGACTAGTGCTCTTCAACATAGAGGACCTGATCAAAGCGGAATATATGTTAATTCTAACAAAAAAGTATTTTTAGGTCATAGAAGATTAAGCATATTAGATTTATCGGTTAAAGGAAAACAACCCATGCAAGATAAAGAAAAAGAAATTGTCATAACTTACAATGGAGAAACATATAACTTTCAAAAAATTAAAAAAGAACTAGAAATCAAAGGTTACAAGTTTGAATCAACAACAGATACAGAAGTTCTAATTGCAGCATATAAAGAATGGGGAATAAATTTTGTAAAAAAACTTAATGGAATGTTTGCAATTGGTTTATATGATAAAAAAAATAATAAATTTTTCCTCGTTAGAGATAGATTAGGCATTAAACCCTTATTTTATACTAGAACTAAAAATAAGCTTATTTTTTCTTCTGAAATTAAATCTATACTAATCCACCCAGATGTTAAAAAACAAATTAATTACAAAGCAATTTCATCCTATTTGTCTTATAGATATCCTATAAATAATCAAACATTTTTTGAAAACATAATATCGGTTGAACCGGGCAGTATTATTGAATTAAATAATAAAGATATTAAAAAAACTAAACTTATCAAATACTGGGTTCTTAAACCTACTGAAAAATTAAAAGATTTGGGAGAGAAATATTATTTAAAAAAATCTAAAAAGTTATTTTTTGATGCTGTTAAAAAAAGAATGATGTCTGACGTTCCATTAGGTGCATACTTATCAGGAGGATTAGACAGTTCTGCAATTGTTGCAGTAATGGCAAAAAATGTTGAAACCCCTATTAAAACATTTACAATAGGATTTAAAGAAAAAGATTTTAATGAATTTAAATATGCTACACAAGTTGCAAAAATGCATAAAACAAATCATAAAGAAATTCTTCTTTCTGCAAAAAATTATTTAAACACTATGAAAAAATTAATAAAATATAAAGATGCTCCATTAGGAGTTCCTAATGAAGTACCCTTATATTTAATGTCAAAAGAACTTAAAAAACATATTACTGTTGTGTTATCTGGAGAAGGCGCTGATGAAATATTTAGTGGCTATGGTAGATTATTTAAAAGTCCTTTCGATTATAAAAAAATTAAACTACTTCAAAAAATAAAATTCCTTAAGAAATTTTCTTTGATTAAAAAAATGATAGATCCTCTTGAAAAAAAATACGGATCTATTAATATTAAAACAGAATTAGATCATTTTCTTCAGCAATATACTTATTTTCCATTTGATGAAAAAGTTAGCTTATTTAATTTGGAAATGAAACAAAAAATAAACAAAGATAAATGGATTTTAAATAAATTTAAACAAGAATTTTATAGATATAAAATTGACTATTATCGAAAAATAAGTTATGTTTTTGAGAAATTACATCTTCCAGGGTTACTACAAAGAGTTGATAATTGTACAATGGCAACTTCGGTTGAAGCAAGAGTTCCATTTGTAGATCATGAACTAGTAGAATTTATGATGGATGTTCCACTAAAATACAAAATGAAATGGAAAAATAAAAAAGCTTTTTTTGAATCATTATTTATGAATTCGGATGATATAAGTGAGAACAAAGATACATCAAAATATTTGCTTAGAAAATTAATTAAACATTATCTTCCTAAAAGTATTTTAACAAGAAAAAAACAAGGATTTCCAGTTCCATTAAATGAATGGTTTAAAGAAGAATTCATAGATCTTGCAAAAACAGAATTACTGTCCAATAAATCTAAAATTAAAAAAATATTTGATCAACAAAAACTTAAAATTTGGATTGAAAACAGAAATAGCAACAATTTTGGACAAAAACTATGGATGATTTTAAATGTTGAATATTTTCTAAGAGATTATTTTTAATCATTTAGTAGTAGTTAAATAAATAAAAATATAAGAGAAATATTTATAAAAAAAGAGCGCAAACTAACAAATATAATAGACAAATAACAAATAAACTAACATATTTAATAAAAATATATTTTAAAATAAAAATGAAAATTGGCTATACAACAGGAGTATTTGACTTATTCCACGTAGGACATGTAAATATATTAAAAAATGCTAGATCTATGTGCGATAGGCTAATTGTAGGAGTTACAACAGATGACCTAGTAGCATACAAGAACAAAAAAGCAGTAATTCCATTTCATGAACGCTGCGAAATAGTAAGAAATATAAAACATGTTGATGTTGTTGTTCCTCAAGAAGATCTTGATAAATTTAAAGTGTGGGAAAAATTAAAATTTGATGTTTTATTTGTAGGTGATGATTGGCACAAATCACCTAGATGGGAAGATTTAGAAAAAAAATTTGATGATGTAGGAGTTAAAGTTGTTTATTTTCCTTACACTAAAGGAACCTCATCTACACTAATAAATGAAATTCTTCATAAAGAAAGAACTAAACTAAATGGGATTGAAGACAAATCAAACGATAATCAACCAGATAACACCATAAATTCTATGAACCAAAACATATGACTAAAATAACATTAGTTACGGGTGCTGATTTAGGAAATAAAAAAAATCTGAAAACAGCAGAAGCAAATGCCATAATTAATTCTTTTAAAAAAAATAAAATAAACTACAATATTCTTTGCAGAGCATATAGTGGCACTAACAATAAAAAAATAAGACAAATCGCCCCATTAGGAAATATAATTCCTAAAATATTCACACTATTAGACGAGATAACATTTAAAAAATTTAATTTTCGCAAAATAAATAACCAATTTTTAGATTTCTTTGCAAGTAAAAAAATAAATAAAACAGATGCGATAATATTTTTACCCTATTCTTTTGAAAAAACATGCGAAATAGCTAAACAAAAAAAAATCAAAACAATAAATATAGGCACTAGCGCTAGTAACACCTATGTTTCAAAACTCAAAAATCAGGAGTTAAAACACACACACAAAATAAAAAAAAATAAAAATGTGTTGAGTAACTTAAGTTCTGGAGAAAAATCACTAAAAAAATGCGATCACATAATTACCTATTCGAAATATTGCAAAAGAACATATGAATATATAGGTATAAAAAAATCAAAAATAATTGTACTTGATATGGGCACAAAATTAAACAAATTTAAACCATTAAAAACCAAGTTAACTCAAAAAAACATTAAAAATAAAAAATTTAGAGTTGTATGTGTTGCTAATTATACAATTCTTAAAGGATTGAAATATTTGATTGAAGCTTGGATTAATTTAAAATTAGAAAATGCAGAACTAATATTAATTGGCAAACTAGATAAAGAAGTTCAAAATCAACTAAAAAAATATAAACTGCCTAAAAACATTAAATTTCTCGGATTCGTAGATCCTTTAGCTCATTATCAAAATAGCACTATTTTTGTGTTACCTACACTCACAGAAGGATTTGCGAAAGTAGTACTCGAAGCTATGTCGTGTGGACTTCCAGTTATCACCACCACAAATAGTGGCGCGGATAGCGCAATAAAGCAAGGCAAAGAAGGTTTTATAATACCCATAAGAGACTCTAAAAAAATAGAAGAAACAATACAATACTTTTATAATAACCCAAAAAAAACAAAGGAAATGAATAAACTTGCAAGAAAAACAGCAATGAAATATAGTTGGGATCGATACTCTAATAGTTTAGCAAAAACTATTAATAAACTAATGAAATAAAAAAATAAAATAAATTTAAAATGAAATTAATAATACGTGATGATGATTTATCATATTTTGCAAAACCAGAAGATCTTGAAAGAATATATGCAGGTATTTGGAATAAATGCCCCATATCATTTTCAACAGTCCCATTTGTTACAACAACAGGATTTGAAACTCCTCTTAATTCTTTAAAAACAAATAAATTGTTTGGGATAGGCGATAATAAAAAACTGGTTTTATTTTTGAAAAAAAAAATTAAAGAAGGAAAAATAACAATTGTACAACACGGCTATTCTCACAATAATTATGGAACTAAATTTGAACTTGAACAAACAGATAAAAAAAAATTATATAAAGAACTGAAAAAAGGCAAAAAGTATTTAGAAAAAGTGTTTGGAATTGAAATAAACTGCTTAGTTGCACCGCACGATAGATTTTCCAAGCAAGCTATTAAAATTGCAGAAAAAATAGGATATAAATACATTTGTAGAGCATTCGCACCACTTCCAAGAGAAATTCAACTCAGAAAAAATTATTTAACTGCGTTCTTTAAATTATTTAAGCATTGGTTAAAATATCGACGAAAATACAGATATCCCACCTTGTTAAATTATGGAACCTGCAAAGAGATTTATTCTTATAGACCAAATGAATTAATAACAAATATTGATTCAATATTAAAATTTCATGCAAAACATGAACAAAGCATGCTTTGTTTAACTAGCCACTATAGAAGTGCGAATATACATTCTGATGAATTAATGAAATTTTTAATTAAAAAAATAAAAAAATATGCTCATTTAAATAAAATATAAAGATAAAACAGAAAAATGAAAAAAATTGAAAAGATAAACAAAAATAAACGAATAACTGTTAAACAAACAACAAAAATAGTTTATGTTTGTAATTCAGATTTTGGAAGACATGGAAATATAGGTTTTCGAACGTATCATGTTGCAAAAGAAACATATAAACAAAAAAAATTAGGAAGAATTATCTGTCGAGGAAATGCTCAAAAAGATGTTCCAAAAAAATTTATAAAATATGTGTTTCCAGGATATAGAATATTTAACTTAGGATTATCATTCATAACTCAGTTTATTTGGAAAAAATTTCCTGCAAGACCAATTCAACTACACTTATTTGATTGGGTTGTTTCTAAGAAAATTAAAAAAATAGATGCAGATGTTCTACACATATACGAATATGCTCCTCGAACAATTAAACAAGCCAAAAGACAAGGAATGAAAGTTATTCTAGATACTCAAATGGCACATGGAAAAACTGCAGACAAGATATTTAATAAAAATAGAAAACATGTAGAAGAGAATGTAAGTGCGAAATATGCGAATAAAATAATTGCTTCATCACAATTTGTAGTTGATAGTTATATAGATTCAGGAATTGATGTAAACAAAATAGAGCTCATTCCTCACGGAGTTGATCTTAATAAATTTAAATTTAGCAATAAAAAAATAACAAAAAAATTTACTTGTCTGTATGTAGGATTAGTAGAGACAAGGAAAGGAATAGAATATTTGATTAAAGCGTGGACTGAATTGAACTTAAAAAATTCAGAACTTGTTTTATGTGGTCGTCTAAACCTTTCACTTAGAAAACAAATAAAAAAATGGAAAAAAATAAGGAATATTAAATTTTTAGGATTTACAGATCCAAAAAAATACTATAAAAATGCAGATGCGTTTATATTTCCTTCAATGCTTGAATCATCTGCAAAAGTTCTATATGAAGCAATGGCGGCAGAATTACCAATCATAACTACATTTAATTCAGGACCTATTTTCAAAGATGGAACTGCAGGATTCATAATACCTATTAGAGATTATAAAATAATGAAAGAAAAATTAAAATATTTATATGATAATCCTAAACAAAGAGTTAAAATGGGAAAGCTTTCACGAAAACTAGTTTTGAAACATAGTTGGAAAAATTATGGGAAAAAATTGAATAAATTATATGCTAAACTTTTTTCATAATAAAAAAATAATGATGATGATTTAATGTTTCTCTAAACTCATTCATAACTTTAAGTCCGGACTTTTTTGAGATATTTCTGAAATGTTTCTTTGAAATGCCCTTAATACCTAATCCCCAATAATGTTCTCCAGTAAACTTAGGTTTTAAAAAAAAATAAGGTATGGACAAAGCAAAATTAAAAACTTTAGTAAAATAACCTAGAGAAAATTTTGTAAAAAACTCAAAATACGCACAGTAATAAGGTATTGAAACAACAACATATTTGTTTGAAACTCTAGATAATTCTGAAAGAGCCTTTGGCAAATCCTTAAGCGGGATATGTTCTAAAACTTCGCAACAAAGAACTGCATTAAATTTATCATCTTTAAACGGAAGGTTCCTTACATCTCCAACAAAATCAGGATTAAGTGTCTTATCAAAATCACAAGAAGTTATATCAAACCCAAAATTCTTTAAATATAAATTAACAGTTCTATTTCCAAGGCCTATTTCAAGTACTGTCTTTACATTTTTTAGTTGAATAATTGAATTTGTCTGGAAATAATAACTAATGAATCTAGTCATGGAATCATAATTTTTAAAATAATGTTCTGTGTCTACTTGGATTTGAAATTTTTGTTTCATCTTAAATTACCTCATTATAAAATAAAATTTGATAAATCTTAATATTGATTTAAATGATTTAAATCCCTTTGAGTTTATTTTAGGATATAATCTACTATTTATAGAATGAATATTTAAAAAACTATCGTTAAATGGTTTTAGTTTCATAGATAAAAAAAACAGTTTTGAACAAATAATGTTTATTATCTCCCTTGAAGTTTCAAGCAAAAAGATAAGTTTTTTATATTTGAAGTTATATTAATAAAATTGAGAAAATAATCTATGACAAAATATATTACTATTTGTCTAACTTAACAATAAACATACCAACTAGGTAAACATTTGAGTGAACTACAGACTATAATAACTCAAATTATTAGGTTTATAACAACCCAAAATAAACTAGTTAAAAGTAAAATAAAAAAATAAAGAGGTTGAAAAAATGAAAACAGCACTTGTTACAGGTGGAGCAGGATATATTGGAAGTCATACTGTACGTGAACTTCTGAAAGAAGATTATAATATCATAATTTTAGATGATTTAAACAAAGGCCATAAAGAAAGTGTTCCTGAAAATGTCAAATTAATTATTGGAGATCTTAATGACACTAAATTGTTAGACAAAATATTTAGTGAAGAAAATATAGATTTTGTAATTCACTTTGCTGCTTCAATAGAAGCAGGAGAATCTATGACTAACCCTCAAAAATTTTTTAAAAATAATACTAGAAACACTATGAATCTTTTGGAATCGATGCTTAAACATAATGTAAAGAAAATAGTATTTTCATCGACTGCAGCAGTATATGGTGAACCTGAATATATTCCAATAGATGAAAAACATCCAAAAAAACCAACTAATTACTATGGACTTTCAAAACTTATGATAGAACAAATTCTTGAAGCATATGATCATGCATATGGACTTAAATTTATTGCATTAAGATACTTTAATGCATCTGGAGCAGATATGGCAGGTAAAATCGGACAGGATTACACACCAGATAGTCATCTAATTCCAATCATAATAAAGGCAGCACTCGGACAAAGAGATTGTATTAAAGTGTTTGGAACTGATTATAAAACTGAAGATGGAACTTGTATTCGAGATTACATACACGTAAGCGATCTTGCAAGAGCTCATGTTTTAGCAATTAAATATCTATATGAAAAAAATCAAAGCGATAAGATAAATCTAGGAACTCGGAAAGGCTACAGTGTTAAAGAAGTTATAGATATGGTAAAAGAAGTTTCTGGAAAAGACTTTAAAATCATTGAAGAATCTCGACGAGAGGGAGATCCTGCAAATCTTATTGCAGAATTTAAAAAAGCAGAATTAATTCTTGGATGGGCACCGCAGCACGGATTACGCGACATAATAAGTTCTGCATGGACCTGGCACAGTTCACACCCTGATGGGTACTAGTTTTATTTTTAAGTCTATTGTCTAAAAGACATTAATTTTTTTATTTCTTTAAAATCAACTATTTTTAAAAAATAAGCTGCTGCAAAATAAGATACTGCAATAATCAACAGGATTAAAAATATCTTAAAATAAATATGAAAATGGAGCACAGATCTTAACAAAACTATTTCTAAGTAAAGACCTATATTGATAATAATTATTTTAAACCAATTATTAAATTTGATATTAAACTTCAATCTTTTAAGAATAATGCAACTTATTACAAACATGATTAAAAAAGATATGGTTGTTGAAATTGCAGCCCCAACTATTCCGAATAATGGAATCAAAAATAAATTAAGAATTATATTCATAATTGCTCCAAAAATAAATAGCTTTGATTTTATTTTTACCTTTCCTATTCCGTCGAGAACAATAAAATTTATCATAGATACTGCCTTGAATAAAAATGCTACAGCAAGAATCTGGGTAGCTAATGCAGCAGACAAATATTTAGAACCGAAAAAAATCTCTATAATTTCTGAAGCAAATGAGAAAATAACAACAAAAACAGGAGCTAATAAAAAAAAACCTAAATTATATGCGGAACCTAGCATATAATCGATCACATGTTTTTTTCCTGAGTGATAAAGTTTTGACACCATAGGAAACATAAATGCCTTTAACGGTTGCATAAATAATAAAATAAATGTTACTAATGGCAAAGCAATTTGATAAAGCCCTGTAAACTCAACTCCCTTAAAAAAAGTAATCATCACAACATCAGTTTGACTTAAAAAAAATGCTGCGCCTCCAGTTAATAACGTATAAGACCCATATTCCATTAACTGTTTAAAAAAACTCTCTCCTGAGTTCAAATTAGATTTTGAATCTGGTTTTGAAGAGGGGTTAGATCTTGCAAAGAAAATAAAAGAGTATTTTTTAATTGCGATTATTAAATAGATTAAACCCACACTAAAACTTAATGTCCAAATAATGACAATTTTATATAATGCATTATCAGGACTTAGAATGAAAACAAACATAGATGCTATGAACACAATAACCAATCTCAATGGATTTAGAGACGCATACATAATTTCCTTGTTTAAACCTGAAAAAAATGATATTGTGAATTGAAACAATAAATCAAATGCAAAACAAATAATAAACATAAAAAAAATAGGGATTGCTTTGGGCGTGTGAAAATAAAAATCTGCTATTTTAAACCTTAATAAAAAAAGAACAACTGAAATCAAAAAGCCAGAACCTAACTGAAATAAAAGAATCTGATACAAAGACTTTTTTAGTAAAAGGTATTTTTTTTCTGATAAAAATTTAGGCATAAAATGAGTGAGACTAGAGTTTAATCCAAAAATAACAAAAAGAGATACTATACTAAAAAAAGAAACAAACGAGTAAAAAAGACCATAATCGCCTACAGAAAGCAAACGAGAAAATAAAATACGAATGAAAAAAGTAATAGGCGTTATAAGAAACAAAAATAGATATGCTATTTTGACGCCTTTGAAAATGCGCTTTTTTTCATTAAAATGAATGAACCCCATATTAGAAATAATAAAAAATAAGTTCTTTTATAAATCTTATTATAACCTTTATAACCCTTATAGAATAAGATTCATGGGCATCCTTAAAAGAAAGGGTCTTTCGTTTCGTAACGTGAATATTAATAATATGAGATCTTGCAGTTGTGGGATTTTTGATTAGACAAGAAGGATAGCCATAATTCTTTAAAAAACCTTTTGTTCCAATTTTAGTCCAACCTCTAATTTGCTTAGATATAAATCCTAACTCAAATAAATTTAGAGCCCAATCTTTTTTAGAGAATAATTTTTTAATTCTAACATAATCTCCTCTTAAAAAATAAGGATGTCCATGTAAATGAATTGGCGCATTAACCATTAAAGTTCCTCCAGATTTTAATACTCTGTTTATTTCACTAAGTGCTTTTTTGAAACTCACACCATATTCAAACCAATGTTCTATTGATTGATTACATAAAACAACATCAAATGTGTTGTTGTGAACAGGAATTTTTTCAACTGAACCTTTAATATGTGTTAAATTATTTTCACTAAAATCGACTGGCTCTAACCCTTGCCAAGTGCAACCATTTTTTTCCAAAATAAGTTTTGCAAAATCCCAAGTACCAGGACCTATTTCCAAAACAGATTTATTTTTAATCTTTGAAAGATCTCGTTTAAGAACTGATTTGATAACTTTTCGTAAAGTGTCTTCTTTAAACTTTGTTTTTTTTGCAATCAGTTTAATTCACCCATAAATGCTATTAATTTATTTTAAACAATAACTCAGAAGAAGTACTTTGAACTAAAGTAAATTTATCTGACTCAGTCATTTCATTTACCCTGTTGATTAATTTAGTTTCATTCACTTTTAATTTGATAATACAGTCAACACCCAAAACAGTATAATTATAACCGTACTTTTTCAAAAAATTATAATTTTCTTCTAATGATTGATTTAATGAAGTTTTGAAAAAATGATCTGGATCTGAAGATAAATAAGTTCTATCTACTAACTCTTTTGTTTCCCAAGGTTTTGATAACATATCATAACCCAATACTAAAGAAGGATAATTACAAAAAGGTAAAACAGTTGAATCTTTAGGAAGTCCGCCGTCACGCATCCAAATAAATAATTGTTGAGCTTGAGGTTCCATAATCTGATGTTCAGGCCAAATAGCAGTATTATGCCAGTATTTAGGACTAAATGAACTGGAATACATAAAAATTAAAATTAAAAATATAAATAATAATTTAACTAAAAACCTAATATTATTATTAGATATGAATGAATTAAATGAAGCTAAACATATATGGATTGAATATCCTACCACTAATGCAAGAGACATTCCAAAAAAAGTCCACATTCTAAACGGAACAAAACCAATTGATAAACTTGCACCCATCACACCAATAAATGAGAAAATAACCCAGGTTAGAATTATTAATAAATGAATATTTTTTTCTTTAAACAATTTTTTAAAATGAATTAATAGTAGCACTAAACCCAACATAAAAAAAAACATAGGTAACCAACCTATACCAATAGGGTTATTAATCATGTTTCCGTTTTGAGCTATAAAAAAATCTGCAAAAGTATAAACTCTAGATGCACTTCCTTTAGAATACATAATTTTTTCTGATGGAATAATCAATACTGCTAAAGATAAAATGAACACGCCTAAATAAATAATCAAAGGTACAAATTTTTTATCCAAAAATTGTTTAACAAATTTAAACCAAGATTTACTAGTTAAATATATTGCTACTAAGATAATTATTATAACTGCTGTTAAAATTTGAAAAGTCAATGAACTTATTATTTTTTCTATTAATGGAATAAAAACATTTATTCCCCCTGCTTCTACACGTCTAACATCACCAGTTAATACATCCCAAAATTTTATTAATGCAGGAACCCAAAACACTAACCCTATAAAAAAACCAATTAAATAAGCATCTAAATAATCTTTGTTGAATTTCTTAGTCGATAAAACTTTCAAAATATAAAATATAGCTAATAGACTTGCAATAACAACAGAAGTATAAAAATGAGACAAAATTATTGCTCCAAAAAATAAACCTGCTAAATATTTCCAATTCTTATTTTCTTTTATTGCTAACAGAGCATAAAATATTAAAAACATAAAAGCCATATTAAAATTTAGTGCAAATACGAAATGACTAAGCCAAGCAGGAATTGCAGCTAAAGTAATTGTTGCCCAAAATGCTTTTGAATCTGAATCAAAAAGTTTTCTTGCAAAGAAAAAGAAAAATAAAATAGATAAAGAAACAAAAAGTGCATTAAAAAATTTCATACTTCCATAAATAGAATCATTAGTTTGATGTAAAAGAGCCATTACAATCTGATAACCTTGAGGGTATGGCTGTGAAAAATGAGTAAAATGAAAAGGAATTTCAAAAGTTTTATGAATTGAAATATATTTTGTATCTAAAGCATAACTATAGGGATCTCCATTTTCAAACCAAGGATAATTAAACGAACCTTGAATATACATATACGCAGAAATGGCAAATATTAGTATAACTAACAAGGTATACACCTGAGATTTTTTTATTTTAAATGAAGAAAATTGTTTAATAAACTTAACAAGATCTGATATCAATACTTCACTTCTATAATAAACAGAAATGATAACTATGACTACTGCCAATCCTAAAAAAATAGGCCAAAAAATCTGAATTCTTAAATGATTAAATAATACTCCAAAAATTGGAATGAACAGGGTTCCTGCACCTAATCTAATAACTAATTTTTCAATAAAATCTGCATTCCAATCTTTTATAAATAAATCTATCAGAAAACCAAGTCCTATTGCTGTAATTAAAAAAAACAATATGCTTAAAAACATAATATAATAGAAAAAATCCTATTTTAAATAGTTTGTTGTTTTACAGTCTATTGATCATAGAAATATATTTAAAGAGTTATAAATTATTTCAAAAAAAGTTATAAAAAGGGATATAAATGAAAATAATAATATCTATACCTGCATACAATGAAGAAAAAACATTGCCTCCAGTTATTGCAGAATTAAAAAAAGTAATGAAGTCTACACAATATAAATCACAGTATAAAATACTTGTTCTTAATGATGGTAGTACAGATAAAACTGCACTTATTGCTAAAACTGCAGGGGCGATTGTTGTATCTAATAAAAAAAATATAGGTCTTGCAGAAACATTCAAAAGAGAAATGGAAGAATGCTTGAAGCTTGATGCAGATGTTATTGTACATACGGATGCAGATGGCCAATATCCTGCAAAATATATTCCTAAACTGATTGAAAAAGTTATTTTAGGTCATGATCTTGTCATAGGTAGTAGATTCAGTGGTGGAAACTACAGCGGATCTATATCTAAAAAAGTAGGAAATATTGCATTTGCTAAAACATTTTCAAAACTACTTAACACAAAAATCACCGATACTACAACAGGATTTAGAGCATTTGGGAAAAATGTTGCAAAACTTCCTTTAATTAACAGTTTTACATATACACAAGAACAGTTAATAAGAGTAGGAAAAAAAGGACTGAGTATTTGTGAAATTCCAATTACAACTCGAAAAACCAGAGCGAGCAGATTATTTAAAAATCCATTTGATTATGCGATAAAAGCATGGATAAACATACTTAGAATATATAGAGATTTTGAGCCATTAAAATTTTTTGGAAAAATAGGATTACTTATCATGGTGCCTGGATTTTTAATTGGAATTTATCTTTTAATGAACTTAATAATAACTGGGCATGCAGGATATATTAACTTTTCAATTTTATCAATTCTATTTATAATAGTAGGACTTCAAATTGTTCTATTTGGTTTTTTAGCCGACATGAGGTGAAACAATGAAAATATTATTAATCAATCCATCATTTACAGGACTATATGGTAATTATGCTCCTGCCGCAAAAGTTGGAGTTCTATGGCCTCCAATGGGGCTTGCATATTTAGCTTCAAATATAACCGGTAATCATGAAGTAAAAATTCTTGATTTAGAAGTAGAACCAAATCTGAAAAAGACACTTAATAATTTTAATCCAGATGTTGTGGGTGTAACTTTTGCAACGCCATTATTTAACCAAGCAATGAACTTATTTCGAAAAATAAAAAAGTTTAATCCTAAAATTTGGACTGTTGCTGGTGGACCACATTCAACAACTCTGCCACAATCAGTTATTTCAAATCCTTTTGTTGATACGGTTCTTATTGGCGAAGGTGAAGTTGCATTTAATAAATTTTTAAAAAAACCTAGAAAAGGAATTTTAAAAAGAGAAGCGTTAATTACAGACCTTGATAAAATTAAATTCCCTGCAAGAGAGCTTCTAAAAAATAAAAAATATTTGTGGAGTGTTCCTAAAAAAGGAATTCGACCAATGACTTCATTTATGACTTCTCGAGGTTGTCCATTTATGTGTACTTTTTGTTCTCAACATATACTTTTTGGTAGAAAAATGAGATATAGAAGTATAGGGAATATTATGGAAGAATTAACATTAATAAAAGACAAGTATAAAATAAATCATTTATCAATGCTTGATGATACCTTAGGCTTAGATAAAAAAAGAACATTCGAACTATGCGATAATATTAGAAAAGAAAAATTAGATATTACTTTTGAAGGATATACTCGGGTTAATGTAATTACAGAAGAACTTCTAAGAAAACTCAAAAAAGCAGGACTGAATCGACTTTCATTTGGGGTTGAATCAGGAGATCAAAATATACTAAATGCTACGAAAAAAGGAACTAATTTAAAACAAATTAGACGTGCATACGAAATAGCAGATAAAGTAGGAATTGAAACAAGAATGTCAATTATTTTTGGACTTCCTGGCGAGACTACAAAAACAATTAAAAAGACAATTAAATTTATGAAGTCTTTAAAATGTGATCAAGCATATGTTAATGTTGGAACTCCCTTTCCTGGAACTGAATATTATGAACAAGCAAAAAAGGGAATTGGTGGAATGAAATTATTAACAGAAGACTGGAAAGAATATAGACGCTGGGGTAATGCAGTAATAAATGTTAATGATTTATCAGCAAATGACTTAATCAAATGGCAAAGAAAAGCACTATTAGAGTTTTACCTTAGACCAAAGCAAATATACTATAATCTTAAAAGAGCTGGTGTGAGTGCTGCAGTACAAAATGGACTTAGTTTCTTTAAAAGTTTTTTAAAATGAAGAAGTTACTTAAATTTGGATCTGGATCTATTTTCAGTTATTCTATAAAATTAGGAGTTACACCCCTATTAACTGAACTTTTTCACGTATGGTATTTTTATTCATACATCATTTCGATGGTGTTAGTTATATTATTTAGTTTCTTTTATAATATGTATGTAACCTACCAAATAACAACTAATAAAACCCAAAATTTTGTTAAATATACCTTTTTCTTAACAATGTTCATGGTGCTTGATGCAATACTTGTTAAAACTCTAACTGATATAGGTTTATTTTACATTTTCTCAATAATAATTGTTACAACAGCACTTTTTTTTGTTAAATATATTGTTTATGACAAAATGGTATTTACAAAAAAAATAAAAAATAAAAATGTTGCAGGCAACTACTATAATAAACACAATAGTAAAAATCCGCTAATAAAATTTTTAATGAATAAGTTCCATACAGATTTATTTAAATTGATAAAAAAAACAAAATCAAATCAAATTCTTGACGTGGGTTGTGGAGAAGGATATACAACCAGACTCATTAAAAAAAAATTCAAAAAGGTAAATATTCAAGGAATTGAACTTGAACAAAAAGCACTTAAAATTGCTCAAAGAGAAAATAAAAAACTAAAATTTAAACAAGGGTCTATATACTCAATTAAAGACAAAGATAAATCATTTGATTTAGTTATTGCAACAGAAGTTCTAGAACATCTTGAAAAACCAAAAAATGCATTAACTGAAGTTAAAAGAATCAGTAAAAAATATGGTATATTTACAGTTCCTTATGAACCTTTTTGGAGAATTGCAAATATTGCAAGAGGTGCTTATCTCAAGGATCTAGGTAATACTCCTGGACACATACAACACTGGTCTAAACGAAGCTTTAGAAAAATGTTAAAAAAAGAATTTAAAAAAGTAACAATCACAAACTCCACGTTATGGATCATGGCAGTTTGTGAAAAATAATAAACAAATAAATCAATATAAAAAAATTATTTTTATTATCTATATTCTTACCTTCTGCCAATACCTTGATAATGGAACCCTAATTCTTTAACACGCGCAGGATCGTATATATTCCTGCCGTCAAACACGCAAGGAGTTCTCATTAAATCTTTTATTTCATGAAAATCTGGCGCTCTATAACTACTCCATTCAGTTACTAGGATCAAACCATCTGCATTTTTGCAGCAATCATACTTAGAATTACAATATTCTAGTCGGCCGTCCTTATCACCCATTATTTTTTTTGCGTTATCAGTTGCTTTTGGATCATGTGCTTTTACTTTTGCACCCCTATCTGTAAGATAATTGATTATTGATATTGCAGCAGACTCTCTCATATCATCTGTTTGAGGTTTAAATGCAAGACCCCATACTGCGAAAGTTTTATCTTTAAGACCTCCATTTGAGCCATGATGTTCTTCAACTTTTTTGGCAAGATAAAATTTATGAGTTTCGTTAAATTCATGAACTTCTCTTACAAGGGTTGGGTCAAATCCTTTTTGAGATGCTGCGTATGCTAATCCTTGAACATCTTTTGGAAAACAACTACCCCCATAACCAACACTAGGATACATAAATTCCCAACCAATTCTTGAATCTGAACACATACCTTCTCTTACTTCCATAATATCTCCGCCAAAAAGATCACAGATTTGAGCCATTTGATTCATAAAAGAAATTCTTGTTGCTAGAAATGAGTTTGCACCAAGTTTTACTAACTCTGCATTAATGCGTTTCATCATTATTAACTTACCTTTCTTTAAAGAAAAAGGATGATAAAGTTCTTCCATTACTTTTTTTGCAGCCTCTGAATCAGTACCTACCACAACACGATCAGGGTATTCAAAATCTTTTACTGCTTTTCCTTCTTTTAAAAACTCAGGATTTGAAACAACATCAAAAGTACAACTAGAATTTGAACCTTCCAAACTTTTATTGATATTATGTTCGACAAGCTTTGCAGTTTCTGGAGGAACTGTTGATTTATCGACGACAACTTTGTAATCATCACAATCTCTAAAAATTGTTCCTAAATCTTTTGCTACTTGCTCAACATATTTTAAATCAAATGCTCCGATGTCTGAAGAAGGAGTTCCTACTGCAATAAAAATTACTTTCGAATCCTTAACTGCTTCTGAAAGATTTGTTGTAAAATGCAAACGCCCTTCATCCACAGTGGTTTTTACAATATCTTCTAAACCAGGTTCATAAATAGGAATTTTTCCTTTTTTTAATGAATTAATTTTTTCTTCATCAATATCCACGCAGTAAACTTTATTACCATACTTTGCAAATAAAGCCCCTGTTACTAAACCTACATATCCTGTTCCAACCATTGTTAAATTCATAATATCCCCCTCACACATAGTTTGTTTTTTGTATTCTTAAGTTCCTGTTAATAATTTTACAAAATTTACAAAATATTCAAAACTTTTTAAATTTTATGAACATTCAATAGATGAAAAAAAGTTCATATAAATATCTTACCTTTATCCTACTTTATCCGATAACTATATAAAGATCGTAATTATTATAACATATGAACTAAAAAAAAATAAGAAATTAAAAATAAATTATAAAGTTACTAAAAAAAATGAAGCAAAAAATAAGCATAACTATCGACGAGCGAACACTAAAAGAAATAGATTCGATAGTAGATAATGTATTAATTAGAAATAGAAGTCAAGCAATAGAATTTTTAACAAGAAATGCATTAGGAGATAATAAAGTCGCAGTAATTCTTTCAGGAGGATCTGAAAAAGCTCTGCGCATAGGCAAAGATTATAGAATAACTGTTCCTATTAAAAACTCTACACTCATTGAAGTTGGTTTACGAAAATTAAAAAGAAATGGATTTAAAGAAGTATATATTATTGCGCGAAAAAAAATACTGACAAAACTTTTTGATATTGTAGGAAATGGAAACTTATATGGTATAACCGTTCACTATGTAGAAGAATCTCAGAGTAGAGGAACTGCAGAATCATTAAAACTGATTAAAGGTATGATAAACAATACATTCCTTGTGGTTTATGGAGATATAATTTTTAACAAAATAAATTTGGAAGAATTATGGAAACAGCATGTTAGACAAAAAAGACTTGCTACACTGATGTTAACTACTTCTGCGACTCCAACAAAAAAAGGCATTGTCCGTGTTGAAGGAACTAGAGTAATTGAATTTATACAAAAACCGAGAAAATCAGATATTTATATTGGATTTTCATCAATGTTTATTGCAGAACCAGATATTTTATCGTATAAAGGAAATAGTCTAGAAAATGAAATATTTCCACAACTTGCAAAAAAAGGACTCCTAAACGGCCATCTAAGTAGTGAGAAAGAGATCCATGTCCACAATGAACAAGATGTTAAAACATCCAAATTTTAGTAGTATATAACCTGCTCCAACACACCCATTCAATACAAATCTATTTAAAAATGGAAACGTTAGCTTTATAAATAATCCCTTATTTCTACTGTTTGGACGGCCATAGCGGCTTGGTTCTACCCGATCCCATTCCGAACTCGGAAGTCAAGCAGGCCCACGTTTGGTGTTGTACTGATCTTTGATCGGGAAGCATTGAAAGCCGTCCTCTTCTTTTTATTTAAATTATATATTAAATTTATTTACGATAAATAGAAAAGTTAATTAATCTATTAAAATTATATTAATAAAATGAAGACTACAATATTAGGCGGAGGTAGTTGGGGAACAGCACTTGCAATACAATTTTCTAAAAATAGTTTTATTAAACCGATTTATGTATGGGAATTTTTGAAAGAACGTGTTGATTATATATTAAAAAATAAAAAACATGATTTACTTCCTGAAGCAGAAATAAATGAAAATATCATTTTTTCAAATGATATTAATATTGTTTTGGAATCAGACTATATTTTCTTAGTTGTTCCTTCGGAAGTTATAGGAAAAACAGTTTCGATTATAAAAAAATTGATCAAACCAGAAACAATAATAATACTCGCGTCAAAAGGATTCGATCATGAAAATATAAAGTTTTTAAGTGAAGAAATAACTCGACAAATTCCAAATAAAATTGCACTACTTTACGGACCCACACATGCAGAAGAAGTTTCAAAAAATATGTTCAGTGCAGCAAACATATATTGTGACGATCAAGAAATAGGTGCAAAAATAGTTGATTTATTTTCTACAGACACATTTAAACTAGAATACTCTGACGACATAATAGGTGCGCAAGTATGTGCTGCAATGAAAAACATTTACGCACTTTTTATAGGTGTTTTAGATGGACTTGAAATGGGAGATAACACTAAAGCAATTATTATGACTCATGGTCTATCAGAAATGATGAAATTAGGAATTGCTATGGGTGCCAAACACGAAACTTTTTTTGGTCTTGGAGGAGTAGGAGATTTAATTGTTACTTGTACAAGCAAACATTCAAGAAATCGTGCTTTTGGAAAATTAATTGGACAAGGCAAAAGTCTTAACGCTGCTGAACAATCTATGAACATGATAGCAGAAGGAGTAAAATCAACAAAAAGTGCCATATTGCTTGCAGAAAAATATAACATCGAACTACCTTTAGCCAAATTACTACATTCTGTTCTTTTCGAAAATGAAAACATAAAAAAAAAATTAAAAAAATATTTTGAAAAGAAAAAAAAATAAAATAAGATGAAAAAAATCGTTAACAAAACTCAAACAACAATTTCTTCAACTTCTAAATCACCATCTAAAGAACCATTAAGAATAGCTTCATAATAATCCAATGGACGCACATGAGTAATTATTGTTTGATTAATCAAATACTTACCATCTTTACTTTTTCTTAACCTTGTTTCAATATTAGGCATTCTCTTTAATCTTTCTTCTTTCTTTTTTGTTAAAACCATTTAGTTTCACCTCAAAAATTAATAATAATTAATGAGTCATTTAGATTTATAAAGTTTCAGTGGAAATTTCAGAAAAAAATTTAGAAAAATTGAAAATTTTTCGACAAGAATAAAAACCAAATGTAAAAAATTCAATAAAAAAAGAATATTTTCAAAAAAAATGTTTAAAAAAAATAATATTTGCTTAAATCAGTCCCTATTAGCTCTATTTTGTAAGAACCAGTCAACAAAAATTTTCAAACCTTTTTCTATAGATGTTGTCGGATTATAACCTAACAATTTTTTTGACTTTGTGAGATCTGCGTAAGTGATTGGAACATCTCCTGGTTGCATAGGGTGCTGATCTATAACTGCTTTTTTACCAACAAGCCCTTCAATAATTTCAATAAAATAATTTAGCTTAACAGTATGGTTATTACCTAAATTAAAAATCTCATATTTAAACTCATGATCTAAACTAGATATTATTCCCTGAACAATATCTGACACAAAAGTATAATCTCTTTTAGTTGTTCCATTGCCGAATTTTTTGATCGGTTTATTTTCGTAAATTAATTTTGTGAACATGTATGGTGCCATGTCAGGTCTACCTCCGGGGCCATACACTGTAAAAAATCTCAAGCAAGTTGTTGGAATTTTGTAAAGTTTGCTGTAGGTGTGACACAGAACCTCTCCTGATTTTTTAGTTGCGGCATAAGGAGAAACAGGATTTCTTGTATGATCAGATTCTGCAAATGGAACTTTTTCATTACAACCATAAACAGAAGAAGAAGATGCAAAAATAAATTGTTTGACAGAGTATATTTTTGATAATTCTAATAAATTTAATGTTCCTCTAACATTTGTTTGTTCATAGATAAATGGATCTTCAATTGACGGCCTAACACCCGCCCTTGCAGCTAAATGAATTATTTTTTCTGGAGAGTGTTGTTTAAAAATTTGTTCAAGGGATGCATAATTAGTAATATCAGCTCTGATCAATTTAAAATTAGGATTGTTTAAATTATGCGCTATGTTTTCTTCTTTAAAATCAGAATTATAATAATCATTAAAATTGTCTAAACACATAACTTTATGATTCTGTTTTAGAAGTTCATCACAAGTGTGACTTCCAATAAAACCTGCTCCTCCTGTCACTAAAATTCTCATAAATACTCCTCTTTATCATTATTTTTTAACTTGTCTACAAGAAGTTTTATGTCTTCGCACTTATGTTTTGGACAAATCATGATGCAATCTTCTGTTTCTACAATAACTAAATCTTCAACACCTATAGTAGTTATTAATTTTTTTGATGTTGTTTTATTTGAATTGCTTAAATTCTTTGAATTACTTAAAGTAGAATAAATAATATTATTTCTTGAATTCACACCAAGATAATTTGCTAAAACAATATTCCCATGCTTATCTTTTTTATTCATACGCTCTAAAGATGTCCAACTACCAACATCATCCCACGGAAAATCTCCTCTAACAACTACAACATTATCTGATTTTTCCATAATGCCATAATCAATAGAAATATTTTCTAATGCTTTGAATACTTCTAAAGTTTTTTGCTTAATAATAAAATCATCTTTTGAGTTTAGTACTTCTTTTAGTTTAATTAAATTTTCATAATGATTAGGAAGATGTTTTTTAAATTCTTCTAACATAACATCTGCACGAGAAACGAATGTTCCACTGTTCCACAAAAATGTTCCTGAATTTAAATAAGATTTTGCAGTTTCTAAATTTGGTTTTTCAACAAACTGCTTAACTGAGAAAATTTCAATAGGATTAGATGCTTCTATTAATTCAATGAAATCTCCATGTTCAATATATCCAAATCCCGTTGATGGGTACGTCGGAGGAATTCCAACTAAAACAATATTATTATCCTCTGAATAATCAATAGCCGCCTGTATATGCTCTAAGTATAAATCAGGATTAGTATAATAATGATCTGCAGTTTCTGCAACAATTATTGCATCAGGATCTAAGTGCAGAAGATGAATGCATGCTAAACCTATGCATGCGGCAGTATTTTTTTGTAAAGGTTCTAATAAAAATTTGGCAAAAGGAATTTGCTTTTTTAAAATATCATGTAAACTATTAACTGTATTAATATAAAAATTATCTTCAGGAATTAACTTTTTAAGATTAGATACTGTATCTTGAATAAGTGAATTTTTCCCAGCAATATTTAAACATTGTTT
>Ga0209045_1001173_pt1 | contig 25373 bp, 25 predicted proteins | sample SaaInlLV_10m_DNA_4_FD_184664 | JGI IMG/M metagenome (GOLD analysis project Ga0209045, IMG submission 184664) | Marine microbial communities from expanding oxygen minimum zones in the Saanich Inlet - Saanich Inlet SI072_LV_200m_DNA (SPAdes) (version 2) | ecosystem: Environmental > Aquatic >...
TTGCAATAAGAGCTGCACCAAGAACGATCAGGGCTCCGGCAGGGCTGGGAAGGCCGTTGAATATACCATCGGGCAGATCAGCCCTTTTTTTATCCATTGCGATAAACCTGTATAGGCGAAATGCAACCCCGATAATAAAAATAACACCGACAAACCATGCCAATGACCCTTCTTTTTGGACAATCACATAGGCCGGTGCCAGCCCAAAGCTGACAAAATCTGCAATATCATCCAGATAAGGACCATATTTGGTTCCCCCATGCTTTAGAGCCATACGCCCATCAAATAAGTCAAACAATTGTCCTACGATGATTATACAGATGGCCCATGCAAAATAATGATGATGGGTCAGGATAAGGCTTGTAACACCACAGCTAAAATTAAGTGCAGAAAGGATATCTGCGTAGAGGCGGTTGGGGATAAATTTAAAGACCACAGATGCACCTGAAAGTATAATGCAGGCAATTAGCACTTCATCAACAATGTTTATTAATCCAGGGTTTTTATCCATCAATGCGCATAAAATAACAAGGCCAAAGCAGATCATCGCCTTTATTTTTCCAAAGTTATTGGCAGCTCCGGAAAATTTGATCCAAGTCAAAATCCGCCTTGCAAAAAACTGCCCCACAAACTCAATGACCACAAGAATCCATACCAATTCTATTGATATAACTCCTGCATATGCAAATCCAATCAATGGCGGCAAATAGGTCAATTTATCACACAAAGGATCCAGCGATTCTCCCCAGAGGGTTCCCAGATTACATCCTCTTGCCACAACCCCGTCTGCGCCATCAAGGATGGCGGCAAAAGTAAAGATAAAAATAGCAATGGATTGATAGGCCGTAAAAAAATAGAGAACAAATCCCACCACGGCCATGGCTGTCCGCCAATAGCAAATTGAATTCGGGTGCAAAAGCCACTGGTGTGACATGATATATTCTCGCATGGACTGCTTTTTAACTGCCTGGGAAAACCATAGGAAAAAACCAACTCCAACAGCAGCAGAAAAAACAATTACCAAAAATCTTTCCATTTTATCGCCTCAATTGATTAAATAATTTGTTTGTAATTATTCAGCCCGGTAAAAAAAATTATCCCCAAAGCCCTGCCTGATGAATATTTGCAGGAGGTTAAGCGTTTAGCATCGAAACAAATATCCATCAGACAGGGCGGGTTCAAGCGCAAGAGCTGAATAATTACATTTGTTTTTCTTTTTCAGCATCCCGGACAATTTTGCGCAATTGCTCCTTTACCCCCCGGGGTAATGGATCCGGCTGATGATTCTCCAATATGTTTTGTGCCTCTATGATTGCTTTCTCGTACATGGTTTTAGATCCGTCCGCCATCCATCGATCGATGCCCTGTCGATTGATGATTTTCGGCTGTGACTGAATTCGCATGTGCTTATAGGTGGCCGGATGACTTAAAAAATCCTTAAACGGCCCCACATCCTTTGTCACATCCACTGCCAGGGTTTCATCGTTAACAGGGATTCCGCCAAGGACATATCGAATCATCTTTGCGAACTCATTATCTATAACCAGCTGACCAAAATCAAATGTCATGCCTGACTCAACCATACCCAAGCCGTAAATGAGGTTGGCACCTGCCAACGCCGGTAACAAGGCTGTAAGGGTTTTTTCATGGCCGGTCTGGACATCGGATATTTTACTGTCAGCCTAGCCACCGGCGACAAAACTCGGCAATGCATAGTACCGTGCCAGCCTTGCCACTGCACCGCTGATCATGGCACATTCAGGAGATCCCACGGAAGCGGTTGCCAGTCTCAAATCCATGGCTGTGGTGGAGCTCCCGTAAATGACCTTGGCACCCTTTTGGGTCAACTGACTCAAAACGATTCCGGACAATACTTCGGCATTGTGATTGACAAGGGTTCCTGCCAGTGTCACGGGAGATGATCCGCCGGCCATGGCCATGGACAAAATATTGACTGCCATACCTGAACGGGCAGCACCCATAATCACCTCACAGGTGTCTTTCACAAGCTTTAATGGACTGACCGGACACGTAACAAATGTGACCAAAGGGCGTTCTAGAAGCTTTTCGCGGCTTCCTGCAATGGCAACGGCCATTTCTACAATTTTATCCAGCTGAAATCCATCAAAAGGTCCCAGAAAGAGATGCTTGCTTGTATTGTTAAAACTTGCCTCGGCATTGTGAAGCTGGCCCACTGTCTGGGGAACTTCGTGGGCTCCTATAGCCCTTTCATAAACATCAATCTCGTCCATGGCATCGGCCAGTTTTGCTGCATTTGCTACATCTTTTTTTGTGGGAACCCGCAGTTCACCCGTGTATGGATCTCTTACCTTGACGCCTTCACCAAAGGTGGTAAAGCCGACCCTGTTGCTTTCAAGAATGACATCATTCTCAGGATTCCTGCCCGCCAGAAACAACTTGGACGGCGCCGAGGCAATGGCCTCTTCAACCATATAAGGCTGAAGTTTTACGATTTTATTTTCCGGATTAACCTTTGCACCACCATTTTTAAAAAGTTCAACAGCTTCTGGATCTTCAACAAACACCCCCGTATTCTCAAGTACTTCCAGGGTTGCCAGATGAATCTCTTCAAGCTCATCATTGGAAAAAAGGGTAGCACCGAATCCACCGTTAAGGGCCTTTCCGGCATGACTATTTCGTTTCAATATTTACCTCCTTGTATTAATGTTTTAAATCAAATTAATGCTTTAGTCTATTACGAGGTATATAATTAATTTCAACTCGATCACCTTCTGATAAAATATGGCAGTTGTCAATGACAACCCAAGAAAAACCTATGATATATCTAAATTTAAATAAAACTTGATGATATTTGATTTAAGGCCTATAAAACCAATATATTTACAGTCTAAAAAAACATACAGGTGATATCTTGAAATCAGTATCAGCAGATTCTCCAGAAGGAATTTCAAAAATTAAAACAAAATCCATCCGCTATCATTGGTAAGAATGAATAGACCTAAAATTTTTTTGTATTTATTATTATTTTTAATTATTTTTTCAGGTTGTGCAACTAGCCCGCCAAAGAATATCAACAATGCCTGTCGTATTTTTGATGAAAAATCAAAATGGTATAAAGCCTCGTATAAATCTTATAAGAAATGGGGGGTTCCAGTACATGTTCAATTGGCAATAATGCATCAGGAATCACGGTTTGTCAGTGATGCGCAACCTCCCCGGCGAACATTATTATGGTTTATTCCCTGGACCCGCCCAAGCGATGCATTTGGTTATGCCCAGGTATTAGACAGCACCTGGGAGTGGTATAAGGATAAAACCGGTAATTGGTTTGCCGATCGTGATGATTATAAAGATGCCGTTGATTTTATCGGGTGGTATGGAAATATTTCTTATAACACGTTGAAAATATCTAAATGGGATGCATATGGACAATATCTTGCCTATCATGAAGGACATGGCGGATATAAGCGTCGGACCTATCTAAAGAAAAAATGGCTCATGCGGGTGGCTGAAAAAGTAAAAGCAAACGCAAACCGTTATGCCCTGCAACTAAAACAATGTAAAAATTAGATCTTGTCAACGCAGCAGGTGGTACCTTGATGGTGGATCAGGGAATTACAACCCTATAGCAGTGTTTTTTTTAATGTGGTATGATGCCGGAATAACCTGAATAATATTAAAATTCAATGATTATAAAAGGAGAGATAAGGTCAATGCCAGGCATTAAACAAGAATATGGATGGGATAACTCAATGGGGATCTCCCTATACGATAAAATCCGCCGGGATATGAAGAGCGCCATGATGAATAAAGATACAGACGTTCGGGACACCATGCGGCTCATCATGGGAGCCTTTCCCAGCCTCACCGTCCCCATTACCCTGGAGAGTGGGAAAAAGACCACCCGGGTCAAAAAGCCTGAGGAAATAACCGATGATGACCTCCTTAACATTATCCGCAAATTTGTTAAATCAGAAAAGACTATGCTCGAGTTTAAGAAAAAAACCAGTTCAGACTATCTGGAGCTGCTGAACTCATATCTTCCCAAAATGGCCAGTTTTGAGGAAATTGAGAAGTGGATATCAGATAATGTAGATCTCTCAGAATTCAACAGTCCCATGCAGGCCATGGGAATAGTTATGAAACATTTTGGGAAACTTGCTGATGGAAACCAGGTAAAAGATGTCCTAAAGAACATAGGACGCTCCTGATGGTTGGGAAGATAGATGGTATTTTGGCCATCGCCTGGACTTTTCTATTAAAAATAATATGGAACGAACATGCTTAAAATTGGACAATATAATGATTTGATTGTGGAAAAAAGGGTTGAATTTGGTTTATATTTAGAATCTGAAGAAGACAGGATTTTACTTCCTCAAAAATACATTCCAGAAGATGCAAACATAGGTGATACACTTAGAGTGTTTGTATATAATGACTCGGAAGACCGGCCCGTTGCAACAAATTTAACGCCAAAGGGAGTTCTAGGAGATTTTGTTTTCCTTAAAGCCAAAGATGTTGCATCCTTTGGAACATTTATGGACTGGGGGCTTGAAAAAGATCTGCTGGTACCCAAAAGTGAGCAGCAGGACAGAATGATCCCCGGTAAAAAATATCTCACAAAAATCTGTTTTGATGACTTGACCGGCAGGGTCTTTGGAACAACAAAGATATCCGTGCATTGCGATAAAAACATTAAGGATCTTAAAGTGGGTCAAAAAGTAGACCTTCTGATCCACTCCTTTACCAAGATTGGTATTATGGCCGTAATAAATAACAGATACTTTGGTATGTTATATATCAATGAAACCTATCAGGGCCTGTCAATAGGAGACACCTGCACAGGTTATATCATGCGGCTTCGTGATGATCAAAAAATTGACTTAACCTTAAAGGAACCGGGTTATAATTCTGTAAAAGGCTCTGGTGACACCATTGTAAATATTTTAAAAAACGCCGGTGGTTTTATACCCTGCCATGATAAAAGCACTCCAGAAGAAATTAGAGAAGTTTTTTCCATGAGTAAAAAAGAATTTAAAAGAGCCATTGGGGGTTTGTTTAAAAAAGGTATCCTGGATCTGAAAGAAAATGGAATTAGACTGAATACGACAAAATGGGACAAAAAACTGGATAAATAAAAACAGGATATACGAATACCCAAATCGTTTATTCAAAAAAGTATTGTCTATTTCATAACCGATACTTTTGTCTATAAAACATAATGTGACCTTTTCTGGTCTTTCTCAAACTAGTTGTTTATTTTGCTTTACAAAAAGAAAATTCTTCTCTATAGCAATCAAAAATAAGGTGAATTTTAACAATCTTTGGGACCAGACCCTCTATCTTGTTTCAGAGAATAATTGAAAAAATGAAAACAGGAAAAGACAATGAAAATCGGATTTATCGGCCTCGGTAACGTTGGAGGCAAACTTGCAGGCAGCTTGCAAAACAACGGCTTTGAACTGATCGTAAGAGACATCGATAAAGCTGCTGCACAGCCCTTACTGGCAAATGGGGCCCAATGGGCGGAATCACCGAAAGCTCTGGCCCAATCAGCTGATATAATTATAACATGCCTTGGCTCACCAGCAATCGTGAGTGTGGTAATGGAGTCAGAAGATGGTGTAATTGCCGGCCTGGACGAGGGTAAAATCTGGCTTGAAATGAGCACAACAGATGAGGCAGAGGTAAAACGTATAGGAGCACTAGTCGCTGCCAAAGGAGCAATTCCCATGGATAGTCCTGTATCAGGCGGTTGCCACAGGGCTGCCACTGGAAATATCGCCATCCTTGTGGGGGGAGACCGGGCCGGCTTTGAAAAAGCATTTCCTGCAATTGCCGTAATGGGAAATGAAATTCTCCACACAGGCCCCTTAGGGTCTGCCTCGGTTATCAAGGTAATCACCAACTATCTGGCAGGAGTTCACCTTGTTGCTCTGGGTGAAGCCTGGGCCGTGGCTAAACTTTCCGGCATGGATCTGGCGACTGCCTATGAGGCAATCCGAATTTCATCAGGCAACTCATTTGTACACGAAACAGAGAGTCAGGTAATTCTTAACGGCAGCTACAATATAAACTTTACAAATGATTTGGCCGTAAAAGATATGAGTATATTCAACGATCTTGGCAACCGTTACGGAATACCCATGGAGATTGCACCCCTGGCACTTGATATAATCAAAGACGGTTTGAGTCAGTTTGGATCAAGGGCATGGTCATCCATGGTGGTAAAGAGATTGGAAGATGCATGTAATACAGACTTCAGGGCAGAAGGGTTTCCGGAGATTCTTGAAGATGATGAACCATTCCAGATAGGAAAAGAAATAAAGGTGCGCGGTAGAGATTTCTAAATTTTCAATTATGTTTAAAACCAATAAAGAGTTAATAATTTTAACCAAAAGAACAAATAAGCTTATCCACCATTGGAGGGAAGGAAATTCATGAAACCTAAAGCCGATCAAAACTTTTTTGATGTGGATTTTGCGCGCCGGCAATTTCCTTTCTTTCAATCAGATCAGTCAAAACACCTGGCTTTTTTTGATAATGCCGGCGGAACCTTTGCCTGCAGTTCCGTGGTGGATAAATTGACATATTTTTATCAAGCCAATAAAGTTCAACCATATGGTGATAACCCGCTGGCCGCCGCTGCTGGTGAACAAATGGATACAGGCCGCCGCGTCATTGCTGAGTTATTAGATGTGCCTGTGGGAACACTTACCATTGGGCCGTCAACAACTCAAAATATCAATACTCTCAGTATTGCATGTATGGGCTTTCTCAAAATGGGAGATGAGATCATTGTCTCTGAACAGGACCATGAAGCAAACATTGGTGCCTGGGAGAGATTGGCTCGACAAACAGGGGCTGTCTTGAATTTTTGGAAGATCAATCCCAAAAATGGAGAACTTGACCTTGATGAATTTAAAAAACTCCTGAACAGGCAGACGAAAATTATCTGCGTAACACATAGCTCTAATATTCTTGGAACAGTGAATCCAATTCAAGAAATTATCAGTCTAGGCCATAGTTTCGGATCAAAAGTGGTTATTGACGGTGTTTCCTATGCACCACACCGCTGGCCGGATATTTCATCGTCCGGGGCAGATGCCTACTGTTTCAGTACGTATAAAACATTTGGGACTCATTTAGGCATCATGTATGTAGACCCGGATTTTATGGCCCGACTCTCACCCCAATGTCATTTTTTTAATAATGAAAATCCCTGGGCCCGTTTAGATGCAGCCGGTCCTGATCACGCTTTGATTGCAGCACTTGCCGGGATAGGGGATTTTTTTTCAAAGCTTCATGATCATCATTTTGGTTCTTCTGATAAGACCCTGAATTTAAAAGTTTCTGATATTTCGAATATTATGAATCAACACGAACTATCTCTGTGCAAAATATTAATTAAAGAGCTCAATCAATTGCCGCTGAGAATCATAGGAAAATCAAATATAAAAGGTCGTGAAGCAAATATTTCCTTGATTTCATCCACCCATTCATCAGCTTTACTAAGCTCATTATTGGCAAAAAAAGGGGTGACTGCAAAAAATGGCCATTTTTATGCGTATAGATTATTGAAAAAATTGGGGATAGATACAAGCGACGGCGTCCTCCGGCTGAGTTTTGCCCATTATAACACCAAGGATGATACCATACGTCTCATTGATGCCCTGAAGGCGGCCCATGGCCGTTAGTTGAGATTAATGGCCAAGATATTTTTCTTTTTACCAAAATTTAAAGCATCTTCCAGTGATCCCATGCACAAATCAATTCTTAACCCGTTTAAATCAATATTCATTCGATCTTCGGCCATGAATACCCCTACTCCTTCAATATATATTTTTTTCCCCAGCCATCCTCTATTTACAAGCTCGGAACTTATCGCGCATGTCCTTCCAACTACGGGCAGGGTCATGGTCGCTGTTGTTTGAGGATAACCATCTGAATTGATTCCATTTGACCATGGATGATATCCAGTTAAGGTTACATTTGCTTTTGTTAATGTTTCAAGTCTTTTTTCGTTGGATTTAATAATTGATTTCAAATAGATTTCTTTATTTTCATACAAGGACACAATTCTGTTTAAATCTTGAATTTCCTGAGTTAAATATGAAATTGTTTCAGCATTAATGTTGTTGATTACATGTTCTTTTTTGAACTGCTTTGCAAAAAATGCGCTGCTTAAAACAACTAAGAATAAGATAAGGATATAATTAATTTTAACTATCATAATTATCAGAACATCTGCTTTAAAAGAATAAATTAGTTATTAACAATTTTATTCAGTAACCCCCCAGGTAAAGCCTGGTAAATCAAAAATCCATAATAAATGCCATAAACTTCTCACAACTTGATTTGAAAATCAATAGATTTGCCTTGAATCCTAAAATAATTCGTAATTGTTCAGCCCGTTAAAAAAAAGTTATTTCCAAAGCCCTGTCTGATTGATATTTGCAGGAGGTTAAGCGTTTAGCATCGAAACAAATATCCATCAGACAGGGCGGTTTCAAGCGTAAGAGCTGAATAATTACAATAATTCTTTAATTTTGGCTGTTTTCTTTCTTTCTTCCATATAGAGCATATGTGCTGTTTTCAAATCAGTCTTTTCAAATCTTATTGTATCACCGGGTGTTGTCTGCGCCACCTTTGACAGATCTGTGGAAATCACTGTTGCAATCTTGGCATATCCGCCAACAGTCTGTTCCACAAGTAAAATTATGGGTTGTTCATCCGGTGGTATCTGTATACTGCCGGGCATTGACGGCTCTGAAACAATGCTTTGGGGCATGCCTTTTTTTATGGATACAGGGGCTCCCTGCAAACGGTATCCCATGCGGTTTGCCTTTGCTGTAACCATATACTCAGTTTCAAACAAAGCTATAATTCCCTGATCAAAGTAATCATCCTGAGGGCCTAAAATAGCACGGACAACTATATTGGGAAGGTATGCAGGTATATAATCACAAGGAAAAGAACGGGGTTTATTTAAAACCTGGGCATCATTGGTTTGAAGGATATCTCCTTTTTGCAATGGTCTTCCCATAAACCCGCCGATTTTACCCCCCACATAGGTTGAAAAGCTGCCCATGATTTTTGGAACCTTCAGCCCTCCGCTGAAAGCCAGATAGGATCTGCATCCTGATTGAATCTGTGAAATTGTCAAAATATCGCCCGGATTTACTCTTATGGATTTCCACTGCTCAATGGGTTTGTCATTCAGGGTCATTCCCATTTTTGCACCAGTAAGGGCAATATCCATTTGCTTTGTTATTTCCAGAGAGGGTCCCATAACCGTAATTTCAAGAACAGCCTGATTTTCATCATTTCCCACCAGGATATTGGCTCCTTTTGAGGCAAAAGAATCAAGCACACCGCAAACAGGAATACCCATTTGCTGATACCCGAATCTTCCATTGTCCTGAACCATGGTAAACCCCCCCGGAGCTAAAACTTTAAATGCGCTCATCAGCTTTTCTCCTTTTGTTCAAGCAGGTCATATTCTGTTTGGGATATCGGCTTAAACTTTATTTTATCTCCTGCCTTGTAAAGAAAAGGATTGGCTCGATCAGGTGCAAAGAGTTTCAAAGGCGTTTTCCCGATCAGCTGCCAACCGCCCGGACTTGCAATGGGGTACATTCCTGTCTGGTTGTTTGCTATTCCCACAGAGCCCTCAGGTACAAGCATTCGTGGCGTTGTAAGTCTTGGGGTGTGCAATTTTTCATCAAGCCCGCCTAAAAAAGCAAATCCAGGAGTAAACCCCACCATGTAAATCAGGTATTCAGGTTTTGAATGAAGAAAAATCACTTCTTCTGTGGTCAGTCCATGGGCCTTTTGTACATTCTCCATATCAGGACCAAATTTATTTGCGTAACACACCGGGATTTCCACGACCTTCCATGGCTCGATTTCTATCTTCTCAAGGGTATTTTCAACTCTTTTGATCAATTTACAAAGCATGTCCGGATTTGTAACCCCGGGATCATAGATAAACAAAAGAGACCTGTATGTTGGAAGCATTTCTTTGACACCTTTGGGTATTTTTTTTTCAAGAGCTTTGGCCATGGCTCTGACTTTTGTATTTACCTTTGGATCAATGCCCTCACCAAATTCAACAAGAAGGCCTCTGTCTCCGGCTATGCGAAAAACCGGTTTTTCAAACAACCTTGATTCCATGACCTTACCCTTTCCCCATGGGTTTTACTTTTATATCATTTGCCTCAAGCATTTCCCTGATATTTTTTACAAGATTAACAGCCCCAATATTATCTCCATGCACACAAAGGGTCTGCACAAAAAGTTCAATCTTTGTTCCATCAACGGCTGTTACAAACCCCTTTGCCATATCAAGGGCTCTTTTGGCCACTTCATCGGGATCTGAAATAACAGCCCCGGGCTGTTTTCTGGATACAAGAGTTCCTTCAGGTGTATACGCCCTGTCAGGAAAAGCCTCATAGACCACTTTAAGTCCTAATTGTTCTCCCATACGTCTCATGGTTTCCCCTTTTTTTCCTGCCAGGGCAACAAAATAAAGATCAGGGTCCAGACTCATTATCCCTTTTGCAATTGCCTTGGCCGTTATTTGGTTTTCAACAGCATCAAGATAAAGCGCCCCATGGGGTTTAACATGGGAAAGTTTTGTTCCGTGCACATGACAAAACCCTTTAATGGCGCCAACCTGATAAACCAGATAGTGCTGAATTTCTTCAGCCGTGCAGGCCATGTTCCTGCGGCCAAATCCCAAAAGATCCGGATATCCCGGATGTGCTCCGATTCCCACCTTGTTATCAACGGCCATTTTGATGGTTTTATCCATTACAAGCGGATCTCCGGCATGAAAACCGCAGGCGATATTTGCGGAACTAATGTGCTGCATGACCTTTTCGTCCATGCCAATTTTGTATGCACCAAAGCTTTCGCCCATGTCACAATTTAAATCGATTTCTTTCATCCTTCACCTCTTTATCTATTTTGTTACCATGAGTTCTGGAAGATACAATGCAATTTGTGGAAAAACAGTCAGGATCGCCGTTGTCAATAACATTAAAAAAAAGAATGGCAGCGCATATCTGGCGATGTTCATAATGGGTTCACCTGTCAGGCCCTGTATCACGAAAAGATTAAATCCAACCGGAGGGGTGATCTGGCTTACTTCCACCATTAAAATTAAATAAATGCCAAACCATATGGGGTCAAATCCTGCTGCAGTTACCATGGGAAGAGCTATGGGAAGTGTCATGACAACAATTGAAAACCCATCCAAAAGACATCCCAGCACGAGATATACCCCTCCAAGAAGAAGCATGAGCATGTAGGGCGAAAGATTAAGTTGAGTTATTGCAAGGGTAATTGCAGCCGGGATTCCTAAAAACCCCATTACTCTGGATAAAAAACCTGCCCCCACAACAATGAGCATGATCATGGCATTGGTTTTAACTGCCCCTATAAGGCATTCAAAAAGAATTTTCATGGTCATCTGGCGGTTTAAAGCTGCAAAAACAAAGGCACCGAAAACACCTAAGGCAGCAGCCTCGGTCGGAGTTGCAAACCCCCCGTAAATACTTCCGAGAACCACGAGAATAAGAATTAATGTGGGAGCAAGATCCTTGAGCCCAAGCAATCGGTCTGACCATGAATAACTATCTTGAGATTGCGGTGCAATTTCAGGATTTCTAATTCCCCTGTAAATGATGTATGCAGAATAAATTGCCGCAAGAAGCAAACCCGGTAAAATTCCTGCCATAAACATTTTACCGATGGAGACCTCAGCTAAAATTGCATAAACAATCATTATTAATGAGGGCGGGATCAAAAATCCCAGTGTGCCTGCTCCGGCAAGTGATCCCATTGAAAGACTTCTGTCATACCCCAGTTTGTCAAACTCTGCCAGGGTAATTCTACCCACAGTAGCTGTTGTGGCTGCACTTGAACCAGATACTGCCGCAAAAAGCGTGCACGACACAATATTCATGAGTAAAAGCCCGCCTGGAAGTCGGTAGAGCCAGGGTACAAGAGCCTTGAAAAGTTTTTCCGAAATCCCGGACCTGTATAATATCTCCCCCATTAAAATAAACAAAGGCAGGGCCACATACTCCCATTTTTCAATGGTTGCCCATGCAGATGATGCCATATTGTTTCCAGCAGGCAGAGAAGAAAACAGGGTCATGCCAACAAAACCCACAATAAAAAGAGAAAACCCGACCCAGATACCGGCAGAGAGAGCGATAAAAAGAACACCAAATACAACGATAGACATAAAAAGGAGTTCTGCTTCCATTAGACGACCTCCTCTTTAGTTGAAATGGCCTGCCAGGTTTTCAGGGTTGTGGCCGCAAGCTGAATAAAAAAGCACCCGGCTCCAACCAGCATGATGGCCTGGGGAATCCATAAAGGCGTGTTGGTCAATGTGCCTGATGTTGATTCATATCTGATGGCTGAACCAACCATTTTAAAAAGATACCACCATAAATATCCCATAAAAAAAGTGGTAATCAAAGTTGCAAAAAAAGTGATCACCCTTGCCGCCTTTTGGGGTAAAAATCCCAGAACCAGGGTAATTCTGATATGGCTTTTTTCCTTAAGGCAGTATCCTGCCCCCATAAATATTATTGCTGCAAGTCCATAGGCGCTGTATTCATCTGCTATCAATGTTGTCTTTTCAAATAGATTCCATATAAAAATTTCCACTAAAATCAAAATAGACATCAGCCCAAGAATTACAGCAGAAATTTTTGCCATAACATCACTTAATTTGTCTGATAATTTTACAAATTTATTCATTAAGACCACCGGAATTTATCATAATGGACCAGTTTAACAGTCCATTATTATAAAATTAATATGTAATTATTCAGCCCGTTAAAAAAAATTATCCCCAAAGCTCTGCCTGATGGATATTTGCAGGAGGTTAAGCGAATAGCCTCGAAACAAATATCCATCAGACAGGGCGGGTTAAAGCGCAAGAGCTGAATAATTACATTAATATTATCTAAGATATAGTTAAGTTTACCTGCCTGTGATTTTGTAATACTGGCTGAGAACGGCCTGGGCATCGCTACCTGCTTTTTTTGCCCATTCACCTCTTAATTTTTCACCAACAGCATTGAGCTCAGCTCGAAATTCATTGCTCACAGGATCAATGGTCATTCCTTTTTCCACAAGAGTTGCACGGCTTTTACGGTCCATGTCTCCGGCAAGATTCCACATGTCATCTTCCATCTGATTGGCAATTTCAAGGACGATTGCCTGGATTTTTTTATCCAGTTTATCCCAGGCAGCCTGATTAACATTGATCATGTTCACAGGACCCACAATATTTATCGGGGTAAAATATTTTAAAATTTCCCATGCTTTTGCATCAACACCAGAAGGAGAAGAGGTGTACATGGAATCTAAAAGGCCTGCTTTCATTGCAGGATAGACTTCGGAAAATGGCATTTTTCTTGCCGCAATACCCGTAGCTTTTCCAAAGGAAAGCCCAGTACCATCATAAACCCTCATTTTCAGGCCTTTTAAATCTGATTCAGACTGGATTTTGCGCTGGGTATAAATACCGGAAAAAGGCCAGATGGAAGTGTAAAGAGTCATCTGGTTGAATTTTTTCAAATTTTTTGCATATACGGGTTTTGCAAGTTGATAAAGAAGACGCTGTTCAAAGGCATTTGTGGAAATAAAAGGCTGTGCTGTCAATGCCAGGACCGGTGCATCACCTTCAACCATACCCGTGGGTATTTCAGCAACTGCCAGCTGACCTTCAGCAACAGCTCTTAAAAGCTCAGGGCCTTTGAATCCCAATGAGGAACCCGGATGAAGAACAATAGTAAGCTCGCCATTAGTTGCTTTGGCGACTTTATCTGCAAATACTTGTGCACCTTTGGAGTGAAAATTACCCGCAGGATAGTTTAAATGCAGATCCCACTTTGTTTTTGCCATGGCATTGGAAACCAAGGTCAAGGCGAACATCAGACCGGTTAAAACAATTAATAATTTTTTCATCTCTTTCTCCTTTTTAGGGTTATTAATATATTATAAGAGCTTGCACCCTTTAATAATTCAATCAGGATGTCATAAAAACAATTATCCTTTGCCGGAAAATTAAAATATGTTTTTCAATGAGTTCTTTTAAGCGAATTTCATCTTTTCCCACAAGACATTTAATCATTTGTTCATGCTCCAGAAAGACGGATTCATAATGGGATTCAAGAGGTCTTTGAGGATCAATAACATTCCCATAGGACAAATAGGACAGTCTTTTTGCCTCGGTTCTCACATCCTGGACCGCTCTGATGAAAAATTCATTTTGCGAACACTTTGCAAAATTCATATGGAAATCATGATTGGCTTCAACCAATTCGAAAACATCATTGAATGCAATTGCTTTTTCAACTTCTCTATTTGATTCTTTCATTTTTTTTATAAAAATTGAACAGTTTTTATGAATCACGATATCAACAAGACCCAGTTCCATAATTCTCATGCTTTCAAACATTGCCTTGGTATTTTGCAAGGTAATGGGGCGAACAATAACGCCTCTTTTGGGGTGGGTTTCCACCATTTTTTCACTGTGCAGTCGGACAAGAGCTTCTCTTATTGGAGTCCTTCCAATCCCCAGGTCATCCACAAGCTGATTTTCTTCAAGGTGCTGGCTTGGCTGGTATTCAAGACAGATTATCTTTTTGACAAGGGTTTCATAGGCAGTGACGGCCAATGGCTGTTTTGGAATCTTTTGTATTTTTGCTGTTTTACCCATACCCTGGAGTCATCCTTTCTTCTGATACTTTTTTTAAGGAATAAAAATAAACTTGACACATATTTAAAATATATGTCAAGTATATTTTATAAAAAAACAAGATCATGATAACTTTTTATTAAAGGAGAATAAACATGGGTGAAAAAACATATACCATAACATCACCCGTAATGGGAACTTTTTACAGATCCACTGCACCGGGCGAAAAATTTCTGGTTGAAGTAGGACAAAAAATCAATGCATCAGATATTGTGTGTATGATTGAATCCATGAAAATTTTTACCGAGCTTCGAAGTGAACAATCAGGCATCGTAACAAAAATTTTAATGGAAAACGAAGACCCTGTCATGAAAAACCAGGCATTGATGGAGATTGAAGCAAATTAAAATATAAAATTGCCGTAACTATTCAGTTTTTATGCTTGACGTCGCCTGTCTATATGGATATTTTTTTTCGATGCTAAACGATTAACCTCCTGCAAATATCCATCAGGCAGGGCTTTTTAGATAACCTCTTTTAACGGGCTGAACAATTACAAATTGCCTTTAAAAATTTCGGAGGAAACATGTTATTTAAATCAATTTTAATTGCGAACAGAGGCGAGATTGCAGTCCGGGTCATTCGTGCCTGCAAAGAAATGGGGATTAAGACCATTGCTGTTTTTTCCGATGCAGACAAAGACAGTCTCCATGTAAAATATGCAGATGATGCTGTTCATATCGGCCCTGCTTTAAGTCGCAAAAGTTATTTAAACATTGACAATATAATTGGTGCTGCAAAAAAGACAAATGCCGATGCAATCCACCCGGGATATGGCTTTCTTTCTGAAAATTTCAACTTTGCAAAAGCCTGTTTTGATAATCATATTATTTTTATCGGCCCTTCAGCACAAAGTATCGCAAAAGCTGGTGATAAATCAGCAGCAAGACAGACATTAATGGACCTGGGTATTCCAATTATTCCAGGCAGCGATGATATTCTTTCATCTTCGGATATGGCCTGCAAGGTTGCCGACACAGTTGGGTATCCCGTTATATTAAAGGCGGCGGGCGGAGGGGGTGGCCGGGGGATGAGGATTGCCAGCAACAAAGAAGAACTTATCACTGCATTTTCCATTGCTTCAGGAGAGGCAAAGATTGCTTTTGGAAATCCCGATATCTACCTTGAAAAATATATTGAAAAACCGCGACACATTGAAATCCAAATCCTTGGTGACCATTTTGGTAATTATATCCACCTGGCAGAAAGGGAATGCAGTATTCAATTGAGATATCAAAAACTCATAGAAGAATCCCCCTCATCCTTTGTTGATGAAAATTTTCGCGTAAAACTTGGCAAAACCGCCATAAGAATTGCAAAAGCCTTTGATTACACCAATGCGGGAACCATGGAATTTCTTGTGGATAAGAATAAAAATTTTTATTTTATGGAAGTCAATGCAAGGGTTCAGGTTGAACATCCAGTAACAGAACTGGTCACGGGGGTTGATATTGTTCAACAGCAGATTTTAATTGCAGCCGGGGAAAAACTTGATTTAAAACAAGAGGATATACATCTTAATGGATGGTCCATGGAATGCAGGATAAATGCGACTGATCCCAATGATAATTTTATGCCCTCCCCCGGTCAAATTGAATCGATACTCTTTCCTGGAGGACCCGGAATAAGAATCGACACCCATATCCATGATAAATACATGGTCACCCCTTTTTATGATTCTCTTATTGGAAAGCTTATTGTCTGGGCAAAAGACCGACCGGCTGCCATCAATCGCATGAGTCGGGCTCTTAGCGAATTCGAAATAAAAGGGATTGAGACCACAATCGGATTTTACAAAAAAGTATTTAAAAATGATAATTTTCAAAAAGGGGATATTGATACCCATTTTTTAGAAAGAATCTAATGTAAATAGTGGCTGACCGAAAACCCTGTGTTTGGGCGGCTCGTAGAGGAGCAAAGCTCACAAAGTTGCCCATATGCAAGGCGCAAGAACTTTTGCAACCGGAGTGTACTGTAGTACATGAGGATTGTAAAAGTTTGAAGCAACGAAGCAGATGGGTGAGTTTTCGTTCAAACACTAAATAAAAGAGGTGAACATGACCGATACTATATGGCTCCAGGAAATGACCTGGGAAGAAATCAAAATCAAAAAGGATGAGAGTTTTAAAACCATCATACTTCCTTTTGGAAGCACGGAACAGCATGGCCCTCATCTGCCCCTTGGAACAGATACCATGGTGGCCATGACCCTGGCCGAAGATGCTGCAATAAAAGCCAATGTCCCCGTGGCTCCCCCTCTGTGGTTTGGATGGAGTCCCCATCACATGATATTGCCCGGAACAATAACCATCCGGCCTGAAATCCTTGCTGAAATGGCATTTGATATCATATCCTCTCTTCATCAACACGGGTTTGATAAATTTGTTTTGATAAATGGTCACAGAATCGTCAATATTGCCTGGATGCAGATAGCAGGAGAACGTGCAAAACGGGAACTTGGCATTAAACTGGTGATTTTTGATCCTGCCTATATGTCAAAATCAATTACGGCAAAATTAGGCTGGGGTGATGTGGGTCATGCAGAGGAGATCGAAGGATCTCACATGATGTATCGTTATCCTGATCTTGTAAAAATGGACTGGGCTATTGACAATCCCCACCCCAAAAAGCCTTTGTACAGTGTTGATCCCTCCTACAAAGAAGATACCCTATGCTATGTTCCTTCCAGCCTTGAGGAGATGAAAACCGCCACTCTCAAAGCCGGGGGAACCATGGGAGAACCGTCCAAAGCCACTATTGACGGGGGTAAAATATATCATGACCATCTAGTATCACGACTAGTTGAAGTGATCCGGATGCTTCAGCAAAAATAATAGGGCAGTTCTCCTGCCTGGAAATTATTTTGTCTCCATTGGCAGCATTAAATGGGGAATGTGAGGTGCCCTGGGTGACATTGCAATCATAGCCAGCAATATCTGAGAATTTCTGGTATCATCGATTATGTTACCGGGAAAATCGCTATCCAGGACTTCCAGAAAAATTCAACTCCCGATCAAAGTCCAAAAAAGTCGCAACATAAATAGACATAGTCAATACCTTGGAATTTTAAAGATACCGACACAAATATAAACAATTTTTCATTAAGGCTTGAAGCAAAGATTGTTGCAAGTATTCTTGAGGTTCTGATCAATGGCCTGAAACCTCTGATCATCCTGAGTCCTGATAAGTTTGATCAATAACCTTCCATATACAGAAGTCAGACGTTTTGGTTTGACTATTATTGTGGCATGGTCAACGCCATACAATCTGCAGTTAATTTTTGAATGCATTTGTCATTTCCCATACATTAGGAAACAGTAAATAAGCTTAAAATTATTTATATATATTTTCATTAATGATTACGGTGATAGATTGATGAAATCATTTCACAATTTAATGCTTTCGATGGAAAATTGAATCTCTAATTGCCTTTACTATCATTGTCAATCTTGATACAGATTGATTGTCTCAATAACTATTTATTTTCTGGGTACAAATGAATAAAAATGATTACTCTTGGCAAAAAAAGAAAGCTCCATAAGGCAACTTTTAAGATAACGATGTTGTCTTTTCTGGATTTTTCAAACAAAAACTCAAAATCAGATTTCAATGAAAACTGAACAGCAGACAAGGGCTGAAATGATCGACAAACAACTTGCCAAAGCAGGTTGGAATGTGAACGACCCGACACAGGTTGTTCAGGAATACGATATCCTTGTTGATTTTCAGGAGGGGGTTGCCGAAGCTCAAACCCCATATCAAGGGCATCAGTTCAGTGACTATGTCCTCCTGGGTAAAAACGGTAAGCCACTTGCGGTTGTGGAAGCAAAAAAAACAAGTAAAGATGCAGCCATCGGTCGGGAACAGGCCAAACAGTATTGTTATAATATCCAGAAGAATACTGGAGGCTTATTACCGTTCTGTTTTTATACCAATGGGCTTGAGGCTTTTTTCTGGGATCTTGATAATTATCCGCCCCGAAGGGTTATCGGGTTTCCAACACTGGATGATCTGGAGCGGTTCCAATACATCAGGCAGAATCGAAAACCGCTTACCCGGGAATTGATTAATACGGATATTGCCGGGCGAGATTATCAGATCCGGGCCATTCGTTCCGTGCTGGAAGGCATTGAACAAAAACAACGATCCTTTTTACTGGTCATGGCAACCGGCACGGGAAAGACCCGCACAAGTATAGCTCTTGTGGATACGCTGATGAGAGCCGGGCATATGGAGCGAGTGTTGTTTCTGGTGGACCGGATCGCTTTGCGGGAACAGGCATTAAACACATTTAAAGAATACCTTCCCAATGAACCGCGCTGGCCCAGTGTGGGAGAAAAACTGATTAGTAAAGACCGGCGAATTTATATTTCAACCTATCCCACCATGCTCAATATCATTCGGGATGAAACAAAAGTCTTATCTCCCCACTTTTTTGATTTTATCGTGATTGATGAGAGCCACCGATCCATTTACAATACCTATGGTGAAGTCCTTGATTATTTCAAGACCATCAATTTAGGGTTGACGGCCACGCCGACAGACATGATTGATCACAACACATTTAACCTGTTTGACTGTGAAGATGGTCTGCCCTCCTTTGCTTATACCTTTGAAGAAGCCGTGAACAATCTATCCCCATATCTGTGTAATTTTCAAGTCATGAAGATCCAGACCAAATTCCAGATGGATGGTATCAGCAAACGGACCATTACCCTGGACGACCAGAAAAAATTAATCCTGGATGGCGTTGATGTCGAGGAAATTAATTTTGAAGGGTCTCAGCTTGAAAAACAGGTGATCAATCAAGGAACCAATACCCTGATTATCAAAGAGTTCATGGAAGAATGCATCAAGGATGTCAACGGGGTCCTGCCGGGAAAAACCATATTTTTCTGTTCTTCAAAAGCACATGCCCGCAGAATGGAAGAGGTGTTTGACAAACTTTTCCCCCAGTACAATGGAAAACTTGCCAGGGTGCTGGTATCAGATGACCCCAGGGTCTATGGTAAAGGCGGACTTCTGGATCAGTTTACCCACAATGATATGCCAAGAATTGCCATCAGTGTGGATATGCTGGATACGGGCATTGATATCAGAGAACTTGTCAACCTGGTTTTTGCCAAGCCCGTTTATTCATACACCAAGTTCTGGCAGATGGTTGGGCGCGGTACCCGTCTCCTTGAGGCGGCTAAAAGTAAACCCTGGTGTGTTGAAAAAGATGTTTTCCTGATTTTAGACTGCTGGGATAATTTTGAATACTTCAAGCTTACGCCCGAGGGGAAAAAAATAAAACCCGGTCTTCCAATTCCAGTAAGACTGTTCGGTATCCGACTGGACAAGATTGAAAAAGCTCAGGATTTAGGCAGGGAGAAGATTGCTGCCAAAGAGATCAATACGCTCAGACAACAGATCAAAAACCTGCCCGCCTCTTCCGTGGTGATCAAAGAGGCCTCAATAGTTTTGAATAGAATAGAGGAGGAAAATTTCTGGCATCATCTGGACCCTGGGAAACTGGATTTTTTACGCACCCAGGTCAAACCCTTATTCCGAACCGTATCAGAAGCTGATTTCAAAGCCATGCGATTTGAAAAGGATGTGCTTGAAGTTTCTATTGCCATGCTTTGCAATGAAAAAGAACGGTTTAACCTTCTTAAAACAGCTGTGATTATCCAGATCAGCGAGCTTCCCTTGTCCGTAAATATTGTCAAACGGGAGCAACCCCTGATCATGGCTTCCCAGCAACACCATTATTGGGCAACCATTACAGATGATTCGCTGAATATCTTGATCCAAAATCTGGCTCCTTTGATGAAGTTCAGGGAAAAAGACCAACAGGGACCAGGGCCTGTATTGCTTGACCTGATGGACAAGGTTAAACAAAAAGAGATGGTGGTGTTCGGCCCACAGAATGAGGCGATCAGTATTACCCACTACAAAGAGATGGTGGAAAAACAGGTGCTGGAATTGACAAAAGACAATCCGATCCTGTTAAAAATCAAAGACGGGTACAAGATTTCTGCCGAAGACACTCAACTCCTTGCAAAAACATTGGGTGAGACCCATCCCCATATTACGGAAAACCTGCTGCAGGTTGTTTATCAAAATCGAAAAGCACGATTTGTTCAATTTATCCGCCACATCTTGGGCATCGAATCCCTTGCCAGTTTTCCCGACACAGTTGCCACTGCCTTTGATCAATTCATAATGAACCACACGGATTTGAACTCCCGACAGCTGGAATTTTTAAAATTGTTAAAAGACTTTATTATCGAGCGGGAGCAAGTGGAAAAGAGGGATTTGATCCAATCTCCTTTTACCGTGATTCACCCCCAGGGGATTCGAGGGGTTTTCAGTCCTGCCCAGATTAATGACATTCTTACACTTACCGAGACCCTTGCCGCATGAAAAAGACCACAGAAGAAGAACTGGCCCTTGTCCTTGAAGAAGGGGAAGGCTATACCCTGGAATTCAAGCAGAACATCAATTCCGATCTGCCAAAGGGACTTACGGCATTTGCCAATGCATCCGGCGGAAGAATTTTTATCGGAGTGGATGATAAAAATCAAATTACAGGATGTTCTTTTTCCAATAAACTTTTTTCCCAGATCGAAACCATGGCCGCCGCCTGTGATCCACCCGTTGCCATTGAGATTGAAAAATTACAAAAGCACAAAATCATTGTCATTCATGTGCCGGAAGGCGCTAACCGGCCCCACCGGTGTAACAAGGGATTTTATTTAAGAAATGGTGCCAGTTCCCAGAAAATGAGCACCCTTGACATCACTGCCTTTATCCAGGCCGAGGGAAAGGTTCGATTTGACCAGCAGCTGAGACTGGATCTGGACTGGAAAAAGGTGCTGGATGAAAACCGGCTGAATCACTTCCTGACACTGGCGCGTATTGCGCCTAAAACCGACACAAAAAATCTTTTGCTCAATTTAGGGGCGGGTAATTATAAAAACGACCAATTCTATTTGAACCAGACAGGTGTCCTGTTCTTTTCCAAAGATCCCACACAAAGATTGTTTCATGTCAGCGTGGTCTGTGCGCTTTTTAAAGGCACAACCAAAGCCTATATCCTGGACCGCAAGGAGTTGACCGGAAGCCTTCTGGAAAACGTTGAAGACGCATTGATCTTTTTAAAAAAGCATCTCCAGCTTCGTTGGGAGATCACCCGCAAGAGCACCCGGAGAAACGAAATTCTCGAACTTCCGGAAGTGGCATTGCGCGAAGCCATGGTCAATGCCGTCTGCCACCGGGATTACCTGGAGCAGGGCGCCCAGGTCATGGTGGAAATTTTTGATGACCGCCTTGAAATCTACAACCCGGGCGGTCTTCCCAAGGGCCTGCCGGAAAAAGATTTCGGCAAGAGAAGTGTCTGCCGCAACCCCAATATCGCCAGCCTTTTGCTCCGGTGCGATTACATCGAAAAAATGGGCTCCGGCATTGAGCGGATTCATGCGGCTCTGGAAAAAGAAAACTGCCCCCAGGTAAAAATAGACTTTCATACCATGTTTAGTCTTGTGTTTTTAAGGCCAACCTATATAACACCACAGGACCCGGAGAAAACTAGGGAGAAAACTAGGGAGAAAACTAGGGAGAAACTCCTTGCCTTAATTTTGGATGATCCGAAAATCACCATAAACCAGTTGGCTGAACAGATCGGCCTGACACGCAATGGTATTGAATGGCAGATTGCCCAATTGAAAAAACAAGGACGGCTGAAACGGATTGGCCCGGACAGGGGCGGCCATTGGAAAGTCATAAACGCCTAGAATAAAAATCAAGAGGAAAGACCATGCTTCAAAATAATCCAGAATTAAAATCACAGATCGACCAGCTCTGGAATAAGTTCTGGGCAGGCGGTATCTCCAATCCCATTGATGCCATTGGACAGATCACCTATCTTTTATTCATGAAACGGTTGGATAAACTTGACTTGGAACAACAGTCTTCTGCTGAATTTACAGGTAACAGGTACACATCAAAATTTGAAGGAGTCTGGGTGCCGCCGGAACACCGGGACAAACCCGAATCAGACCAGAAACCCTTTGAAGTGGATAAAACCACCCTGCGCTGGAGTTCGTTCGCACATATGGCTCCGGCTGAAGCCCTGCTCACCCATGTGCAGACAAAAGTCTTTCCCTGGTTAAAGGATATGAACGGGGCGGAGTCCGGGTTTACCCATCACATGAAAAATGCCGTGTTTATCATCCCCAAACCGTCTCTGCTGGTGGAAGCGGTCAAAACCATTGATGAAATTTTCATTATCATGGAAAAAGATTCATCCGAAAAAGGCCAGGCCTTTCAGGATATCCAGGGAGATGTCTATGAATACCTGCTCTCTGAAATTGCCTCGGCAGGTAAAAACGGCCAGTTTCGAACCCCCGGCACATCATCAAATTGATTGCCGAACTGGTCAAACCGCAACTGGGAAACCATATCGGGGATCCGGCCTGCGGAACCGCAGGGTTCCTCCTGGGTGCCTACCAGTACATTGTGACCGATCTTGCCCGCAAGTCCGACAATCAAACTCTGAATCAGGATGAAGACGGGTTTTATAGAACTTCTGTCAGTTCAGGGTTGACGGAAAATGCCAAAGAAATTCTCAATAAAACCCTGTTCGGTTATGATATTGACTCCAACATGGTGCGTATGGGCATGATGAACCTGATGATGCACGGCATTGAAGAGCCCCTTCTGGATTATAAAGACACCTTGAGCAAAAAGTTCAACGAACCCAATCAATACCATATCATCATGGCCAACCCGCCCTTTACCGGCTCCATAGACAAAGGGGACATCAACGAAGACTTGAGCCTGACCACCACCAAAACGGAACTGCTCTTTGTGGAAACCATGGTTAGGATGCTTAAAAAAGGGGGCACGGCCGGGATTATCGTTCCCCAGGGCGTGCTGTTCGGCTCCGGCAAGGCCTTTGTGGCTGCCAGAAAAATCCTGTTGGACCGGTGCGATCTCAAGGCTGTCATCACCATGCCCAGCGGCGTGTTCAAACCCTATGCCGGGGTGAGCACGGCCATACTGGTCTTCACCAAGGTCTATGACAAGGAAGACAAGATCACCGAACCTGCCACAGCGCATGTCTGGTTTTATGAAATGGCCTCTGACGGGTATTATTACGCTCCTTTTGACATCAACTCCAAGAATTGCTCAGATATTCCAAAAGAAACCGATGCCTGGTTTGATGAAATAGGCGATTACCTGAAGATTGCTCCAGATTATCCTACCAGGGTGATCATGAGATAGCAGTTCAGTGTTTCAAATTGCTTCATGACCTGATTTTTAAAATGGAAGATGGCCACGAAATTGTTTTTGCTGATGAATATGGTACCTGGATGATCACTGGAGATGAAAAACGATTTGTTAATTGTTATCTGACTTCATTGTCAATGATTTCATCCCCTGAAGAATATACGGTTGGTGCTATCCCATTGATCAAAAGGGACAGCTATGAATCTTTTTCAAAAAAAGTCTATTCCACCGCAATAAAGATTGGAAATAAAGATCAGAAAATTCATCTCAAGAAGGAAGTAGAAAAACAAAAAATTAGAACAAAATAATTTCTTTTATTTTATTATTTCGGTTCACCAATATATTTACGGGAAATTTGCAGTATATCAATCAAACATTGAGGAATAAATGAACACCTACATTCCCAAATACATCAAGGCGAAGAGCCGTGGGTTGTTATCGAAAAAGATCAAACAATTCACGGCTATTATGACCTCGTGTACTTTATGTCCAAGACAGTGCAAGGTGAATCGGACAAAAGAAGAAAAAGGGTATTGTTCTACAGGGAAAAAGGCATTTGTATCAAATTTTTCAGCACACTTTGGCGAAGAACCCCAACTGGTTGGTGATAAAGGGTCAGGAACTATTTTTTTTTCCAATTGCAACCTGAAATGCATTTTTTGTCAAAACTATGATATCAGTGTTAACGGTACAGGTCAGGAGGTTGAAGATGAGAGCATCGCATCTATTATGCTATATTTGCAAAAAATCGGGTGCCACAATATCAACCTTGTTACTCCAAGTCATGTGGTTCCACAGATTTTAAAGGCATTGGATATAGCAGTCGATTATGGATTGAACATCCCTCTGGTTTACAATTGTTCTGGATATGAAAGCATTGACACCCTGCGTATCTTAAAAAATATCATTGATATTTACATGCCTGATTTTAAATTTTGGGAGCCTAATATTTCCAAAATATACTGCCATGCTCGGGATTATCCTCAGATAACAAGAAAAGCGGTCAAGGAAATGTATGATCAGGTGGGGGATTTAAAAGTGAATAGGGCTGGTCTTGCCTGTTCAGGACTTATAGTCAGGCATCTTGTTATGCCTGGAAACTTGGATGGAACGTATCATATTTTAAAATTTCTAAAAGAAAAGATATCCCCCCATACTCATGTTAATATCATGTCCCAATACCATCCCATGGGAGAGGCCGGCAAAATTAAAGAGCTTTCGTGTCCTTTAACGCCTGAAGAATATAGAAGTGCAATGCAAATGGCTAAAAAGTTTGATCTGAAAATTATCCAGTAAAATTAAAAATATTTACTTTGTCAACTGGTAT
>Ga0209045_1001178_pt1 | contig 25274 bp, 13 predicted proteins | sample SaaInlLV_10m_DNA_4_FD_184664 | JGI IMG/M metagenome (GOLD analysis project Ga0209045, IMG submission 184664) | Marine microbial communities from expanding oxygen minimum zones in the Saanich Inlet - Saanich Inlet SI072_LV_200m_DNA (SPAdes) (version 2) | ecosystem: Environmental > Aquatic >...
GGGCTTGTCCTTGGGCTCGGGCTTGTCCTTGGGCTCGGGCTTGTCCTTGGGCTCGGGCTTGTCCTTGGGCTCGGGCTTGTCCTTGGGCTCGGGCTTGTCGGTCGACTCGGGCTTGTCGGTCGACTCGGGCTTGTCGGTCGACTCGGGCTTGTCCGTCGATTCGAGCTTGTCCTTGGGCTCCGGCGCATCCGTCAAAACGGAGTCCTCTCTGCCCTTCTTCCCTGTCGACTTCCGGCGTTTGCCACCGGACAGTCCCCGCCCCTTTGAGCCGGCCGACTTACCGGCCTTGCCTCCACTCTTTCGCTTCGCCACCCCCGCCTTCATGGAAATGGCAGCAGCGCTTGATGCCGTCGGGGGTGTCTTCGTTGCCACGTCTCTCCCAGCGGTGCTCGTTCCTCCGGTCTCGCTCTTCTTAGCCGGCCCTGCCTTCGCAGGGGCGGCAGCAGCACCTGATGCCTTCGGCGGCGCCTTGGCTGCCTTGCCTCTCCCAGCGGTACTCGCCGTCCCTTTCCCCTCCTTTTCAGCCGACCCGTCGGCTCCGGCCGACGTCTTGGACAAACGCGGAAACACGAACCGCATCCACACCGACATCAGCAATGAAAGGACAGCAAGCAGCAACAGCAGAACTGTACACCCAACCCCGAGAACATTGTGCTTGGAGGAGAACAGAATGAAAATGAAGTAGAGAGATAGAACCGCCCCCTCCACCAGCTTCCACGTGTCGCGTTTCTTGAGCTGCTTACGCTGCTTCTCGATTGCGGCGCCCAAGCGGTTTTCCTGGCTCCTGGAAAGCGATGCTGGAGTCTTCCCCTGGACATCGGCTCCGCCCTGTACCGAGGCCTTCTTCTGTCCAGCCCCGTCAGTGCTCTTTGCTGCGCCTATCCCGCTTCCGGATGCCTTCTTCGATGCCAAGGCCTCGGCCTTCTTCTCAGCCGTTGCCAACATCTTGTCCGCCGTCGTCTTGGCATCGGCAATGATCTGGGCCGCTTCCTGTTCTGCCTGCTTCGTGAGAGCCCCATCGGAGTCGTTTCCTTCGCCCGGCTCTGACGCCCGCTTCTGGCTGGCTGCAGCAATCAACTCAGCCGCTTCGGCCTGGGCCTTTTCAAGAGCTTTCCGGGCTTGCTCCTCCGCCCGGGTGCGGACATCGTCTTCCAGGACCTTCGCCTGCTCCGCAACTGCCTTCTCCGCTTCAGTTCGCTGGTCAGCGATCGCCTTCTCGGCCTCGGCCCGGGCTTTCTCAGCGGCCTCCGCCGCCGCCTTGCGGACCGCTTCAGCTTCAGCAACGGCCGTCGTCCGAGTCTTCTCAGCTTCCTTCTCAGCCTTGCCCCTGATCTCTTCCTCGAGCGCCTTGGCCGCTTCACTTACGGACTTCTCGGCTTGCGTACGCTGTTCAGCAAGCTCCTTTTCCGTGCGGGCACGCAGTTCAGCGGCCCCCGCCTCAGCCTTCTTGCGCACCTCTTCCTCAAGGGTCTTGGCTGCTGCAGCAACATCCTTCTCCGCTTGGGCTCGGGCGGCGACAATCTCCTTCTCCGCGGTCTCACGAAGAGCAGTGGACTCGCGTTCCGCTTTGGCCCGAACGTCCGCCTCAAGCGTTTTTGCGGCTTCGGCGACCGCCTTCTCAGCCTGGACCTTCTGGTCGGCAATCTCTTTCTCGGCCCGGACCCGAATCTCGGTCGCGCCTTTCTCAGCCTTGGCGCGGACCTCAACTTCGAGAGCCTTTGCTGCATCGGCGATGGCTTTCTCGGCCTCAGACCGCTGCGCGGCGAGCTCTTCCGCAGCCCGTTTGCGCCCCTCGGCCAAGGCTTCCGCAGCCTTCTCCTCAGCCTTTTTCCGGATATCCACTGCCGCCCGTTCTGCACTCGCAGTTGCGGCCTTCTTTAGGCCTTCAGCCTCAATCCTGGCCTCCTCAAGCGCAAGTTGCTTTGCCTCAGCTGACAATTGCTCAACCTTGGCATCAACCTGGGTTCGCGCATCCTGGAGATAGGCTTCTGCCTCTCCTTCCGCCTTGCTGCGAATCACCCGGGCCTGCTCCTCCGCTCTCAGCCTCGCCGTTTCCAGAATCAGCTCGGACTCCTTCTCGGCTTGTTGCCTGGCCGTTGCGACCATCTGCTGCATTTCGCGAGCCAGCTGGAAGCCGCTGGAATCCCCCCCGCCGCCTGGCGCAGGAACGGGCACGGACTGGGTCTCAGCCGATGACGCCCCAACCTCGGCTTCGGAATCTGATCGGGGCGCCTGGCCGATGTCGTGAATCGCCCGAGCCACGCGAAGCCCCTTCACCGCCTTGGACGAGCCGGCTTCGGGCTCGGCAGACGCCGGGGGAGCAGGCGCAGCCACACGCGCAGTCTCTTCCGGACTCACGTCATCCAGTGACGGCGCGCCCTGAACGCCCACGGGCATGCCCTCGCTCTGAGCCAGAGCACCGCCGTCGTCCTCCGCCATCGCGATCTTACAGATGGGGCACTTCAGCCCTTGGACCTCTCCTTCCGGGGCGATCTTGATTCCACACTTCGGGCATCCATATGCTACGGCCATATTGTCACTCCCAAGATCCGCGCTCCGAAGCTGACAAAGCTCCGGGCACGCAATCCAAAGTTCAGCCTCAAACGTGCGCCACGCCGGCGCTCTTAGCCACAACGAAACGACAGGGCACACCATTGATGTCAGCGGGTTCTACGGCACCACAATCACCCGGTTCGAGCGTGACGGCGAGCGTTTCGTTGCAGATGTATTCCGAATAGGTAACGACAGAAGCCGCGGCGGCGGCCGGCAGATCGTAGACCACAGAGATGCGGTCCGTCACCTCCAACCCGGCCTCTTTGCGCATATTCTGCAAGCGCGAAACGACCTCTCGGGCCCAACCTTCACTGATCAGTTCGTCGTCCAGGACCGTCTCCAAAGCGACCGTCACATCGCCATCGTTCGCGACCGTGAGCCCCTCTCTCTCTTCCCGGTGAACAACTACGTCACCTTCTTCGACCTCGATTTCTTCGCCATCCTCGAGCAACAGGGCTACGGTCTGCCCCTCGCGAAGAGCGCGAATGTCAGCTGCCGACAGCTCCTGAATAGCTGCCGCTGCAAAACGCATCTTCTTGCCCAGCCGGGGTCCAAGGCGTTTGAAATTGGCCTTGGCACTCAAGTCCACAAGCGCTTCCTCATCAGCCTGCACCAAGACGGCCTTGACGTTGAGTTCCTCGGCCACAACATCCTGCATGGCCTCAAAGTCCGCGCGAATATCCGCGCGGGACGAGACCAGAACCACCGAACGCAGAGGCTGCCTGACCCGCAGGTTGGCCTGGGTGCGCAAAAAACGCCCCAAAGAAACAGCGGTGGTTATGTTGGCCATTCGGCTATCCAGCTCTTCGTCCCGCAATGCACCGTCACAATCAGGAAAATCACACAGGTGTACGGATTCGGGCATCGCGTCTGTGCGCAGATTGCGGAAGATGGACTCGGTGACAAACGGAATGAAGGGAGCGGCCAGCTTCGCAAACGTCACCAGCACAAAGTGGAGGGTTGCGTAGGCCTCTTCTTTGTCCGCATCATTCTGGCTTTTCCAGAACCGACGGCGGCTGCGGCGAATGTACCAGTTGGTCAGCTCCTCGATGAAGCCGGTAAACCGGACGGCCCCACGCTGCAAATCATAGGCGTCCATGCTATCCCGCACCTCGGCGACGGTCGCCTCCAGGCGCGAGAGGATCCAGCGGTCAAGGACATGCGATGGCTCAACCGGCGGAGCTGCATCCGCGCCCGCCGGGCGCCAACCGTCCACTCGGGCGTAGGTCACAAAGAAGCTGTACGCGTTCCAAAGGGGCAGGATGACTGTCCGCATCACCTCACGCACGGCCTTTTCGCTGAACTTCAGGTCTTCTGCACGGACCACGGGAGATCCGAGCAGACAAAGGCGCAAGGCGTCGGCGCCGTAAGCGTTCATGATCTCCATTGGATCCGGGTAATTCTTCAGCCGTTTGGACATCTTCCTGCCGTCCTCAGCAAGAATCAGCCCGTTAACGACGACATTTCTGAACGGAGGCTTCTCAAACAGAGCCGCTCCAAGAACAACAAGGGTGTAGAACCAGCCACGGGTCTGATCAAGCCCCTCGGCGATGAAGTCAGCGGGGAAGTGCTGCTCAACCAATTCCTTGTTCTCGAAGGGGTAGTGATGCTGGGCATACGGCATGGAACCACTCTCGAACCAACAGTCCAAGACCTCGGGGACACGGCGAAGCTCACCTTTCCCTGTGCTCGAAGGGATGACCAACTTGTCAACCAGGTGTTTGTGGATGTCGTCCACCTTCTGTCCGGTCAGCTCTTCCAGTTCGGCCACCGATCCCAGGCACACCGCTTCGCTCCCGTCCTCTGAACGCCAGATCGGCAAGGGGCAGCCCCAGTAGCGGTTGCGGGAAACTGCCCAATCGTGAGCATTCTCAAGCCACTTGCCGAAACGTCCGTCACGGAGGTGCTCAGGAACCCAGCGGATCTCTCGGTTGGCACTCAACAGGAGGTCCTTGATCCGCTCGACTCGGACGAACCACGTGGACACCGCCCGGTAGATCAGCGGAGCTTCACAACGCCAGCAGTGTGGGTAACTGTGCTGACACGTGCTCTGGTGGATCAGTTTTCCCTCGCTCTTCAGACGACGAATGATGTCGCGGTCAGCGTCCTTGGCAGCGCGTCCCGCATAGTCAGGAACGTCCTCGGTGAAACAACACTCGGAGTCAAGCGGGCACACCATGGGGATCCCTTCGGCCCGACAGACAACAGAGTCGTCCTCACCAAACCCAGGAGCCATATGCACGATTCCCGTACCGTTCTCGGTGGAAACGAAATCGGCAGCAACAATCCGGAACGCACCATCGTCCGCAAGCGCCGAGAAGTACGGGAACAGAGGGCAGTAACGTTTGCCCACCAGATCACTCCCTTTGAGCCTGGCCACGATCTCGGGGGCTTCATCGCGGTAGTACGTATCCAGGCGCCCTGCAGCCAGCACATACCGGTTGGGACCATCCGCGACAACGACGTAGTCCACTTCCGCATTCACGGCGAGGGCCAGGTTAGACGGAAGCGTCCAGGGGGTCGTCGTCCACGCAAGGAAATAGAGATCAGGCTCGTCGCAACTTTGGAAGCGAAGCGTGACGGATGGGTCCTGGACGTCTGCGTAGCCTTGGTTCGCCTCGAAGTTGGAGAGCGGGGTCGCACAGCGGGGGCAGTACGGCAGAATCTTGTGCCCCTCATAGATGAGGTCCTTGTCCCAGAGCTGCTTGAAGACCCACCAGATCGACTCCATGTAGCTCGCGTCCATGGTCCGGTAGCCGTTGTCGAAGTCCACCCAACGGCCGATACGCTCCACAATGTCTTCCCACTCTTTGGTGTACCGCAGCACAATCCCGCGACACGCCTCGTTGAAGCGATCAACGCCGTACTCCTCGATCTCATGCTTGCTGCTGATGCCGAGCTCTTTCTCCATCTCGTTCTCGACCGGCAACCCATGGCAATCCCACCCGAACGTCCGGGGCACATACTTGCCACGCATGGTCTGGTAACGCGGGACGACGTCCTTAATGGTGCCGGCCAGGAGGTGCCCATAGTGGGGCAACCCGGTGGCAAAGGGAGGGCCATCATAGAACACGTACTGCTCAGCTCCCTCACGGAGAGCCAGCGACTGCGCGAAGACCGCATGGTCACGCCAGAACGCCAGGATACCGTTCTCCATCTCCGAGAACGAAACATTGCTTTTTACAGAATCAAACATGTGTATCAATCCCAACTTGCATGGGGCTACATCCACCGGCCTCGCTGACGGGGCCGGGAGTCATCACATCAAATACTACCGGAAATCCAGGCCACGGATCCACCCGCAGGTCCGTAGAACGAAAACAGGCCCGCATGACGCGTCAGCGGCCACGTTTGCGGCCAGCGACGGCAAGACCGGGCCTCCGGGAAACTGCGATCTGCAGGCAGCTGAGGCAGAGCTGGTCAGTCGCCTGGAAACTCACTCCTTCAATAATGCCCAAACACTCTACTGAAAGAAGCCAGTCAAGGTCAGCGCATCAGGTCACAGCTGGCAATCGTGCCATATGGTATACGGATGCGCTGCAACTGATCCGTGCCATCCTGGTGTATCTCGATCACGACAGCGTGCTCAAGGGTATCAACGATGGTCGGAGCGATGACCTCATTGTTCGCATAGCGAATCAACCAGGGGCCGGTAGACTGCCCGTCCTCATCATGGGCAATGCGTTTGAAAAACGCCATGTCGAAGACGGTGTCGTCTGCCTGGCCCTCAGCACCCTCGGCGGACGCAGCTTCGGTCCCCGCGGCCAAAGCGCGCAGACGCTCCTCCTCAAGCTCCGCTTCCTGTTCCGCCTCAATCTGTTTCTGTCGCCCCCGGGCTCCCTTGACATCCATCGCGAAGAGGATCACGAGCGGGTAGACGAGCGGCAGAGCCAACCCGATGAGAAAGTGCAGCTTCGGCGAGTAGCGACGTGCACTCGCGATCGATGAGGACCAACACGCCATCCCCAACCACACCGTCAGGATCAGCATGATCGCAATAACAATCTCAATGTCAGGATTAATGCCGGCTTCGACGGTCCGATCGACAAAGAACGTCGTCCACGCAGTCAACACTCTGAGGATCGCCTGCAGAATGCCGACCACAGCCCCAACGTCGTCTTTCACCGCCGCCAGGAACCGGAGCGGCTCATGCACTGACTCAAGCTGAGCAAACGAGCCCACGACCAATAGACTGCCATGCATAGAAAGTCTCCAAAAATCCGCGACGTCCGTGCCCGGACCTCGCCCCCCCGTCGGGAGGTACACGTCTCTGCCCTTGAGGCCTGTACAATCAAGCCCCGGTACGGACGCCGACTTTGCGGCATCTTCCGCCGACACCCCCCGCCGAGAAGACCGTTCCACGGCGGCAGGAAATCGATTCCATACCGGCCTCAGAGGCCACGGCTTTTGCAGGCACCGGACAGCTGCGTAATGTAGCACACGGAGCCCTACCTCTGCAAGGGCACGGAAGCGCACGCGCGAAATGCGTTGACGGCGCCCTGTTGCAGGCACGCGAGTGAACGGCAGAACTGCGGCGGCCGACGCACGGTCGCAGGCAAGGGGGAAACGGGAGGAAGGGACTTAGGCCTCGGACGCCCGACGCATGCGAATCATCACGAACAATAGATACGCCATGAACGCACAAACAAAAACAGTCGTGAAATCGAGGGAAGGCAGGCCAAGGCTGGCGTAGATCGCCCCGACGATGAGAGGGGGAATGCTGGCATACAGGTGAAACGTCAACGCCGATGTGAACCGCCCTCGCCCTCCCCGACGCGGGAACAGAACCGGGACGAGTGAGAACACGGCCGCGTAGAGCAGGACGGGACCGGTGACCGACAGGCCTGCGTGGAGCAGAATAAATGGGATCGCCTGGATGACAAACGTCCGTGCCTGTTCCTCGAACGCCTGTCCCTGCAGGCGGTAGTCGTCCGGCCACAGCTCGTCGAGCTCGTACAGCCCACCGACCTTCATGTCCCGGACGAGGGAGGCGGTGACCACACGATCCTGAGTTCGGCGCCACCAGGCATGAACATTGTGCGGGGCGATCCAGATCCCCCGACTTGTCCCAACGGCCAGTTCCTCCGGCTCAAACGGGGTGTCCTTCTCCGCGAAGTCTATCCGCCAGTTGCGGTACCGGGTGGTCCGCGGGGAATCAGCAGGACGTTCCCAACGCAACGCACCATCCTCGACCCAAAGCACACTGACTTCGCTTGAGAGCCATCGGGCCCAGTCGGTGCTCAGGCCAAGGAATTTGGGGATCCGGGCGACGCCGAGTAACATGCCGCACACCAGGCATGAGCACAGAACAAGACCAAGCGCACGTCGACAGCGCTGCTCCTGAAGCAGAAGAAGGACGACATGGGGGAAAAAGAAAAGGCCAATGAAGATCTGCGACACGGTCAGACGTTCCGCGGGTGCACCACCCTCTCCCCCGGCTCCCGCCGTGGCGCCAGCCTGCTCACCCGGGTCCCGGGGTTGCTCAGGGTTACTCAATCGTCTCGTGCTCCTCAACGGTATTCAGAACGTCAACTGCGTCTCCCACCCGACGCTGAGCGGATGGCCTTCTTCTCTATCGCGCGCAACTGGGTCCCGTGCGCCATCGAATCCACCTCGCGCCAGCGATCGACAAAGAGGATACCGTCAAGGTGGTCTATCTCGTGCTGCAGGCACCGTCCCAGTAACCCTCCGCACTCGGCCTGAATGGTCTGGCCCCCCAGAGTCAAGGCTTTGACCACAACAGAAGCTGGCCTGCACACTCCGCCCTGCACCTCAGGTATACTGAGACACCCCTCAACGGCTTCTTCCATGGCAGATGAGGCTTTCACTATTTCAGGATTGATCAGCGCAATCGGCATCCGGGGGCTCAGCATTCTCTCGCCGGGCGATGCGTTCGGAGGAATGGGCTCGTCAGGATCATGAGTTGCGAGCGTGATTAGGCGGAGACTGACTCCCACCTGTGGAGCCGCCAGGCCGACTCCCCTTATCTCGTTCTCGTACATCGTCACGATCATACGCGCGGCAAGGTCTCTGACAGCCTGAGTGATCTCGTCAACGGGGGGGGCCTTCCGGCGCAAGACCGGGTCACCATACGTCCGTACTCTCAACGGCTGCGGGCGTTCCTGTTCGTTACCCAACTCTAGTGCCATTTCCAGCTATCCTGTCCATTCGGCGAGAGCCCCGAGCTGTCCATACCTGACAGCCTCAGGCGCCAATCCGTTCGAATTGTCTACGTGCCCCTGTCCGGGCCGCGTCATCTCCAGCGCCCCGCAATGGCGGCTCAGAGCCTAACACACTAGAGTGCGTCGGCGAAAACTCAAGTGCCCGCGGGTGCCCACACAGGTCACGCGTATCTCACTCGGGTCTGACCCTCGTCCCCTGGACAGGTTCCTCAGAACACCGACCATCGTCATCGCGTGGTCGAGGCGTTCACCTGTACGGCATGGCTGACGCCCGGATTCCCTCACAAGACAACGGCAAATCCTCCCCACCTGCTGTCGCACGAACCACGATGCATTAAGGTGCCGCAGGTGCCAGTGTGCTGACACTCAAGTACGTTTGCCATATGCGCAAGCTATTCCGGCACACCAGGGCATGACTCAACCCTCGACGTGAGCCACCCCGAACGGAACCCAGCGGCATGGACCGAGAAGCGAGAAACCGATTGCTTGAACTGCCCGATCCCGAGTTGCGGTCACTGTGCCGGATCGAGTGCTTCCGAGGGACCGGACGGGGAGGACAGAAGCGCAACACAACCGATTCTGCAGTGAGAGTCACACATCTCGAGACTAGTGTGTCCGTGGTCTGTGACGAGACACGTTCGCAGACAAGAAACCGTGCCTTGGCACTGCGACGGCTTCGGCACAGCCTGGCCCTGGCCCACCGAGCCCCGCCCGAACTCCCACCCACGTTTCGTGGAAAGCCCGGGCCAAAGTCCCCAGCATATCCCATCTGGATGGCTGAAGTGCTCGATGTGCTGGAACACCACGGTCTCCGGATCAGTGATGCTGCGGCCTACCTCGGGACGACCACTGGGAAGCTCGTCCGGGATTTGGCCAAGGACAACGCGCTTTGGCAGCACGTCAACGCCAGTCGCCAACGCAACCAGCTCTCCCCGTTGCGACAGCGCTGAAACGAGGGAACGCAGAGCCAGCCCGGTAGGTAGGCCATGGGTGTCCAGAGGACAGTGGTTGGCAGACGGGAATCCCCTCGATCGGGAGGCACTGCATGCCTGAAGATGGGGCCGGAGCGGACACCCCTCACCCCAGGCCGTGAATCGTGACGCGTTGATCACCCGCCACAACCCGACCGACAACCGCGGCATCGAACCCAGCGGCGGTGCAGAAGCCGAGCCCCGTTTCAGCGGCCTCCTCCGGAACGAACCAGACCATGCCGACTCCCATGTTGAACACGCGATACATCTCGCTCGGATCAACGTTGCCGCCGGCCTGAATGGCCTGGAAGATCGGGAGTACAGGAAGCGCCCCGGCTTCAATCTCTACCGCTGTTCCTTCCGGAAGGACGCGTGGAATATTATCGTACAGGCCACCACCCGTAATGTGAGCAATGCCGTGAAGGGGCAGCTTCTCAGCAAGGGCCGCCTTGATCGCCTGCCAGTAGCAGACGTGGGGGTGCAGCAACGCCTCGCCAACGGTCTCCCCAAGCGCGTCCAAGTCGGTATCGACGGAATAGCCGCACGTCTCAAACAGGACCTTGCGGGCCAGCGAGAAACCGTTTGTGTGCAATCCACTGGAGGCCAGCCCAATGGCAACATGCCCCGGGCGGATCAAGTCCCCTGAAATAATCTGATCTTCCTCCACGATCCCGGTGATGCATCCGACCAAGTCGTAGTCCTCGCCATACATCCCCGCCATTTCCGCCGTCTCGCCGCCTATCACCGTGACGTCCTGAGCCGCACACGCGTCTGCAACGCCCTCAAGGACATGCTCATACAGCGGACTTCGCAAGGAACCGATCCCGATGTAGTCCAGAAAGGTGACCGGTTCAGCCCCCTGCACGGCAATATCATTGATGCAGTGATTGACGATATCATGGCCAACCGTGTCGTGCTTATCCATCAGCAGAGCCACAAGGACCTTTGTTCCGACGCTGTCAACACTCTGAACCATCACCGGGCGTCGGTACTTGGTGAGATCAATGCGGAACATTCCGCCAAAGCCACCAATCGGAGCCAAAGCACCAGGCTGGCGGGTTGATGCGATCTTACCCTTCACGCGGTCCAACAGGGCGTGGGCCAAATCGATATCCACGCCTGCGGCCCGATACGCGTTGCTCTGTCCTTGGGAATCATCTGCCACGGGAAATAAATCTCCATTCAGCGCTGGCGATGCAGCGTTTCCGTCCTCGTGTCACCACGTTTGCCATCCCTTCCCCCTTGGCTATACTAATCGGCCCCCTGAGTTGCCGGCCGCAATCGACCGTGATGTACGGATAAATATCGCGGAAAGAGCGGCGAAAGCAAGCGGGAATGCGGATGCCAAACGCCCTCTCAGTTGCGGCTAACTGCGATACCGGACAGGCATACCGGAACAGGAACGAACGGCCCGAAAAAGCAGGCCTGACGTCACAGCGCAGAGAAACCACTCAACGGGCGCCATCGGTACGCCGGGAGTGACATGTAGAACACGAACCGCCCGCACACGGTGGATCGGACGGAGCCAGAAGGATATTGATCATGGACAGAGTCGCGCTGGTAACCGGAGGAGCTCGAGGTATTGGCTACGGAATCGCTACCTGCCTGGCAGAGGAGGGAATCCAGCCGGTAATCCTCGACATCCACCCCGCCGAAGCTGTAACGCCGGCGCTTGACGCGCTGAGAAGAAAGGGCGTTAACCCGCTTTACTGCCGGGGAGATGTCACCAGCGATGCAGACCGGAAGGCCGCCTTGAGGTCAATCCGGGAAACCTATGGAGCGCTCCATATCCTGGTCAACAACGCCGGTGTGGCCCCCAAAGTTCGGGCCGACATCCTGGAGGCCGGAGAGGAAAGCTACGAGTGGGTCATGAAGATCAATCTCCAGGGCCCCTACTTCCTGACCCAGGCCGTGGCCAACTGGATGATCGAGCAGCAGAACGACGATGACGCCTTCTGCGGCTGCGTCGTGAATATCTCGTCAATCTCCGCGACCGTTGCGTCGCCCAGCCGGGGAGAGTACTGCTTGTCAAAGGCCGGCGTCAGCATGGCAACGCAACTCTGGGCTACGCGCCTGGGGGAGTTCAGCATCCCGGTCTACGAGATTCGACCAGGTGTGATCATGACCGATATGACCTCGGTCGTCAAGGAGAAGTACGACGCCTTGATCGCTGAAGGTCTCTGCCTTCAGAAGCGCTGGGGTTACCCGGAAGACATCGGCAAAGCCGTGGCGATGCTCACCCGCGGTGATCTGCCTTACTCCACCGGCCAGGTTATCATGATCGACGGCGGCCTCACCATGCCCAGGCTGTGACCTGGGCCTCTATCTTCCCCGACCCGCGCTGCAGTCACGCCAAAGCGACATCATACGTCGCCCCGGCAACGGTTGGGAAGGTAACTGTGCCCTCTCCGAATTCGGTCTCGGCAATGAACCGCCCCTCCTGAGCCACAGTGAGCGGCTCTGCGGACCGCAGCACGCAGGGGCGCCCCGCCATTGACACCACTCGTGCACGCGTCAGAGAGCCTCGCTGCCAGGATAGATCGACCACGAATCCCCCCCGCGCTCTGAGCCCCCACACCGTTCCATCTCCCCACACTTCAGGCAGCGCCGGCAACAGATGTACCTCCCCGAGATGGCTTTGGAGCAACATCTCCACAATCCCCGCTGCAGCGCCGAAATTACCGTCGATCTGAAACGGCGGGTGGGCATCGAAGAGATTGGGGTACATCCCTCCTCTTCCCTTGCTGCCAACGGGGGCCAGTAGGTTGAGCAATATGCGGTACGCGTGGTTCCCATCGAGGAACCGAGCCCACAAGTTGACCTTCCATCCCATGGACCAGCCAGTGGCACCGTCCCCGCGGAAGATCAAAGACTGACGTGCCGCCTCGAATAGCTCCGGATGCGCTTGCCACTGGATATCCTCCCCAGGAAAAATGCCCCATAGATGGGAAACATGGCGATGCTCATTCTCGGGATCGTCACAGTCGGCCAGCCACTCCTGCAGTTGTCCATGCCGGCCAATCTGGTTCGGGGCAATCCGGTCACGAATCCGCCTGAACTCACGAACCGTGGGCTCATCCTCCTCAAGCCGTTCCGCCGCCGCCATACAGGCTGTAAGAAGCGCCCGAATGATCTGATGATCCATGGTCGGTCCGGCCACCAGCCCTCCCTGCTCCGGAGAGTTGGAAGGGGTGCTGATCAGCCAGCCGCTTGCAGCATCCTCCACCAGGACATCGACAAAGAACAGGGCAGCGTCACGCATCACCGGATAGGCCCGTTCGCGCAAGAATGTGTCGTCCTGGCTGAACCGGTAGTGTTCCCAGAGGTGGAGGCTCAGCCAAGCCCCTCCCGTGGGCCATATCCCGTGGTTCGAGTTGTTGATCGGGGCCGTGCCACGCCACAAGTCAAAATTGTGGTGCAGCACCCACCCGCGGGCTCCATAGTGGGTCAGAGCCGTGCGCCGCCCCGACTCGACCAACTCGTCAAGAGCATCAAACAGCGGCTCGTGGCACTCCGGCAAGGCGGCGACCTCGGCAGGCCAGTAGTTCATCTCCGCATTGATATTGGTTGTGTACTTGCTGTCCCACGGCGGGTTCAGTCTCGGATTCCACACGCCCTGCAGGTTGGCCGGCTGTGATCCCGGGCGGCTGGAAGCCAGGAGGAGATACCGCCCGAACTGAAGGGTGAGGGCCGCCAGGTGCGGGTCCGGTGCATCACCGAAATGGGCAATGCGCCAATCTGTCGGCTCCGCTGCCGAGGCCGTACGTCCCAGATCCACAGTCACCCGTCCGTAGAGAGGCTGGTAGTCCAGCAGATGGCGCTGCAGCAACGCATCAAAGCCCATGCCTCTGACCCCGTTCAGACGAGCCGCGCACTGCTCGGTTGGATCCCCTCCCAGCTCCTGCCAACTCACCACATTCGTTGCGGCCGCAAGCAACAGCGTGACACTGTCGCTGCCCTCTACCCGCAACCCGCCCTCGCCCATTGCTATGGAACCGCCTTCAGCGATGGCAAGGACGTTTGCGGCGAAGCGGACACCCCCTTCTGCGACCGCTCCCGACAGAGCGAGACCATCCCCACCGACTGTGTCAACACTGCTGTCTGAGTGGACACTCGTCAGACGAATTCCGCAGTTAATACAGCCCGGTTGATCCGCAGTTATCCTCAGGACGATGAGGCGATCCGGATAGGACGCAAACGCCTCACGGGTAAACGCAACGCCATCATGCACATACGTGACAACACTCAGGGCCCGCTCCAGATCAAGCACACGCCGGTAGCCGGTCACGCTGTCGTGCCCCGGTGCATCCACCCACAGATCTCCACACGGCTGGTAGGCATGTTGGGAAAGGGGAACACTCATGAAGCGATCCATAGCGAGCGCTTCGGCCTCCCCCTGCCGCCCCTCGGCCAGAAGGCGACGCAACTCAGGCAAGACAGCGGCAGCACCTTCGTGTACGTAGTCGTGGGGCTCCCCCGTCCAGATCGTGTCTTCGTTGAACTGAATCTGCTCACGGGTGACACCGCCGTAGATCATGCCTCCCATGGACCCATTCCCGATCGGACAGGCCTCTTCCCATCCCTCCGCGGGTTCGCGGTACCACAGGCACCACTCGGCTTCCGAAGAACCGGCGGCGGGGGCACAGTTTCCGGTAACAGGCGGGGATAACCGGTACTGGGGAGCGGCAACACGGGGTTGGGGGTCTGCCATGCGTCTGGACTCCGTATAGGGATAGAACAGGATCAACTCCCGAACATAGCACGCTCGCCTGGAACTTCCCGCACCAACCAAACCACGTTCCGCAGCCGCCGCCCTGGAGCCAGGGCTGTTTCATCCTGACGAATCTGGCTCGTTCGTGATGGCGTGATACCGTGATAGCGTGATAGCGTTTCCGGATTCTCGTGCTCACGGTCTCACGGTCTGACGCTCTCACGGTCTCACAGAAGTGAGAATGAAACAGCCCTGCCCTGGGGCTCACATCCGTTGCATTCCTCCTCCACGACGCACATATTGGCACAGAACGATGCGCCGGACCTACACCCCCAGGCGACGGATATGTCCTCTCCCCAAATCAAAGCCCTGCTCGTAGAAGACAGTTTCGACGACGCCGACATCCTCATGGAGACCCTCGGTGAGAACGTCGGCACGGAATTCGCATTCACCCACGTGCTCTACCTGCGGGAAGCGGTCGAGAAGTTCAGCACCGAACGCTTCGATGTGATCCTCGTTGATCTGAACCTCCCGGATAGTGAGGGGATCAGTACATTCCGGAAACTCCACAAGGTCGCGACCAACACGCCGATGGTTGTTCTCACCGGGGTCGCTGACGAACAGCTTGCGGTCGAGGCCGTTCAACTTGGGGCTCAGGACTACCTCACCAAGGGAACAGTCGACGGACCACGCATCCTCCGAGCCCTGCGCTTCGCCATCGAACGCCATCGGAACCTGGTGGAGGCGACAACAGGGAAACAGGTGGTTGACCCGGTCGAACAGACGTGGAACATGGGAGGCGTGCCTAAAACGATCGCAGGCTACCACGTCCGCAGGACCCTCGGCGAAGGCAACACCGGAATCGTCTTCCTCGTCGAGAAAGAGAATGAAGACGGGCAGATCATCGGGCGCGCGCTCAAGATCCTGCGTCCGGCCATCGTCCCGGAGAAAGACCCGGACGGCTTGGCCAGACGGTTTCTTCAGGAAGCCGAGATCATCGCCGGTGTGGACCACCCCAATATTGTCCGCGTGTTCGACTTCGGTCGGGCAAAGACAGCTGATTTCCCCTACATGCTTATGGAGCATATCGACGGCAGATCCCTGAGGCACTTCGTGGGTGACAAAGCCTCGCTGACCTACGCAGAAAAAGCGTCCATCGTCCGGCAGTTGGCCGACGCGCTGTCGGCCGTTCATGCACAACATGTCTACCACCGTGACATCAAGCCGGACAACATTCTGGTCACCCGGGAACTGATCCCGAAGATCACCGATTTCGGCATTGCAAGGCGGCCACTGTCCGAGCTCACCGGCCCCCTCGAAATCCTCGGCACCCCTGCCTATATGGCCCCGGAATCGTTTGTCAGCTCGGCCACGGACCATCGAGCCGACATCTTCTCCCTGGGTACGTTGTTTTACGAACTGCTCGTCGGGAACCGTCCGTTCGAAGCGGACAACATCCCGCAACTGGCCCGGAAAATCACGGACGAGTTGCCCGTCGAGCCGCGCAAGATTGTCCCCGATCTTCCACCGCTGCTGCAGCAAGTGCTGGCCCGGATGCTGAAGAAACGCCCGGAGACCCGTTACGTGTCTGCCCAGGATGTCGTGAAGGATCTCGATGCATTCCTGCTGGGGGCCTCATCCAGCGCGGCTGACAATCTGGGCAATCGCCTCCTGGCCCACGTGTTCGGCCGCAACTGGAGCTGACCCCGCTCTCCCTGGATTTTCCCGCACCTGTTCCCCTTCCCACCCCACGCTCCGCCTCGTGCAGAAGAAACGCGCGGAATCCACATTGACCCAACCGATATGCGGTTTATGTAATGAGTTTGCCAAGCGAGCGATGGTTTAAGAGCATGGCCGTGGGCCAGCCATCAGGCCACGATGAGTCAGGAGATAAAGGGCGTCATGGACAAGAACAGCGAACTGCGGATTGGTGTGATTGGTTGCGGAGGTCGGGGACGCCTGGCCCGACACGCCCACAAGCCCGGTCAGGGATCACGGTTGGTCGCCGGCTGCGACATCCGCCCGGAAGCCTTGTCCGAATTCCAGGAATTCTGCGGTGAGGACACGTTCGTGTGCACCGACTACCGGGAGCTCCTCGAACAGCCGGGAATCGATGCCGTATTCGTGACGACCCCCGACTACTGGCACGAAGAACACGCCCTTGCCGCGCTGGATGCCGGGAAAGCCATCTATCTTGAGAAGCCAATGACCATCACCACGGCCGGCTGTGACCGGGTGCTGGAAAAGGCCCGGGCGAATGGTCTGAAGCTATTCCTGGGCCACAACATGCGCCACATGTCCTTCGTGCAGGAGATGAAAAAACTGATCGAAAACGGCGCCATCGGTGAGGTGAAAGCCGGCTGGTGTCGTCACTTCGTCGCCTACGGCGGAGATGCCTATTTCAAGGACTGGCATGCCGAACGCAGCAAAGCGACCAGCATGTTGCTGCAGAAAGGCGCGCACGACATCGATGTGCTGCACTGGCTCTGTGGCGGCTACAGCCGGCGCGTGACCGCACTCGGCAATCTGACTGTCTATAACCAGATTGAGGACCGCCACGATCCCAGCGAGCGGGGAGATGCAAGCTGGCGCCTCGAAAACTGGCCTCCCCTGAGCCAGAAGGGAATGAACCCGGTAATAGACGTCGAAGACCTGAGCATGATGAACATGGAACTCGACAACGGCGTCCTGTGCAGTTACCAGCAATGTCACTACTCACCCGATGGCTGGCGGAACTACACGATCATCGGCACAGAGGGACGAGTAGAGAACCTGGGAGATTCCCCCGGAAGCTGTGTGGTGCAACTCTGGAACAAGCGTTGTCACTACAAGGCCGATGGCGACGTGCAGTACCCGATGGAGCCGGTGACTGGTGGCCATGGCGGAGCTGACCCCGCAATCGTCGGTGAGTTCGTCCGCTTTGTCCGGGAAGGTGGAAGCATCAAGACCAGCGCCATCGCAGCCCGTAACAGCGTTGCAGCAGGCTGTGCCGGAGCCGAATCACTGCGCCAGGGCGGCGTCCCCGTCGTCATCCCCGCGCCGTCCAGCGGCCTCGTCGACTACTTTGGGCAATGGGTGGAGAGCTGATCCCCACCGGCACGCCCAACGCCTCGCTGCATGAGTACGTCGAGATCACTCAGGTGCTCTTCGTAAACACCGCGAGGCGACGTTCCATGCTGTCGGCAAAGCGCGGCCGCCATCCCCAGGACCTCGCCCATCATCCCAGTTGTCCGCTGCACACGAACCGTTCCCAAGGCCACGTGCGTCACACTGATGTTCCGGCCGGCCATCATGAGATTGCTGATATTGCGGCTGTAGAGGCACCGAAATGGAATGGGGTAGGGATCGACCCGAGTGTGCTTGGCTATCGAACGGAACTCCTCGCCCGGAAAATGCTTGGAGCACTCCGGGTTCGGGTAGTGCAAATCAATCGACCATGTCGTGGTGGCACAGGCGTCGGGGAATGGACGCGCTTCGACCACGTCCTGCTCACACAGAATCACGTCCCCAAGTAACCGCCGGCTCTCGCGTTTCCCACCGATGTAGGCAATCCAGGCAAGACGATGCTTCAGGAGGTCATCGCTCATCTCGCTCTGGTTCTTTAGGAATGCCCAATTGCCGTAAGTTACCCGCAACGCGTAGTCGCGCACACGTTCGATATCTTCCACCTGATCCAGGGCCATGCCGGTTTCCCAATCCCAATCTCCGCGAGTGCAGCGCTGCGCCGTTTCCGGGGTGAACTGGACCGCCCACGGACAGTCAGGGAAGGACTGCGGTGTCGCCTCCTCGGCCGTGTACCACTGTACAGACGTCCCCATTACCAGCTGATCCGCAACGTCAGGCGCGCCGGGTTCACCCGTTTCATGGTTGGCTTCACGCCCCATTCGGAAATCCGCCCCAGCCAGGAAGCCGAGCGCCCCATCCCCTGTGCAGTCAGCGAACTGCGCTCCCCGAACCAGCGCCTCCTCACCAGTTGAGATGTCCCTGCCAAGGACCGCCACAATGCGCCCATCCCGAGTATCAGCGCGACAGACATGCATGCCGAGGAGAAGCTCCGCCCCGGGCTCGGCCTCGACAGCCAGGCGTTTCCTTTCGTCCTCATAGTTCGAGGGCAGACCAGCGTTGTGAACCGTCTTCTCAGGATGCGCATCAATGACGGCCAGGACGTGCTTGCTCCGGGGAGCAGCGGGAGCCTGTTTGGCGTCATGAAGGTTCCAATGCCCGATGGGCCCAATCTCGTCCACCAGATCGCCAAGGTTCGGGTAGGGATGCTGGTGGATCTGTCCCGACAGCCCCACTCGGACCTCTGAACTGTTGTTGCCTCCGAGCACCGGCCGATCATGCACCAGTGCGACCGTGCACCCCAAACGCGCCGCACTGATCGCGGCACAGCACCCTGCCATCCCTCCGCCCACCACCACCAAGTCGAAGACCCCGGCATCCCGCGGCTCCCGCGGCATCCTCGAAGCCTCACGGCGGAATCGAGCCAACGGCTCCCCGCCACCAGGCGGAACAGCGGCAAGATCACGACAGAAGGCGATCGCGTCACAACGTCCGTCGAAGCCAGTGAGATCCTGCAAGACAACAGGGACCTCCCCCGCAGCCACGTCAACGGTGCCCCCATCCTGCCAATGCCACTCAGCGCCTTGCGTACCAAAAACCGGCGCCAACGCGTCACCGTCGATCAGCACACGGAAACGCCCGGGGCATCCCACAGCACGGCGTTGTTTCGGAATGTCAGGGCCTTTCCAGGGCCCAACCCAATCTCGGGTCCGCACCCAGACCCGGTAGGGACCTGCTTCAGAGAAACTCACACGGGTCTCGGCATCGGCGACCGGCACGCCGAGCCCGTGGGCCAGCAAGAATGGGGAGCCCATCGTGTCCATCGATTGCTGGTCAATCACCCAGCCCCCCTGGTCACGAAAAGACTCGGCCTCAACAAACACAACCGATTGGGACATGACACGCGCTCCAGGATGAAACAAAGCTAAGATCCGTCGTTCTCAGAGCCCGGCCCGGAAATTCCCGATCAACTGCGAGGTCCGCAAGGCCTTGGCGTACAGGCGGACATGATGGACTGCGCCACTCAATTCAGGGCCAACGCGCAACACATCGCTCCCATTGCAGTCCCGCAGGTCCCGGCTGAAACGCCCCCAGCCAAACTGACGATGTGTCCCGCCGTCACAGAACATCCCGTCGATAACGAACGAGACCACCTTAGGCCCCCCGTCGACGACAACCCCGACGTGATGGCACTGGCCGACCTCCAGAATCTCCGGGTCGCACTCCCACGCATTCTCCGTTCTTCCGTCGTTGAGGATGAGCCGGAGCGTCCCCTTTCCGGTGACTTCAAGGGACAATCCATGCCCGGATTCATCCCGGTTGTCCAACACGACCTCTCCTCCGACAACGTCGTTGAGAGTAATCCAGCACTCCACCGTGAACCCGGCCCGCACATCCTTTGTCCCAAAATCAGCCCGTTTGGAGTCGCGGGTGACCAGTTCGGGCAGCTTGGGCATGGGCAGTTCACACGGGGACTCAGCGACCGCTTCGGCCAGGAGAAGGCCCTCTGCCGTCACCTCGCGCGTTGTCCCCTGCTCCCAGAGAGCCTCGAGGAGTCCCAGATCAATGTCGTGAATTCGGGCAAGGTCCTTCTGCGTTTCAGTGAGGAACACGCGCCCATCGTCTTCCACCAGGTCCGGGTAACTCATCCGGACAAAAGGATCGTCGTCGTAGAGGATGATTTCGGGCTGTGACCAGCGAATCTCCTTCCCCTCCGCAGTGTCCACTTCCACGCCACCGCTCAGCCATACGGGATTGCGGTCTTCATACCAATTCCCACCATGGTTGTGGAACCAGTAGAGGTACTTGCCGTTGGTGAGGCGCCAGGCAAAATTGGCAGCCCGGGGATGTTTCATCAAGCGGCCATCGGCATAGGCCTTGTACCTGGGTTCCGTCCAGGTCCTTCCCTGGTCACGGCTGTAGCAGCAGGCGGGATGCCCGTCGATGGTGCGATAGACGCAGTAGAAGCTCCCATCGCTGAGCACGGAGTAGCTCTGTTCCTCAGCGATTGTTCCCCCGCCGGGCGGAGTCCGCAAACCGGCATCACCCTCGGGCAGTGTTTCCCAGGTAATCCGGGCTCCATCTTTCTCGGTCAAGAGGCCCTCACTGCGCACCAAGACACCTTCGGAGCGGGTAAAAAAGCCGTTTCCAAACCCGCCAACCTTGTGCACCGAAACGAACCCCGCGTTGCCGCAGATGAACGGTTTGCCCACGTTCCAGAAAAAACGAATGTCGCCACCGTATACGTTCTCACGGTCAATGGCCATCTCGCGCATCGGGACGTCATAGCGTTCCTTTGACCACGTCTTCCCGTGGTCATCCGTATACTTGAAGACAAAATGACCAAGCGAATCGACCCGGCGGCAGTAGCCGTCCTTGAAGGGTGGGTTGTCGGCTTTGACCTGGCGGATATTGTCGGTGTTGTGATTGTAGAACGCATACACCCTCCCCGACGGGACCTTCAGCAGGACAGCGTAAGAAGCCTCAGGGCCGTCCACCGGCTCCAGGGCCACGGGGGATTCCCACGTCTGCCCGAGGTCCGTACTGCGCAACGAGACCACATGCTGCCCGGCCTGTCCTTCATGGCCGGCGCCAGTGGTCATGATGCAGAGCCAAGCCCCATCGTCAGTCTTCACAATGTAGGGTTGGTCACTGTAGTTCTCAGTCGGTATCTCCAACCCACTGCGGATATGCCTGGAATCTGGAATGCATGCGTTTCCTGCGCTCGTCGTGCTCACAATCTTCATCTCCTGACAGTCTGTGCCGTCGCTACTGCCGATCACCCCGTCAGCTGCCCCGGGCCAGCTTCCCTGTGACAGTGAGTGTCCGGCCTTGGATGTCGTCCACGGAAAGGTCGATCAGAGCTTCCTGCTCTGCCGTGTCATAGGTAACAGCATGCACTGTAGCGCCTGCCCCAGCCACGGCAACGCTGGTCAGGGCCCCACAACCGCGGATTGGTACGCGCTGGCGACCAAACAGCTCCAATCCCAAACTGAATGTCTCTCCCTGAAACCGTAGATCAAGAACGTTGTAGGTCCCGCTCCGGCGAACACAGGGACTCTCCCCTTCCTGTTCAGAGCAATGGACCCGGCAACGGCCGGCCTCATCAAGCCGAACGCCAAAGTACGCATGGCCGTCGTCCTCCCAACGGGCAACGATCCGCCCTCCCTCGCACCTCAGTGCCGGCACGCGGCCGCCCTGCCCCAATGGGAGAGAAACTACCGGTGGTCCAGCCATCCCCCACTGGCTGACAGACACCGGAATTCCGGATGTATCCAGACACCAGTCGTTTCCCTGCCGCTGAATCGTTGTGTATTGAGAGTGGATCCATTGAGAACACGTCTCGGACATACTGCGGGCGAGCATGAGGCCATCGCTTTTCCCGAGCTCAGACAAATACTCGCACCAACGCGCCACCGAAGCCCCGTTGTCCCGAGGCGAGGGCGTCAGCAGATTGGGCCAGTGGATCCCACAGATCGACGTTGTCGGGATCCCTTCGGGAACGGTATCCCAGACAAACCATGGAATCCCGCTCGACCCCCGGTCAAGTACCAGAACGCCGTGTTCGAACCCGCCATCCGGTCGCTCGGGCTGTTCGCCCGCAAAGGTGCAGGACGAATATGGCGTGGACGCATACCGAACACCGGCTGACGCAACGAGCGCTCCGGTCGATTCCGGATCCGCGTTGTCCCAGTAGAAGCGGAAAGCACAAGGCACAAAACTGGGAGGGAAGGACATCCCGGTTGCCGGCCCGAGCCCGTGTTGATCAATGAGTCGCGTAAAGCAGGCAATGTGGGTCTGAACAACGTCCCACGGCCAGCGGTCGTCAACGTCCTGCCCAAACCACTCCGCGCGGGTCCGCTGCCCCTGTTCCCAGTGTTCATGCCCAACCCCGTGGAGGGCCAGTTCTATATGAGCGCTGCGCGTACGGAACACCTCGGCACACTCGCCCATCCAGGGCCCAACCCGCGCCGTGTTGTCCCAGGCCGCTCCGGATTGGGTGGCAGTCGGACATCCCGCACAGACATTGTGCATATCCCACTCGCACATGACCATCGCACACTGAGGCCGGATTCCGAGCGCCTCCCCCAGGTCCGCCACAGCCTCGTAGTCCAGGCGGCCAAGCAAGCGGTCAACCCCGGCCCGAAAAGGCCCTCCCGTCTCTGATAGGTCCCACCCCTCACGCCAGCCGACATCGTCAACGACAAGTTGGATAGGCCGGGGCACGGTCAATGTAGGCAGCATCGTTGGGTCACCTCGGTTGGTGGCGCGATATTCGGTATCTGCCGTCGGCCTCAGGTGATGCGCACCTGAGCACCGTTCAGATACTCGGAACATACCCTCTCTCCCACGGAGACGCCCGAGCGGATCAGACCTTCGTGCCGCGTCACGGGAGACGGTTGTCCGGGGCTCCCGTGCCGTGTATGGTGACACGTCTCCACCACCACCCGAACACGGCCGCCTCCAGCGAACCGACGAAAGACGACAGTTTGTCTGCAAAAGCTCCCCCGAGAAGCCCACTATTCGCCCAAATCTGCGCGGCGCTGATCGCTCTGACATGCTGCAGGTTGCCCGGCGCGGACCTCGCCGGACTGCAGAAGGGCCTGCTCCTGCACGTACCGTTCGAAGCAACCCTCTCCCCTGCCCTGGCAAACGGCTCTGGTGAAATTACCTGCCCGGGAGCCACCTACGCGGACGGAACTGTCGGGAAAGGCGTTGTCGTCACCGATGCCGCGGTGAGCGTCCTGGGGGAAGGGAACTTCCGGCGCCCACTGGGGACTGTGGCGTTCTGGGTCGCCCCGGCCTGGTCCCCCGCCGACACGTCTTACCAGGGGCACCGCCAGCTGTTCGACGCCACGAACTTCGCGATCAATTACTACACCCCGAAGCGCGTGGCGTTCTTCATGACCGGCAAGACCAGGAAGGGGGTCGGGTACCGCTGGGACTACAGCGTGACCAGCACAGGAATCCGCGATTGGGAGCCCGGAGAGTGGCACCATGTGGCCGCTACATGGAATGCCGCCACCGGTAGGAAAACGCTGTGTCTCGATGGCGCGGTAGCGGCAGAAGGGACAACCCAGTGGCTTCGCGACGACCTCTACATGGGAACAGTGCCGATCCGGCTGGGCCAGAAGGAAGCCCCCGGCATCTATGATGAGTGGATGATCTGGGAACGCTGTCTCAGCCTGGACGAGATCAAGCTGCTTGCCGCGCATCCTGAACGGATCGCTGAGTCCCTCGAGGCGCGAAGTGCCTCGTCCTCAGAACCCGCGCCCTGGCCAATCGACATCGGGATCGTGACCACAGTGCCGCCTGCTGCCACAGTTCTGGCGCCCGGAGACACCTTCACCGCAGACATCCCCGTGCGCAACACCACATCGACGCCATTCGCTGGACAGATCCAGTTCGCGCTGCTCGACTTCTGGGAAGCGACCCGGGGCCGGGAAACACGGCGGATTGTGGTTGAGCCGGGCACGTCTGACACGCTGACTGTTTCGTTCCCAGCACCCGTTCGAGGCGTGTTCAAGGTAGCGGCTGAGCTGACACAGAGAAAGAACGTCTGGGTACGCGATGTCGCATCCTTCGCATGCTGGCCGAAGCCCACGCACGCCCCCTCCCAGGACTCGTTCTTCGGGAATCACGTCAACGCCTGGTTCGACGGAGCATACCTGGATCAAGCCCAGCGCCTGGGCCAGGGATGGATGCGCAATCACAATATGCTCCAGGCCACGTGGTGGGTACGCGTGCAACCTGAGCCAGGGGAGTTCCAGTGGACCCACGATTTCCAGATTGATGCCGTGAAGACCCGCGCCATGCCTGTTCTCGGACAGCTCTTCACAACGCCCTATTGGGCGGCCGTCGACGGGCCAGTACCCAGGCCGAACGCAAGAGCCTATCCGCCGCCTCTGCCCCCGGACCTGGATGCGTTACGAGCCTACGTCGGCGCCGTGGTTACCCGGTACGGTAACACGACCAAGCACTGGGAAGTGTGGAACGAGCCTGATGTCAGCATGTTCTGGCGAGGCTCTCCCGAGGCATTTGCGGCGGCATGTCAGGCCGCGTGCGAGGCTGCGAAGTCCGCCGACCCGGATTGTGTCTTGATGGTCGGGGGATTCACCTCTCCTGCCTGGGGCTGGCACGAACGAGCCGCCAGAGCCGGCGCCCTGAAGTCCGCCGATGCGATCTCCTTCCACTATGGATGCCCACTGAAACCGGCGGAGGAGGTCCACGCCGAACTCCAGACCGTCATCAATCACTTCCAGCGACTGGCCCGAGAGTTCGGCCCCGGTCACGACCTTCCTCTCTGGAGCACGGAAGGCGGAACAGGCGACACCACATGGCTCCGGGGGATGGATTACGTCGGGCTGCCTCCCCAACGTGTGCGCAAGCCAATGAACTGGCATGAGGGCGCAATCGCCACCGTTCGTGGCGAGGCTATCCAACAAGTGCTGGGAATCGAGAGACATTTCATCTACCTGCAGAATGCCATCAAGCCGGGCCCTCATGCTTACGAGGGGACCTCCATGCTGGATGTCACAAATGCGCCACGGCCCAAACTCATGGCGCGAGTGGCCATGGCCGCTCAAGTCGATGGGGCGACTGTAGCAGGCTGCATCACCGTCCCGGAGGCCCGCCTCTGGGCTGTTGTCTACCGGAAGCCCCCCCCCCTGGGGCAATGCCGTCAACCTAAGCGTCCGGGCGGCGCGACGGCCTCAGATCCTTTTGCGGTTCATGACGTGACGGTGCTTCGTTGGTGTTTTTTTCCTCGGAAAGCTGCGTCCAGGCCGGCGTTCG
>Ga0209045_1001180_pt1 | contig 25249 bp, 20 predicted proteins | sample SaaInlLV_10m_DNA_4_FD_184664 | JGI IMG/M metagenome (GOLD analysis project Ga0209045, IMG submission 184664) | Marine microbial communities from expanding oxygen minimum zones in the Saanich Inlet - Saanich Inlet SI072_LV_200m_DNA (SPAdes) (version 2) | ecosystem: Environmental > Aquatic >...
GGCCTCTTCCAGGCGGCGGATATCAAGGAAGATCTCATAGACAACACCGTGGTTGCCACCGATGGATGCACGGCCTTCGTCGAAGCGCTGCGCGAGTTCGAGACCGGGGACCTGGATGCAAAACTCCTTGAAGTGCTCTGCTGCACCGGTTGCATCATGGGAGCAGGAGTCAGTCGGGACACGCCTCTCTTCGGAAGACGAAGTCGGGTCAGCCGATACGTCCGGAACCGGTGCTCGCGATTCGACCAGGACCAATGGAATCGACAACTGAATACGTTTGCCGGGATCGACCTGCGCCGAACCTACATCCGCAACGACCAGCGGATCCCAACCCCAACCGACGCAGACCTGCGTGAGATCCTTGAGCGCCTCGGGAAGTCAACTATCGAGGACGAATTGAACTGCGGGGCCTGCGGCTATGACACCTGCCGCGAGCACGCAATCGCGATCTTCAAAGGGATGGCCGAAACAGAGATGTGTCTGCCGTACACGATAGAAGAGCTGCGCAGCACAGTCGACCAGCTCGCCGACTCCCATCAGGAGCTGGCTGACACCCAGGATGCACTCATGCACTCAGAACGCCTGGCCAGCATGGGGCAGCTGGCGGCGGGCGTAGCCCACGAGGTCAACAACCCGCTGGGAGTCGTGCTGATGTATTCCCACATTCTCCTGGAACAAGCCCAGAAGTATCCCGACCTCCAGGAAGATTTCCAGATGATCGCGGAACAGGCTGACAGGTGCAAGAAGATTGTGGCCAGATTGCTGGATTTCGCCCGGCAGAACAAGGTTGTCCGGGAACCGGCCGATATTCGCGAGCTGGTCGATCGCTGCATCCGGGCAGTCCCGAGCACCGACGGTGTCCAGGTCACGATGGAGCACAGCATCGATGACCCCATCGCCGACGTCGATGTCGATCAGCTTGCTCAAGTCCTGACCAACTTGGTGAGCAATGGCCTGGCCGCGATGCCTGACGGAGGAAAACTGACGATCACGACCAAAGGCGATGACGCGACCGTTACCTTCCTCGTGCATGACACGGGGATAGGGATTGCCGACGAGAACCTCCCCAAGATCTTCGAGCCCTTTTTCACCACCAAGCAGATCGGCAAGGGAACGGGGCTTGGCCTTTCGGTGACCTACGGCATTGTCAAAATGCACCGTGGAGACATCCACGTCTCCTCCAATGCCGATCCGGCCGAAGGCCCAACCTGGACCACCTTCCGCGTGACATTGCCACGACGCGCGTCAGTGGACTGACGGCGGCGCTGGCACAGCGGGGCTGGATCATCTGCGAGAAGGGATCAGGGCACGCTAACGAGGTTGCTTGATCTCGTCGACTTTCCTGGTCTCTTTGCCGCCCGGGCGTACGGTTACGGTAGCTCGGAAGTGCTTCCCGCCGACATAGGAATTCCCCCGATACGTCCACGACCACGTCCAAACCGGCTTCTTCCCCCCAAGTGGCCGACTTGCGCGGTAATCCCACTCCCCATTGAAGGCCCGTTTGTTCACCTTGAAGCCGTTCTGTGGAATCCGCATGCTCAAACTGACCTTCTTCGAGTCATTCGCCATCTCAATATTGGGCAGGCGTTTCGGGTCAAGCTTAACACTGGTCGCCTTGGAGAGACGGATGACCTTAACATTCCCGGGGAACCTGAGCGAACACTTGATGACCTTCGGCGCACGGTGGTCGTAGGTAGCGTTTCCGCCGGAGAAGGCGACCTGGCGAATCGGCGGGTAGGCCAGGAACGGCTTGTCCTTTGCTTTCTTGTCCTCCTCCGGTGCGACGCCATACATCGCGATGACAGGGAACCGGTAGTCATCCCCATAGAACAGCAGGTCATCCACCGTTCCCGTGAAGCTGGCGACTGCAATCTTGTGGGCGCTATTCGCAGCCCCGGTGGCTGACTTTGGGGCCACGTTCTTCGAGATCTCACTTGCCAGACGCCCCAGTTCAGCTCCCGCTTTCTTCCCGCGCACGGCAGCCAGGTCAAAAACGCCGTACTTGCCCTTCTGCTTCAGGTTGACCATGAGAAGTCCGCCGGGGCGCAGAGGAATCTTCAGCTTGAAGCTCTCACCATCACCCTCTTTGGGGGCCACCCGGAGTGTCTGTTTCTCCGGCATCCCTACAAACACCTCGAACCCGCAGATCGACTCCTTGTACAACTCCTGCGTCAGGCGACGCCATCCCAATTTCGCCACGTAATCGATGTCCTCATGGTTCTGAACGACCACCCGCATGGGCTTCTTGCGGACGCTCGAGATCAGAGGACCAATCCCAAACTTAAATCCCAACCCAACAGCCAGCACTCCCATGAGGGCCTGCGTCGCGATGTAGACCTTCTTGTTGCGGGGTTTGGCTTCCACTTCCGCCACGGCCGCTTCGCCGCTCTCCTCGACAGCCTCCGCCTCCTTCTTCTTCTTCCGCCCAAAGGGGAACCCGCGGCGCCCCTTACTCTTCGGCTTGCTCTCGTCAACAGCTTCCGCTACAGGGATCGCTTCAGGAACCTGATGTAGGGGCGCAAGTTCACCGATACAGTCTTCCAGTTCCTTCAGGTCCTGTCCGGCCGCGTCCGCCGCCTTCAACGCCAGCTGGCGCTCCTTCTCTTCATCCAGCAGATCGGAGTCCCCCATGATGTCCTCAAGCGGATGCCAGGTGTTCTCGTGCCAGAAAAGGTCGGTAGAGGACAGCTGCCCCGACGCCAGCATCCCGGCGACATCGGCCCGAACCATCGGGATCCCATCCTCGGACTCCCCCGACTTGTAAATCAGGGCTACTTCGGGATCGGAATCCGCCGGAATCGGGAGCCGTTGCCCGCAGCTATCGCACTGCGCAGTCCCACCTGCATAGCGTTCGTCTACGCCATGGGCAGAACCGCAAGAACACCGAAAAAGGATCATCGCACTCTACTCCCTGCATCTGTGCGCTCAGACATTGCGTGGCATGGCGACCATCCACACGGGCCGTACATGCGACCGCCCGGGCACAGAGCAATCAATACCATAGCCACGGCCGAAATCAAGGAAATCGGCCTGCTTTTATGGGCTCAGACCCCGCCATAAGCCCCCAGGCCGCCATCGACGACCAGGGTCGTACCATGGACAAAGCGCGCACTTTCAGAAAGCAGAAAAAGCGCAGGCCCCACCAGGTCATCCGGAGCTCCGAGTCGCCCCATGGGGGTGTGCTCGACAATGCGCTGTCCCCGCTCGCTGAACCCGCCGGATTCCACGTCCAGTAGCAGGAAGCGGTTCTGGTCCGTCAGGAAGAACCCAGGCACCAATGCATTCACCCGCACCTGCGAGTCATACTCCTGGGACATGTGAACTGCCAGCCACTCGGTGAAATTGACCACGGCCGACTTGGCCGCTGAGTAGGCCACGCTTCGCGTCAACGGGCGCAACGCCCCCATCGACGCGACATTGAGTACGCTCCCTCCGCGCCCGTTCACCATGGCCTCACCAAAGACCTGAGAGGCCAGAAACGTCCCCATGAAGTTCAGATCGAACACCCAACGAATGGCCGCTTCAGGCAACTCAAAGAAGGAGAGTTCGGGACTTGTGGTCGCGTCTTTCCTGGCCCCCCCGGCGCCGTTGATCAGAACGTCAACATGGCCGTACTGGCTCAGGACACGCCCGCAGACCTGTTCTAGTGACGCTCGGTCCAGAACATCCGCCTGTAGCGCCAGAGCGTCACCACCTTCCCCCCCGATCTCCGCGGCCAACTCCTCCGCCTTTTCCATCCGGGAATGCCCGAGAATGACCACCGCCCCGCCCTGCTTCGCCAGTGCCTGGGCGAGCGCCCCGCAAAGCACTCCGCTTCCCCCAGTGATGACGCACACTTTCCCGCTGAGATCGTAGGGGCCACGGTCAGTCATCCTGTTGCTCCTTGTTTCGGGACCAGATTCCCGGAATCCGTACTCCGCAGACCGGGCAGCGCCCGTCGCGCAGGTCGTTCCGCAGCAGACGGAACCCCTGCCGTTCCACCAGCGTGTGTCCGCAGGAGTGGCAGTACGTGCACTCATGCCTGGAACCATCCATCGCCCGGACATTACCTGCATACACATAGCGCACACCGGCCGACCGACCAATCTCCAGCGCCTTGCGTAGCGCATCTGTTGACGTCCGCCGAGGTCCCGCACTCATCCTGTAAGCTGCGTGGTACGCCGAAACGTGCCAGGGAATATCAGGGCTGACCGACACCAGGAACTCAGCCAACGAGCTAAGCTCCTTCTCGCCGTCATTGAAACCGGGCACGATCAACGTAATCACCTCCAGCCACTTCCCTCGCCCTGAGAGCGCACGGATGGTATCGCAGACGGGCTCAAGCCGGCCCCCCAGTTGACGGTATCCCTCATCCGTGAAGCATTTGAGGTCGACGTTCATCGCGTCGAGCCAAGGGTCCAGCCAATCGATTACCTGGGGGGATGCAAACCCGTTGGAGACGTAGCAGGTGAGCATGCCGGCCTCCCGTCCGAGCGCGAAAATATCGCGTCCCCATTCTGACGTGATGAGCGGCTCGTTGTAGGTACTCGCAATGATCTGCGCCCCCTGGCGCCTCCCCCAATCCACAACCATCTCAGGGGTAACTACTTGACGGGTGGCAGTGGCTTCGGGGTCACGCAACACCTGGGAGGTCTCCCAGTTTTGGCAAAATGCGCAACGGAAGTTGCACCCCAGCATGCCGAAGCTCAGCGCCTCGCCTCCCGGAAGCAGGTGAAAGAACGGCTTCTTCTCGACTGGATCACACGCAACTCCCGAGACGTATCCCCACGGTACGCGCAGTATCCCCCCTCGGTTGCTTCGCAGCAGACAGACCCCGGAGCCGCCTTCGGGAATGCGACACTGGTGAGCACAGGCAACGCAGCGGACAACGCCGTCCGCCCCAGGCTCACAGAGTTCCCCGGGGCGCGTGAGCCCCGCCAGTTCATCCGCCAGCGTGCCGTTCCTGGTGGCGGCGGGCCCGAATAACGGGCCCACCCCTTGCTGATGCCTGGATGTGGAAGTGTTTCGGGCACCTTGGTGCGTACAGGCGTACGTACCGAGGAGGCCGGAATGCTCCCGCGCCAGGGATCGGTAAGCCGTAGGCCGGGCACTGTTTCTTGGCTCGGCGTTCATCATTCGACGAATAAGGCCTTTCCGTTTCCTGGCAACCCTTACGGGCGGACCATTCTTCGCGATTCTCCGCCCGGGCGCCCAACGACGATACTCGGCATCGCCTCTTGCCGTCCCGGACGAAGCCTCATCGAAGACTGGCCCGGGGGTGGGCTCGCGATTCGCGCCCGACGCCACTAGTCATCGCCTCACCCTCCGGAACGAATCAGCAGGACAGGGCCGCAATCTCCCAAGCCGTGGATAGAACGCCCGGCACCTCAGCCTCCAGCCAAAACGACCTCAGCTTCCGCCGCCTCTGGCCCCCTCTCCTCCTGACGCGTGAACTTCGGATGATTGCCTGCCACAACAATCGTCACCTCCCCTTTGATCCGCCGATCGGTGAGTTCCTCGATCAGATCGCTGATGTACCCGCGGTGAACGCGCTCAAACTTCTTGGTAAGCTCGATACAAACAGCCGCGCGCCGGTCACCAAGCACCTCCAACGCTGCCGCAAGGAACTTGACGATGCGCATGGGAGACTCGAAGAACACCTGGGTGTGAGGCAGATCGCCGTCCTGCCCAAGGAACGTTCGCAGACGCCCTCCCTTGCGGGGCGGAAACCCCTTGAACGTGTACGACGACGTGGGCAGACCTGACGTGAGCAGGGCTGTTTCGACCGCACTCGGACCGGGGATCACCTCCACTCGGATCCCGGCCTCGACAGCACGGGAAATCAGCACATACCCCGGGTCGCTGACGCCCGGGTATCCCGCATTGCTCACAATACCGACGCTCGCCCCCTCCGTGAGGAGGCCCAGAACACGCCCCCAGACGCGCTCCTCGTTGTGCTCGTGGCAAGGAAAGACATGGGCAGGACGCGGAATCTCGTGGCGTTCGAGCAGGACCCTGGTGCGACGCGTATCCTCACACGCCAGCGCATCTACTTCCGCCAACGTCCTGCGCGCACGATCGCTCACATCTTCCAGATTCCCGATCGGCGTGGCTATCACGTACAGCGTCGACATGCATTCTCCTGTCTGGATCAACCATTGCCTTCCCTGCGGCGTGGGAGTGACTGGCAGCGGCCTATGGCTGAGGGGCAGCTTCCTTCGCAAGCCTAACTTACCGATTGCCGCCTCTTGAACAAGCTGTGACGGCGCCCCAAACGTGCGTTCACAGGAGCTGGACGTATATTTGCCTCGCGCTTCCCGTCCTCCTCAAACCACGCGACTGCGTTGAGGTCCGCAAACCATGGTGACTATCGACTTCGATTACGGGACACTCGTCCTCGACGGGGAGGAAGAGGTCCTCAGTGAAGTCACGAGTTACTGCACACCTGATCCCCGCATCGGCAAACTGCGTTCGGAGGCCAGGAACTACGCCCCAATTGTCCTATCCCTGCACCGATCAGGCGTCCCCTTCACAGACCGAGCCCGGGACTTCGCCCCCCTCGACCTGCTGCTGCGAAGTCCGCACGAGCCCCGTCCCTACCAACGCGATGCCGTGCGTGCCTGGCAGGAGAACGACCGGCGCGGGACTGTGGTCCTGCCGACAGGCTCGGGGAAATCCTATGTCGCACAGCTGGCCATGCGTGAGACGCAACGACCAACTCTCGTCGTGGCCCCCACCATTGATTTGGTCCAGCAGTGGAGCACGCAACTGGGTGAAGCCTTCCGAATGCCCGTCGGCATGCTCGGAGGCGGAAGTCGAGATGTGCAACCCATAACCGTCAGCACCTATGACTCCGCGGCCATTATGATGGAGTTCATCGGGAACCGCTTCGGTCTGCTCATCGCCGACGAGTGTCACCACTTGCCCGGCCCCGTCTACCGCCAGCTGGCAAACATGTGCATCGCTCCCTTCCGTCTCGGCCTGACGGCCACCCCTGAAGGCAATGAACAGGACGACAGCATCCTCGCCGGTCTCCTCGGCCCGCTGTGCTTCCGGCGCGACATTGATGAGATGGAAGGAACCGTCCTCGCGCCATACAAGACGGTGCGCATCGAGCTGGATCTCGATCCCGACGAGCAAGAGGAATACACGCGCCAGCGCGCCGTCTACATGGACTTCGTCCGCAATAACAGAATCAACTTCTCGGACCCGCGCGGGTGGTCCCAGTTCGTGGGTCTGTGCGCCCGTTTGGCCGGGGGCCAGGAAGCCTTCAATGCTTACCTTTCGCAACGCACCATCGCCCGTCGCTCCAGGGCCAAGTTCCGCCATCTCTGGGAGCTGTTCCGGACCCACGCAGGCGAGCGTATCCTGGTGTTCACAGCTGACAACGACACGGCCTATGACATCGGCCGACAGTTTCTCGTCCCGGTCTTGACCCATCACACCAGGATACAGGAACGACGAGCCTTCCTCGAGGCCTTCCGAGCCGGCACGTATCCCGTGCTGGTCACCAGCAAAGTGCTGAATGAGGGGATCGATGTGCCTGAGGCAAGCGTCGGGATCATCGTATCGGGCACGGGAAGCATCCGGGAGCATGTCCAGAGACTCGGTCGAATCCTGCGCCCGGTGCAGGGAAAACAGGCGCGCCTCTACGAGCTGGTCAGCGCCGGAACCAGTGAAACATCCGTCAGCGAACGCAGGCGACAGCACCGTGCTTACCAAAGATCTCATTAAGTGCCACCAACGAGGCGGCAAAGTCGTCCCGCTGTTCATCAACGCCGATCATCCTGATCATCAGGGCACGGCTGACCAGCTTCTTGCCGTATTCCGCTCGACCCCACCCCCGACTCGCGCCGATATCGACCAACTGACCCAGCCGCTGATCCAGGTGCATGGGGACCCGGTGCTGGCCCGTGGACTCAGAAAACTGCTGGAGGACCGTTCAGATTTCGGCCACGGTGGTGAGGAAGATCAACCAGCCATTCGGGAAGCCGTATTTGAGGCAAGCGCCGCGGTCCTGAAAGGGGTGCCACCAGAGGACCTGGATGCCTACCGGGAGGCAGTCCGCCAACGGATAGAGCCCTCGCCGGATACGCTCACGGCGGACCTCTACGCGGATCTACCGGCCAACGAACAGCTCTTACGCTTCCGGGATCTGTCGGCGCGAGACCTGCTGCTGCGCTACAACACAGCCCTGGTCCAGGCTCTCCTCCTGCGCGCGCGAGCTCTCGAGGTCGAGCTGGACGACCCCGACCCGGCCAAACTCCGGAGGCTCCTCAAGTACATGCGGTTCTGGCGGCTCCTCGCGACCATCAGACGTGTAAAGAGCAAACGGGGTAAGACAGCGAACCGCCTCCAGCTGACCATCGATGGCCCCGCCAGTCTGTTCGAGGGATCCAAGGCCTATGGTCTGCAGCTCGCGACCTTCTTCCCCGCAGTGCCAACCCTCGATACGTGGCGCCTGCGGGCGGACATCACCTGGAAAGGCAAATCACGAAAGATCGATGTGTCCAACAAGAGCAGCCCGCTCTGGACCTATCGGCGGATGGGAGCCTATGTCCCTGACGAGATCCGCATGTTCCATCGGCAGTTCAAGGAGAAATCGAAGGCCTGGGGAATCGTGGCGACCCCGGATTTTTTGGACGGTGGAGATCAGGTTCTGGTCGTGCCTGACCTGACCTTCCAGGATGGCGACGGCAAGCTCATTCACCTGGAGCTCTTCCATCGCTGGCACGCAACCCCTTTGGTTGAGCGCCTGGGGCTGCTCGACCGCCAACCAGACCTGCCACTCGTCATCGGGGTGGACCGCTCTCTGGCCAAGCGCGCCGACATTGCCGAGGCCATCGAGGAAAGTCGCGTGTTTGCAGAGCGCGGATTCCTCTTCCGAAGTTACCCCAGTGTAAAACGGGTCACCAAGCTGCTCGATACTGCCGCGAGTCAGCTGAGCTGCGAACAACTGGAACCCTGAGGAACGTCTGCTCAAGCCCCCCCCCCGGAAGCGACTCCCCTGCACCGGACAGTTACCCCACCCTCTCCCGTTGGTGCTTCTGCCAGCCCCACAGGCCCCAGGGAAAGACCAGGACAGCGGCGTTAGCGAGGAACACGAGCAGAGCTGGGATAGGGATCCCGTGGAGAGCCTTGAGCTGGCCCGGCACACTCAGTCCGCCGGTAGACAGGATCACCTCCACGCCACGGCCCAGCAGAAAGCGAATGCCCTCAAAGGGGCCAGGCAGGAAGTAGACAAGCAGAAGCGAGCCGTTCAGTGCAGCTGACAGCCCAATAATCAGCCGGACGGCACGCCGCGACATGAACGCCTCGTCAACCGCAGGCAGTATGGCGAGAGCCAGCACCGGAATCACAGGACACAGGTAGCGCGGGCCCCAACTCAACGACAGCCCGTATGAGGGATGCTCGACTGATCCGACCAGTCCGATGAGAACACCGGTCAGCCCGATCCCAAAAGCAAACAGCACGCGGCTTCTGAGCAGCTTCTCCCGCCCCAGGAAAGCCCAGAGCAACAGAACGGGGTTGAAGAACAGCAAGCCATATCCTGTCCCCAAGAGAAGGTCCCAGAACGCCTTTGGGCGAAACCAACCGACACCGTACACGCCTTGACCGTGGAACGTAGCGTAGCTCGTGTGGTACCGATGCGGGAGCACGAATGGGTTGCCGAAGACGGCAGCATGGTACATGGCAGGTATCGTGCCGGCCAGAGCAGCACCAACCACGACCAGCGGCAACCGACGCCGGTCCAGGTGGAAGACATAGACGGCCAGGACGGGAAGCCAGATGATCATGTAATAGTCATTGCCGACGGCCAGTCCTGCGCAGATACCAGCCACCATGTCACCCCGTGGCTTGTTTCGGGCATAGCGCAGCAGATACACGCACTGGCAGACCAGGTAAGCCGTCAGCGCGTGACTGAACATGAGCGTGGACCAGTAGAGAAGATTGGTCCCCAGCGTGAGCGCTCCGGCGATCCGCAGAGCCCCGATCGTCTCGAGGCCTTCCCGGCGGGCGGCCAGGAACAGCAGCGCCCCGATGGCCGCGAACGGCAACGCACTCATGACGCACGAAGTCAGCCAGATGCGGGCGGGTTCATGCGAAGTCAGATGGTGCCCGATGAAAGCGGGAACAACCCCGACGAAACTCCCGACGGGAGCCTTGTCGCTGTACAGACGCCCTTCAAACGTTGCCGAATCCACTGCGATCTCTGCAGGAATAACGCGGGTCAGAACGCCGTCGACAGAAAGTGTCCCCCGCGTAGCGATCGCCTTGGCAAGGCTGTAGCGGACACCATCGTTGGTCGAGACGCCGATGTGGGTAAAGAACGCCGACACGGCAAAGAGGACGAAGAAGAGCTGAAGAGCATCGTTCCGGTGTTGTTGAGTCTCGGTCATCTCTACTCCCGATCCTTCTCAGCGTCGGGCAGCAACGCGATCAGTTCAGTCAGTCTCGCGATCTCCAGATCAGGTCGGCACGCTCCAGTCATCCGGGCACGGTCCCGGTTGAGCCACACACTCTTCACCCCCGCATTCTGAGCCCCTGCGACATCCGCCCTCAGTGAGTCGCCAACGTGGAGCATATCTCCACCCAGGCAATTCGCTTCCTGAAGTGCCACGTGGAAGAGGCGGGGATCCGGCTTCTCAAACCCATGGTCCTGAGCAAAGACCGCAAACTGAAAGAACGCCTCCAGACCACAGCATTTCGGGTAAGTATTCCCATTCGTGAGCAACCCAAGTTGGAACCGCTTGGCCAATGCGTCAAACGCCGGAAGCACATCGTCGTAGAGCTCGATGTCACCAAATCGATGCTTCAGATAGACGGCATTCAGATGCCCGGCGAGGGCGGGATCCCGCACGCCAATGGACACCAGAGTTTCTTCGAAAGCCAGTCTCCGTACCTCTTCCAGGCGCACGCCGGCGCATCGCTCCGCCCCCGCAAGGCGATCACGAATGGCAATCATCTCGTCAATCGTCAGATCAGCGGAACGGGCCCCGGGAACATGGACTCGGAGTTCCTCCAGGGCATGCTTCAGCGAGTGCCGCATGACCCGACCGAAGTCCCAAAGCGTGTCATCTCCATCAAACGAAATGACCCGTATCCTGCACATCCATTCGTTGTCCATTCGGTCCACCTCACTACCCTGGGCCAGGCAGTACGTATCGCCGTCAGAAGCACATCTGAGGACATCTCAGGACGTTGCGGCGTTGTTCCGGGCAGGTGACTTCCGGTAACGAGTAGAGATCAAGCACGCGCAACTGACCACAAGAAGCACCCCGCCAAGCCATTGGAGGGCGGCCAACTTCTCGTGGAGAAAGAGTACAGCTGCCAAGGCCGTCGCAAAGGGGAGAACCGCCAGGCCTCCCTCAGTGGCCACCGGACCAAGAATGTGAATTGCGCGATACAGCAACACATGGGAAAAAGCTATCCCGAACAGGGCCGAGACAACCAACAGGCCCCAATCACGGCATGACACCTCCGCCGCCGCACGCCAATCCCCCACCGCAAACGCCAGTCCGCCCAGAGCTACCGCTGTGTAGAGGCTGACTACGCCAAAGCTCAGCGCGGCACCATAGCGGGCCATCCGTTGCCTGACCAGGACGCCGTAAAGCCCCCACAGGGCCGCTGTACCGACCAGAATACTGATCCCGAGCAACGTTGTCCCCCCGGCCGTGAGGCTCCCAAGGTACATCAACGTCAGTCCCCCAATGATCCCGGCTGCCCCAACCCAGAACAACCGGTGTCGCAGAACGCCTCGCTCCACCGGCAGCAGAAGACATGCAAACAGCGTGGAGAAGAGGAACGAGCAGCGGATAACGAACCCGATGACAACCGCAGTGTTATGGTACGGAGCCATCGCCCAGCCAATCTGCATCACGATGTTGATCGCAGCCGGCACAAGGGCATCTCGCCACACGTTGGCCCCGGCCTCCGTCTTGCCTTGTGTCCGCAGCACAACGGGAAGCCAGAAGCAGGTCGCCAGCGCATAGCGAACACCGTTGACAGTCCAGGAATCCAGGAAACCGGTGAAATGCCTCAGGAAGACTGGAACGCTGGCAAAGCAGAAGATCGCCGCGAGCAGGAACCCAATCCCGCGGCTGTCGGTATGGTTTTCGCGCACAGGGGCAACCTTTTCTGCAGAGCAGAGGCTCACTTACACGCCGTACCCCACCAATATAGGCGTGCCCGACGACGCTACCAGAGGAGGAAGCGCTCCCTTTACTCTCCGAAGCGGCGTATCCAGTAGGCACTCAGTCCGGCCGGAGGGAACGTGGCGGAAGGACTTCCGGCCCAGTCGACGCGCTGCCCCCTCCCGGCTACATTACCCAGCTGAATCGTTGAGTTGCCCCGGCAACCCCGGACGAGACGGGGGGGCGTCCTCCAACACCGGCCGCATGCAGGGGCTTGACAGGCACAGATAACCCCAACGCTCTGCCCACGAAGGCAGCCTCGAGGAGATTCCGGAATGCCACTGCTGTTTGATATGCCGTTTGAGAAGCTCACGAGCTACCAAGGCACGAACCCGAAGCCCGAGAACTTTGAGGGCTTCTGGGACGAGGCGCTGGCCGAGATGCACGCGATCGCTCCTGACGTCGAGCTTGTCCCGGCTGAGTTCCAGACCTCCTTCGCCGAATGCTTCGATATGTTCTTCACCGGAGTGGGCGGTGCTCGCGTCCATGCCAAACTCATCAAGCCGAGGGCCGTCGCCACTCCTCACCCCGCCGTCCTCATGTTCCACGGCTACTCGGGCAGCTGCGGGGACTGGACGGATAAGCTGGGCTACGCAGCTAACGGGTTCACAGTGGCAGCCCTCGACTGCCGCGGCCAGGGAGGACTGTCAGAGGACTCGGGAGCCGTCCGTGGCTGGACCCTGCGCGGACATATCATCCGTGGGCTTGACGATGCCCCGGAAAAGCTGCTCTACAGGCAGATCTTCCTGGACACGGCACAGCTGGCGGGAATCGTCATGGACATGCCCGACGTCGATGAGAATCGGGTTGGGGCCACCGGGGGTAGCCAAGGCGGAGGACTCACCTTGGCTTGCGCCTCCCTCGAGCCACGTATCCACAAGGCAGCCCCGGTCTTCCCTTTCCTCTCGGACTACAGACGCGTCTGGGACCTCGACCTGGACAAGGATGCTTACGCAGAACTGCGCGACTACTTCCGGCGGTTCGACCCGACCCATGAACATGAAGACGACGTCTTCCTCAAGCTGGGATACGTGGATGTGCAACACCTCTGTCCCCGAATCAGAGGCGATATCTACATGGCTGTGGGCTTGATGGACACCGTCTGCCCTCCCTCAACCCAATTCGCAGCCTACAACAAGATCCAGACATCGAAGTCACTGGAACTCTACCCCGACTTCGGGCACGAAGGCCTTCCCGGACACCCCGATCGCATCTTCCAGTTCCTCAGTGATCTGTAATGCCACCCATCCCTGAACCATCACGGCACCGGCCGGAACTCCTGGCCCCCGCCGGTAACGAGACCTGCCTGACAGCTGCAATCCAGGGCGGGTGCGATGCCGTCTACCTCGGTCTGGGCACTCTGAACATGCGGGCCACGGCCGAGAATTTCTCTGTCAGCGACCTGGGACGGGTAGCGGAAACGTGCCATGCCCAAGGTGTCAGCGTCTACGTCACCGCCAACACGATTCTCTACACGGCCGAGACGCCGAGCGCCCGGACCCTGATCGAGGCCTGTAGAGGAGTTGTGGACGCCGTGATCTGCTGGGATCCGGCCCTGATCGGGATTTGCCGGGAGCTGGGAGTCCCGTTCCACGTGTCAACCCAGGCATCGGTCGCAAACGTCGAGGCTGCCCGTTTCTACAAGCAACTCGGGGCCGAACGCATCATCCCGGCCCGGGAGTGCACGCTGGAAGACATCACCCGAATCAGGAACGAAGCGGACATTCCCGTCGAGGTGTTCGCCCACGGGGCGATGTGCGTCAGCGTGTCCGGCCGCTGCTTTCTTTCCCAATTCACCTACGGTCACTCCGGGAACCGAGGGAGGTGCTACCAGAACTGCCGACGTGAGTTTCACATCGTCAGTGACGACGGAGACGCGGAGTTGGCTGTGGGCAGCAATTACGTGCTTTCGGCCAAGGACCTCTGCACCCTTCCGTTTGTCGATCGCCTCCTGGATGCCGGCGTTGATGCCCTCAAGCTGGAGGGCAGGAACCGCAACCCGGAGTACGTGCGGACAGTGGTCGGAGCTTACCGCAGAGCCATTGATGCCTGGGATAACGGGCAACTCACGGAAGACCTGAAAACACAGTTGGTCGAAGAAACGCGAACCGTCTATAATCGTGACTTCTCGGCGGGCTTCTTCCTCGGCCGCCCGATCGCCGAGTTCGCCAGCGTCAACGGGAGTGCCGCAACCGTGCGCAAACAGCACGTCGGCGTCGTCCGCGACTACTACCGGAAGGCAGGCGCCGTTGAGATGAAGGTGCAGAACTACATCTTCGGCCAAGGCGACACGCTCATGATACAGGGCCCCACCACCGGTGTCGTCACGTTCACAGCTGAGGAAATCCGCCAGAACGATGTTCGAGTAGATACGGTGACGCGGGGCATCGCGACCGTCGGGCTCCAGTCTCTGGTGCGCGAAAACGACAAAGTGTTCCGCCTGGAGGGCAATGCGCCGCCAGAGGACCACGTTGAGACGGGAGACTGAAGGCAGAGAATGGAAAGGAATACAGCCCAGTTCGTTCTGACAGCCGGCTTCACACTCGAGAGCTTCTTTTGGGTGCTGGCCATCATCTGCCACTGCAGGATCAGAGCAACCCCCAGGCGTCGTCAGCGCATCATCAACCTGCCCCATGAAGCCGTGAATGCGCAGGTGAACATGTGGACGACGGCGATGGAGGACGCGGGTGCCCGGGCGGACGCCTCGAGGAAAGAACCCCACGCCTACACACTGTCGGGAGTCGCATTCACACTCACCACACACGATCGACAAGCAGGACAGTCTGTCCGCATGGAAGCGGATTTTTCCCCTTTAGTCCGACGCTATGATCGCCTGCTAGGCCTGCTGAATGTGTACTTGGCGGCTCCGACGATCATGATCCTCTCGCTTGTTCTCTGCCTCAGCGTCCTTCCTGTGGAAAGCAATGTTCCTCGTGCCTATGCCTTCCACATTTTCCACGCTGTTCATGTGCTTTGGCCATCGTTCATTGCGGTGGCCCTGTTCAGACGGCACATGAGCCGCGCATGCAACATACTCGAAGGCCTGCCCGAGTTGTCTCCGGGGAACCCTGAGTGAACCGGTTGATCTGATCGCAGGGATGGGTATCTTTCCCTGCCGCGTGATTGATCTGCCCCCCTACGCCATGACCGCTCGGGCCGGGCTCCCGAAGTCAGGAACCGAGGCACGCACGTCAGATGATCGTAGGACACAAGACGTGACGAGGAAAATGACGTTGATGCACATCAGAGGCCTACCCTCTTCCCGCAGCTTTGCCCGGCACGCCGTGCTGTGTCTGGCCGTTCTGCTCGTGTCCGGCTGTTCTGATAGCCACCTCCTGGATGACAAGAACCCCTATTTTCTGCGCGGGGTACAACTCCTTCAGGAACACAAGAACGAAGAGGCCATCGAGGCCTTTGAGAAGTGCCTGCGAATCAACCCCGGAGCGGCGAAAGCCCACCTTCAGTTGGGCATGCTCTATGAAGACGTCCGGACCGATCCCATCACGGCCATCTACCATTACCGATGCTATCTTCGGGCTCGTCCGGAAAGCGAGAACTCTGAGGCCGTCGTGCGCTGGTTAGGGCGAGCCGAAAGGGCCTACCTCAATGACCTCCAGGGCCGCTACGCCTCCGCAGCTCCCTCGCTTACAGAAGAACCGGTGATGGTGCCCGTGCCGTCCCCGGAAAGGGAAGAGGAGAAGGCTAAGACTCGTGAACGTGAAGAGAAGCTGCTCGAGCGAGTGAAGGCCCTGAGCGGAGAACTCCGAGGCCTCCGCCAGCGACTCCATGAACAGGCGCAAAATCTCGTTGCCAAGGCTCACGAAGCAGCCAGGGAAACCGTCGAAAACGTCACCAGGAAGCCGGAAGAGCCCCAGGAAAAGGTCCATGTGGTTGAAAAGGGGGACAGCCTCAGCAAGCTGGCCAGAGACTACTACGGAACGTTGAAGTACTGGCCGGCACTGCGTGATTACAACCACGATGTGCTCAAGGGGAAAGATGTCCTGCGCCCCGGCATGGAACTGCGGATTCCGCCGGCAGAGAAGCTGCCTGAGCCCCCCTAACCACCATCCGGAGTGACGCACCGATGGCACGTCACAGCGACAGCACGAATACCCCGTTGCGTTCCAGGCGTGCGCGACGCAAACTGGTGGCTTATCTGGGCGAACGCTCCGGGACGTACTTCAGCGCCAGAGACCTGGCAGCCAAACGTGTCAGACGAAGGCGCACGCGCCTGGTTCTGGCTGCATTGGCAATCCTGATCATCGGGCTCATGGGAGCCTGGAAAGAGTGGAGTGGGGGAGCCCTATGAACAGGGGGAACGCCTGACGCAGGAGCGAGAGAAGGGCGGTACAGGGCCGACGGCCCGGAGCACGGCGCCTGAAATCACGGAGCAGGCACGGCAGAGAAACCAAACGGCGCTCCCCCTTGGATGATCCGCCTGGAAAGGTCGGCTTACGCCTCTCCCTCTTCTCCGGTCTCTTCCTCTTCTCCGGTCTCTTCGTCCTCGTAGACCCCGTTCTCGTCGCGCCCCCATGTCCCTTCGGGTGTCTGCACTACGAGGTGGACACCTGGTGCATGGATCTCGGCCTTCTTCAGGAACACCATCGCGTGCCCTTTGTCGGGAGCGCTGTAGATGAAGTACTTGGCGAAGTCATCGCCCTCCCCTTCATGCTCCTCGATAAACGTGATCTCAAGGCTCTCATCCGCCAACAGCTTCTGGATGTCCGGAATCATGAGCTCGACATCGGGGGCCGTGCTGACCCGGAAGTACTCAGCATCCTCAATCTCAGGCATCAGTGCAGACGCCTCGCGCCACTGGGAGTAATGCAGGTCTTCCCCCCCGACAAATGCCACGAACTTGTCCTTGTGGGGGTAAAACCCAAAGAGAATGGACAAACGGCAACGCAACTCCCCGCCAGCCGTTTCAGTAATGTAGGAAAGCTGCAGCAACGACTGTCGGGCGAGCTCCCGGGTCGGATAGCGATAGGCGACGTACTTGAACCCCTCGGGGTCTGCTTCAGCCATCTGCCAGAAGCTCTTTTGTTGCTTCCCTGTGCCGGCTTTGAAGAACTTCTTCGCTTCGCTTCTGCCGCCCGACTTTGACTTCATCAGGATAGCCGCCCCCACGATCACGCTGACGACGACCACTCCCGCCACAGCCCCCAGGAACCACAACGGAATCCCAACATCGTCTTCCGCAATGTCTATCTGAAGCTTAGCCACATCCTCGGCATCATCCACGTTCACCGCACTGAGGGGATCTTCTTCGCCGGTGCCATCCCCGTCGGGATCGTCCGTTCCGGTGTTTGCCGCGATCGTTTCGGGCTCTCCCTCGGTTGCGGGATCAGTTCCGTCAGGCTCCCCCCCAACAGTCGGGACGTCATTCGGCTTCGCTGCACCACCTGTCCCCGCCTGCGGGGGATCGCTGGTTGTCACGGCCGCCGCCCGTCCGAACAGCGCCTTGGGATCCCGGTAAGCGTGGGCTGGCGGAGCGGCGTCAAACGAAGCCTGGAAGGCGATGCTCAATTCTGTTTCGCGACGACGCTGCTGCTGAAGGCGCTTCTGCCTCGCCGCCTGCTCCCTCTGAATCTCGCTCCGAACACGTTCAAGAAGCATCGCCGCGCAGTCACGCAAAGCGCGCCACTCCCCGTCATAGAACGTGTACCCCGCCTCCTCATTGGTCCTGATTGCACGTTTCTTCTCGGCCTTGAACGTGAGTGCACTGACCGTCTTCTCATAGGCGATTCGTTTCGCCTCGTACGCAGCCAGTCGCTTCTCGACTTGCGCCTTCCGGAGAGCTTCCGACCGCTCGACGTCGAACTTCAGGAGCTCAACGTCATTACCAGCCAGCCCCCGCATATCCCGAATCTGGATGGGGCGTCCCCCCAGGCCCACGCGTAAAACGTTGCCCTCACGGCCATGGAACACCCCGCTCTTGCTGTGAATGCGCATGGGGTTAGCCTGGTACTTGACCGTTACGACCTGTCCAGGCTCATAGATGGGAAACGCCAGAGCGGCCTCAGCCTCGAGCTTCTCCGTGTCCAGGCCGGGGTATTTCTTATCAACGAGGAGGCGGGTGGACTCGCGGGATGCCTCCCGGCACGCAACCTCATCCAAAGCAGGACGGGAAGGGCTCAACGGGCAGCTATCAAGTTCCCCGTAGGCAGCTCTCACCGCCTTCAAGGTGCGGAAATCACTGCCACTGCTGCCACGTTTCTTCAGCGTGTCGCGGATCACATCCCGCAGAAGGCGAATCCGTCTCTCGGAAATGGGACTGCCGCTGGTTACAGCAGAGCCAGTGTGAGCACCAACGAAAACACAGATAGCGAGGACGAGGAACCGGCAACCCCTGTGTTGGTATTTCACAGTTGTGCCCACTCTATCTCCCATACAGAACTCCTTCACGGTTCCCCCGATTATAGCAGAAGGTGTCCTTGCAAAGCAAGACGATATGCGCAAAACGTTGGCTTCCGCCAAACGTCAGCGAACAGCGTACTGTACGGGGATGTCGGAAGTTGTGCAACAGGAACCGAGGCCTTTCAGACGAGCGCCTGGAAGCCAGTCTCCAAGGGGGCTGAGGCGTCAGACGAAACACATACGGGCGATGCAGTCATTGAAACTCTCTTCACCACTCAGGATGTCAATCTCAACCCGCAAGAAGAGGACGGGCAAGTCGCGGCGATCCAGCATCGGGAAGCGAACAGAGTCCTTCTCCGTCGTCACAATTATCTCAGCCTCACGGTTGAGGCTGGCGTTGACGAAATCGATGATCTCCTGCTGACGATAGCGGTGATGGTCCATGAATCGCTCTGCATAGACGACCTCTCCGCCCAACGTCTCCAGGAAGGACTCGAAGCTCTCCGGCACCGCGATCCCGCTCACCGCTGCCAGGCGTCGCCCACGAAGGGCCTCCAATGGCTGACGCTCCTTGGTATACACATTCTCCAAGTACTGCGGACGATGGGTGCACTCAATGATCTCGGCTCGTGGGTTGTGACTGCGGATGAAGCCCTTGAGATGCCGAAGATGACTGCCGCCTGACGACTTGGTCAGGAACACATAGTCAGCCCGGCGCAGGTTCTTGATCGGTTCCCGCAGCAAGCCCCGGGGAAGTGGGTAATGGTTATCGAATGGGCGGGTCGAGTCGACCAGCAGGATATTGAGCCGTGGACGCAGGCGCAGGTACTGAAACCCGTCATCAAGAACGAGCGTATCAGCCCCGAGTTCTCGAATGGCATAGCGACCCGCCTTCACTCGATCCTTGTCCACGACCACCATGACGTCGGGGAGGTTGCTTGCAAGCATGTATGGCTCATCGCCCGACATGGCCGAATCCATGAGCAGACGTTTGCCGTCCGACACCACGCGCGGCGGGATCTTCTTGTTCGTCTTGAGGAAGAAGTCCTGGACGCGTTGCAGAAAGGGCTTTGCTTTGCTGCGGTACCCTCTGCTCAGGATGGCAACTCGACGCCCATTGGCGGCAAGGGTCTTGGCAAAGACCTCAACAACCGGGGTCTTCCCTGTCCCGCCACAGGTAAGGTTGCCCACACTGACCACCAGACATCCGAGCATGTGTTGCCGCAACACGCGCTGCTCATAGAGCGTCAAGCGCAGCTGAACCACAGCCCGGTAAAGTCGTGAGAAGCAGAAGAGGAAGCCCCGGAAGCACTCGTCATAGAGTGTTCGGCGGCGCCCCGCCATGATCTCCACGACGTAGGACTCCAGTCTTTCAATGGCCTCGGCGCTCGTCATTCATCCTCATCCAGGCGAACAGTAGGCACGTTGCCGATCGGCTCCGCAGCGCCGGAAATCAGGTCCGGGCGGAAGTCCGGTTGCTCGAGGATTGCAGAGCCGGTGAGAGCAATGAAACGCCGCGAGACGAAGCTTGGTTTGGGGCGGAACAGATCACTCAGGATTTCCTCGACCTGCTCGTTGTTGGGGACACGCTGCCGATCCTTGAAGTAGATGTCGATATCGTTCGCCATGTCTTCACAGGTTTGGTACCGTTCGGCAGGATCCTCGCGAAGACAAATGTCGCACATCTGGGCGCACACAGGATCCACATTCCGCAGGTCGTCCAGAGGGGAGCGCTTCATCTTCTGGCGAGTCCGACGGCGGGGTTGGCTCGAGGCCGACTCCGGACGGAAACGATCCGTGTCAGTGAACAGGAAGTACATCAACAGCCCGATGTTATAGATGTCACTCCGGCGGTCCAGGACGCTTCCCTCCAACTGTTCTGGGGAGCAGTAGAGCGGATTTCCCGCCCTGGGCAGGCCTTCCTGAGTCGGCGCATTCATCGCTCGGGCAATCCCGAAATCGGACACTTTGACACGCCCAAAGCGGTCGATCAGGATGTTCTCGGGGGAGATATCCCGATGCACCAATCCGAGGTGCATTCCTGCCTCGTCGCAATACTCGTGGACATAGTGCAGTCCTCGGGCGACTCGGCCGACAATGAACATCGTCATGTCATGATGCAGGAGGATCTTCAGATTTCGCAGTCGCTCGACAATCTGGCGCAGATTCCAGCCATCGATGTACTGCATGACAGCGTAATAAACGGTGTGCTCATGCGGACGCCGCTTCGCCGAACGCGTCTTCGCCAACTCGAGCGTCAGCACCTCGGTCTCCAGACGATAAATCGGCAGCAGATTCGGGTGGTTGAACAGTGAGCTCAGCTGGACCTCATTCAGGAACTGGCTCAGACGCTGGGGAAGCAAGCTGTCCTTGACAAACTTGAGGACGACCGGTCGTTTGAGCCCAGCCGCGCTGTACTCATGGGCCAGACAGGTGATCCCCATGCCACCTTCCCCCAGAATACGCTGGATCTCGTACCGCGCCTGAGAGAACAGAACTGTCCCGTTCTCACGCATCGCGTTCTCACGCTCCGAGATCAGTTGACGCAGTGCTTCCGACGAGGAACCCATCAGCCCTGGAACCCCTTTCGCATATCTTCACGCAATTTGAGACACAGCCCACGGTCCCGCCTCTCGCACAGACAGTCCCGGGAGAACGGCGCATACCGACATCGTGCCGGCGCCTCTCTTCCCGTTACACCGCTGACCGGCTGACGAGCCCCGATTGGGGGGCCTTAGGAATGTACTCCGCGCACGGGACGTGAGCAAGGTAGGAGGCAAAGAGCTTCGACCCCATCGGGGCCCAATCATCCGGCACGAGTTAAGCCGCGATTCGTGGTCAAACACGTGGGGATGAAGCCCGAAGAAACGGCCGGGCGAAGCGGCCCTGTCGCAGCTTGGGGCTCGGTACTCCTCCCTCAGTGCGTCCGGCGAGAATCAGGCTCTCTTGCGGCTCTGTGTTCGTCGCCCGCAGGAGGACGCTCAGACCTCCAGACTCATCAAGTCCTCACCGACAATCAGCCCTGCACTACCGAATTCCTCACGGACCTCCACCACCATCGGCTCGAGTTCAACCACCCCGGGCCGCAGGCAAAAGTGCTTGAGCAACAACTTCTTGACGCCACGTTCGCGAGCCCAACGCCCGAGCTCCCGGGGATCGGTATGGAACGCTCCCCAATTCTCACGCTCAAGGATCGCAGACGGGAAGGAGCACTCGTGGACAAGAAGATCTGCGCCGGTCGCCAGCTCCAGGAGGGCATCGCAGACCGTCGTGTCCCCCACCACGACAATCGAGCGCCCGTTGGCCTCGATCCGGAACGCCAGGTTGTCGAGGATGTGGGACTTGTGTTGGACATGAACGATCCGGATCACGTAACCCGGCCCCTCGATGCAGACCTCGTCGTCCGTCACCTCGCACACGTCGTATTCGCACCCTTGCGGCGTATAGCTGGAGTGCCCCCGACGCGTGAGGATATCCTCCCGGTAGGCCTCTTTGAAAAGCCCGTCGCAAAACGCCTGAGTCCCGCGCGGCCCAACGACCTCCATCGGCACATCCCGCCCCATCACCCAGGACGTGAGGAAAAGGTAAGGGAAGTCGCATGTGTGGTCATAGTGCAAATGCGTCAGAAAGGCGCGTTTGATATCGAGTAGTGAGAATCCCGCCTGGGTCAAGCGCATTGAGGCGCCCCGGCCACAGTCAAAGAGGAGTGCCTCACCATTCACCTCGACCACCTGGGCAGGTCCCCAATGGTCCATGTCCACCCGTACCGCACCACTCCCGAGTAAGGTAAACCGCATATCGATACAAGCTCCTGCTCAGCGGGGGTGGCAGACATCCCGAGGGGGGGCGCCGCCTCACCCATCACCATTCTGCATGTCTTCCAGCTCAGCCCACCGTTCGTATAGCCGGGCCACATCACTACGCGCTCCCTCAAGCTCAGCAGTCAGACGCGCGGCATCACGCCCATGTTTCTCGAAGAAGTCAGGCTGTGAGAAAAGCTCCTCCAGGCCGCCGACGGTCTCCTCTGCCGCGAGGATTGTGCCCTCCATCCCCTCAAGCTCCCGCTCTTCCCGCCACTTCAGACGCCGGGACGATGTCCGAGGACGTTCGACGGCCTTCGGAGCACCCGCTGCCGGAAACGCCGCAGAGGCCGGACGTTCGGCCCGTTTGTCCGCGTAGTAATCGTAGTCGCCTTCCTGATAGACGAGTCGCCCTTCTCCCTCAAACGCCAGGATTCCAGTACAGACGCGATTGAGAAAAAAGCGATCGTGGCTCACGACAATGACACAACCGGCGAATGAGGCGAGGGCCTCCTCGAGAACGCGCAGAGTCGAGAGATCGAGGTCATTCGTCGGCTCGTCAAGGACCAGGACGTTGCCCCCCCTTCTCAACAGCTTGGCAAGCAGGACCCGGCTTTGCTCGCCTCCGGAGAGCTGGTCGATCCGTGTATTGATCTCATCATCGGTAAAGAGAAAACGTTTGAGGTATGACCACAGGTTGAGCCGGCGTTCCCCGACCTGCACATGGTCGCGCCCCTCTCCGACCTCGTCAAACACAGTGTTGGTTCCCGTCAGTAGCTCGCGGTGCTGATCCATGTAGTTGAACACGGTGCGCTCGGCCACGTCAACGACGCCCGAATCAGGTGTCTCTCCCCCAAGAAGCAACCTCAGCAGGGTCGTCTTGCCCAGCCCGTTCCGCCCGATGATCCCAAGCCGCGTCCCCGGGGTAAGCTCATAGCTGAACTGGTCGAGCAAAGGGGGGCCACCGTACGACTTGCAGACACGATCGAACGAGACAACCTGCTGCCCGCTCGGGGGCGGAGGCGGAATGACGATCTCTACATCCGCATCCCGGGCCAGATCTGACCGCGATACAGCATCATCGAACCTCTGAATCCGACTGCGAGACTTCGTCCCGCGAGCCTTCGGACCGCGCCTGATCCAGTCAATCTCACGCCGAATGAACCGCTGCCGCCGCAGTTCCTGTTGTTCAGCCGTCGCTTCACGGTCTGCCTTACCCCGAAGGTACTCGACATAACCACCTTCGAAGGAGTAAAGCCCGCCATGGGACAGTTCGAGGACGCGATCCGAAATGGCGTCAAGGAAAGCGCGGTCGTGAGTGACGCAGACGAACGTGCCGCGGCCGCGCGATATATAGGTCTCCAGCCAGGAAATGGCCTCAGTGTCAAGGTGGTTGGTCGGCTCGTCAAGCAAGACCATGTCCGGCTGGCCGATCAAGGTCCGACACAACGCGACACGCCGCAGTTCCCCCCCTGAGAGATTCGCCGCAGGCAGCGACAACGACGGCGCGCTCAACGAGGTCACCAGCTCATTCAGGCGAGTATCAATCGTCCAGCCGTCAAGCGCGGCAATCCGGGCTTCGAGGGCAGCGGCTTCAGGGGAATGGGGAGGGAGGCGCTCAAAACGACCGATCAACTCCAACACTGGGCGTACGCCGTCGAGAATGTTCTCCCGGACGGTCCTGGCCGGGTCGACGTCCGCGACCTGTGCCAGGTACGCACACCTGGCGCCCCCTCGCAACATGATGGTGCCGTCAGTCGGTCCCTCGTCACCCGCCAGCAACCGCAGGAGCGTGGACTTCCCCGAACCATTACGGCCGACCACACAGACGCACTCACCCTCGTGAATGATGGCGTCAACCTGATTGAGAATGGTGCGTCCGGCAACGCGATACACCAGTTCACGAACATTGACGATGGGTGGTTGGTTCTTGGCCACGTCTACCTGGCAACCGGCCTGCGTCTGTGGTCAGACTCACAGGGCGGACACGTCCTGTCAAGACCAGTCAACGACTGATCAGTTTTGGTTCATTGCTGCTCTGCGACCGCGGGAAGCGGGGTCTCTTGTCTCGGTCCCGGTCCACTCGCGCAACCCGCGCTCCCGTCCGCCATTGCCATGGTGGAACGGGGGAGGAATATTTCCATAGTCCCAGCTTGGCTCTCCTTGCTTCGGTTGCGACCCCGGCGAGCTCCGGGAAGTCCCCATCGAGATCGTGGAACCAGGCCAACCCCTCAGACACCAGCTGGCGGTTGGCGCAGATGTCACCTACGTAGACCTTACCGAGGAGCCGTCCCCGCGAGTCGAAGTACCGGTGCTTGATGCGCACCCTCTTCTGGAGGACAAGCTCGCGCAGTCGGTCGCGGGCCTTCTTCCCATCCAGCTGCATCATCTCCGGTGCGTCGCTGCCCGAGAGGCGAACCTGATGCACAAATCCCCGCCGACACAGAACACGCAGATTGTTGCCGTCTTTCACCTCAGTCACCGTCGCATAGAGCTCCAGCCATGTCGCCTCGGGAGTCGGCGTCTCCGCCCCCCATCCCGGCAAAGCTGCGAATAGACAGCAGAGCAGTGGGGTGCAAAGCCGGCTTCCCAGCAGTTTGGTGGTTGTCTTCATCGAGACCTGCCGCAACTCCTGATACGGGCCCGACAGCACCAGCACGAACGGACCAACACGACATCAGCCCATCAATCTGCCGCCCCCGGGCCCCGAAGTCAACCGCCTCTCTCCCGCAACCCAAAGCTATTTCACTCTCATTTGGTGGAAGGACTCGGAGTAGCTCGCCCCCCCGGGGCCAATGCCGTCAACTTAAGCGGGCAGAATGCCATGGCACCTGTTGCGGCGCAGGCGGTTAGCGCTATATTGGCAGTGTCTCAGGTGGGCGCCGAACAGTGCAAGCCAGCAAGTAAGGAGTGACCGCA
>Ga0209045_1001187_pt1 | contig 25122 bp, 16 predicted proteins | sample SaaInlLV_10m_DNA_4_FD_184664 | JGI IMG/M metagenome (GOLD analysis project Ga0209045, IMG submission 184664) | Marine microbial communities from expanding oxygen minimum zones in the Saanich Inlet - Saanich Inlet SI072_LV_200m_DNA (SPAdes) (version 2) | ecosystem: Environmental > Aquatic >...
AGCCTGCGTCGCTGTGGTCACATCGTTGTAGGCCCCGGTCGGCACTCCGCCGGGATCCTGGTCGATCACGTGACGGTAGGTGATGACCTCGCGACTGCTGCCCCAACTCCACGTTTTGCTGTTGGTGGGCACGTCGTCGTTGGCAAGTCCCGTAAGATAAGGAGCAGTCGCATCGTATTGGACGCTGAAACCAGATGGGGAAGATGGCAGGTTCCCGTTCCCAAACGCATCATGCACTGCTCCTGCAAGAACAGAGACTGTGACGCTACCGTCCCTCACCATACCCGTGAGGATCAGCTCGTAAGCGGTGCCATCAAAAGGCTCACACGGCGCTATGGCCACGCCCGTCGCGCCGGCCGTTCCGCCCACCTGAACGTCTGAGGGACCAAAATCCTCAACTGGTTCACTGGATTGCACGAGAAGGCAAATGGAGTCGGAGTTTGTCGGATCGCCCTGGGCGGACCCCAGAGATAGAGTTATCACCGGAGACACCGTATCGGTCAAATCGACTGTAACGTTCGCGTAGTCAGTGTAGCCGCGCCCGTCATTGACTCTGTAACTGAACGAAACTGCGCCGATGGAGTTGCTTGATGACCCGTACATTATCGCTTGCCCCCCATCGACAATACTAACGGTTCCTTGACCGGGAGAACCGATCCAGTCGACTGAAAGTGGGTCTCTGTCGGTATCGGTGTCATTCTGCAGAATGGGCAACACCACCGCTTCGCCACGTTGAACTACAAACGCATCATCACGCGCGATCGGGGCGAAGCCAGTGACCTCAGCACGGTACATAATAAACGGCGAAGTCCCCACCATCCATAGACTGTTCCCGTCCCATGCCATACCTTGAACTGGCCTCTGGCCTTCAGCGAAGAGCCGCTCATAGAGGTCGTATGATTTTACCAAACTGAGATCAGATCCATAGACCTCAATGGTCGGATGGACGGTGGAATCGGTTACCCACAGGCGGTCGCCAATCCAAGTCATAGACTCTACTGACCCCAGGGTCTCAAATGAGCGGAGCGGGGTCATGCTTGAGTCGAGTTCGACGATCCTCTTCATCGTCGCTTCACCCCAGGTCTCGACCGTCACACCAATCCAAAGGTGTTGCCCATCCCAAGCCAGGGCTCTGACGGATTCTCTCTGGTCGTAAGGCCAACCCCACGTGTACTCGCACACTTGCCAGGACCCGACTACCGAATAGTCACTGTCTAGATGGACGACTGTCTCATTATCCGAGGTCGTCCAGAAGGTCGTGCCATCCCACGTCAATCCGCCATAGTAAGGCGCGGCCGGGCTGTACCAGTAGTGGTCAAGAAGATTCAGGTCCAGATCGTAAGTCCTGAACCCGCCCGTATTGACCCAGAGCTTGCCATCGACGAACTCCATGCTTCCCGCGTAGCGCTCATGTGACCATTCGTATTGGAACACTGTCAAGCGGTCTTCACCAGTGGGTGTGCCCAACTCAGTGAGATGGGGATCTGTCGAATAGCCAAACTCTTGCACATTAGTGAACGTATCATGGTCTGGATCCTTGGCTGCGTCAGACGCGCTAAGGGGATCCAGTGAAAACTGGCATTCCCACCCATCTGTCATGCCGTCACCATCTGTGTCCGCGATCGTTGGGTCTGTTCCTGTAGTTGTTTCCTCTGAGTTGACAAGCCCATCTCCATCGGGGTCGTCCGCAGCGCCGTAAGTCAACGCCCCGAAGAAATGGGATTCCCAGCCATCTGGAAGGCTGTCACCATCTTCATCTATGGGTGGCCAATCTGTACTGACCAAGAAGGTTCGGAAAGTCCATTCCGTAGAGCCGTAGCCGTTGGAAGCCCGGAGTCGAAACGTGTATGGGCAGTCTTCGGCCGGGATCGGCCAGTCACACAGAAGACCATTCTCCACTGCCTGGCTGGAGTCAGCAACAAGCGTCGTCCAGCTTTGGGCCGAAGAATCGCCGGGCGCCACTTCAAGTGTCCAGGTGAGATCCCCGTTGTTGGCCGGATCGTGAGCGCTGCCAATGACTGACGCCGTTGCGTCATAGGTCCACACCATACCGGCTGGCCCAGCGATTTCGGCAATCGGCAGTGCGGCATTGTGCCTGAAGAAGATTGACGTAGGTTGAGACTCGTTCCCCAGACAATCTGCCGCCTTCACATAGACGGTAGTCTGGAATCCTACAACGGGCACCTCGCACGTCCAGAGCCCTCCTTGCCAGTAATCGAGGTCAACGAAGGTTTCCATCCAATCGGTGCCATTCTTGCTCCACCAGACTTTTGCGGGACCACTATCCGTGTCGATGACGATGCCCGAAACCGTCACATTGCCGTCCATCGCATCGACGTTGGCATTGTCGCTGGGTCGCGAAATCACGATCGTCGGGGGCCGACTGTCAACGCTGAGATAGTTCGATGGAATCCAGCCGCTGGTGTTACCGGCCTCGTCAGTGAGTTGGAGTTCAAACCGGAACGACCCGCTACTGAACGGCGATGACAGTACGCCAGTTAGCACATGTGATACTTCCGCTGACGTTCGGCACCATCTCCATGTTGCGTCAAATACTTCCACGACGCTTCCTGATATTCTTCCGCCGATGATATATGCCCGACTATCGATAACTGAGGCACTAAATCCGTACCTGCGCTCCGTGTTCAGTGAAGGAAGCTCGCGCCAACCCAAATCGGGACGCTCAACATCTAAGCTCTCAGCGCTCAGCAGTGCCCCCACTCCTCCAATCACGAGAATGTCGCCATCCAATAGGCAGACCTCATGCAAGTTCCTTCTATTGGCCAAGGGGGCCAGTTGGGTCCATCCCACGCTCTGTTGGCTTGTATCCAGCAATTCGACACTTTCGAGGCGACTACCATCGTTCCATCCACCAATCACGTATATGCTGTTCTGGGCGACGACGGTTGCATGCTGTGTGCGTGCGGTGTGCAAGGACGGCAACTCGACCCAGCCTGACTCAGGTTGACCTGGATTGAACACTTCTACACTCCCAAGGGCACCAGACTCATTCTGTCCGCCAATGACATAGATATTGCCATTGACGACAGCAGTTGTTTGCTCTGTGCGTGCGGCGTGCAAAGACGGCAATTCGACCCAGCCTGACTCAGGTCGACCTGGATTGAACACTTCCACACTCCCAAGGGCACCAGACTCGTTCTGCCCGCCAACGACGTAGATATTGCCATTGACGACAACGGTTGTATGCCGTGTGCGCGCGGTGTGCAAAGACGGCAATTGGACCCAGCCTGACTCAGGTTGATCTGGATTGAGCACTTCCACACTTGAGAGCGTACCGCCATGGTAGTCCCCCCCAACATAAATACGGTTGTGCCCCCCGATTGCGTAAATCCTGCGATTGACGACAACGGCTGTATGGGATGTGCGCTCAGAGTTCAATGAAGGGAACTCAGTCCACCCCGAATCCGACGTGGAAGTGTCCAGTACTTCTGTTGCAACTAGAACTTCGTCATGAGTAATCGTTCCGCCGCCCGGGTATGGTTCCGTTACCCATCCGACTCCTCCCACCGCGAAAAGTCGATTGCCTATGACTGAAACAGTGTGGTCAAATCGGGCAGACGAAAGGGGCGCGTCCAGTTCCCACCTACTGCGGACCTCCCCGTCCGCAGTTACTAGCCGCCAGTTGGTCATTCTTACGCTTTCGTCCGCAGTCCCAGACACTCCCAGGTTCTCTCCCCATGCAACATATGTGGAGCTGCCAGCTTCATCACCAAACAGCAGCAGTTCTGTCGCCTTCGGCGGCGTGTTGTCAATGAAAATCAAATGGCTGAACTCCGCGTAACTACCCTCCAAGTCCATTGCCCGCAGACGAACGGTGTAGGCTCCGTCCGGGTAGGCGGTCGTATCGAAGCCGGCAAGCAGAACGCCGTCTTCGACAATGCTGTCGACTTGGCCAATGAGCTGCGGCTTGCCGTCCTCGTCGATTAACTCAATCACTCCGCCAGCGAAATCGCCGGCGGCGTAACAGGTGCCAGTGACATCGATTGTGCCACGGACCTCGGATTCACCAGCGGGGAAAGCGATACTCGCGGCGAGGTCTTTGACCGTCACGGAGATGTCGTGATACACGACGTTCCCGCCATCATATGCCGTGACCCGAATCGGACCATGCGACCCAATGTCCCCGATCTGCGGAATCCAGGTCAACGTCGCTGTGCCGTTGCCGTGATCGAGGAGTGTAGCGCCGCTGGGCAGACCATCAACAGTCAGTGTCACAGCATCCTCGTCTGGATCGAGGACGGTGAAGGTATGCTCGAAGAGCCGACCCCACGTCTCAATGGTCAGGTTCTGAACCGAACTAATGTCCGGGGCTGAAGATTCTAGTCGCGCGGGTGCACTCTCATGGAGTACGAGGACGCTGAACTCGCGTGACACAGCGCCCCCCGGATTGCCATCATCAGCCTGGATCTCGATCGTCTGCCAGCCGATTTGGTCTGAAGTCGGTGTCCAGGTTACCTGACCATCCGAAGCCACGGTTAATCCAGTGGGGACGGTGCCGGCACTGAACACTATGTCATCGCCATCCGCGTCACTGGCCAGGGCAGCCCCGGCGTAGGCCTCGCCATCTCTGGCGGTCGCCGGTAGACCACCGAGGATGGCTGGCGGCGCGTTACTGTCCACCGGCGCTTCTATCTCCACAGTAGACCAGCCGACCCATTGGCTAGATCGTGTCTTTTCGTCATAGGCCCGTAGCCTGATCTGGTATGCCCGCCCGGGAGCAAGCCCCGCGATCGCGATGGATGGCGTCTCGTCCTCGTCTATATCGAAGGATGGCGGCTCATTCGGTCGTGACACGTCCCGGTACTCAATTGTGTAACCGAGCGCGCCAGGAACGGGATCCCATGAAACCGTCAACAGACCATCCTCACCAGAGACGCTGACATTGCTCGGGGCAGCCGGTGCGGTGGGATCCGAGACGGACACTGTTACCTCAGCCTTCGCGACGGCGGGTAGCTGGCCGATCTGCTCGAGCATCACGAACACGGTGTAGATCCCCGACGCAAGACTGCTGGTGTCCCAGACCACAGCATTTCCAGTGTCTGTCGCCGGGAACTCGGCGACCGTGACCCCGGTGCCAATGGTGCCGTCCGCGGATCGCAGAACAGTCACCAGCCCTTCCTGCGGATCAAAGTCATTCCACTTGATCTGATACGTCCCATTCCCCGATGGGATAACCTCCAGATCGCCGACCTGGGGGAGCGGGAGGACGCGCCGTACTTCGACCTCAGCTCCAGTCTCATCGAACTCGCTCGGCACAATGACCTTCCACTGCCCCAAGCTCTCCTGGGGGATGTCCACGACGTAGAACGCTCCCTTCGAAGGTTGGGAGAGGAAGTCGTCGCCTGCCGAAGCCGGTGTCAGCCGTGTGCCGTCCGGTCTCTCGAGAACGTATCCGGTCGTGCTGTTCGATGTACGTAGGATAAAGACGTAACGTCCGGCCAGGTCCAAAGCGGGACTTGTGTAGGTCTTCTCGGCAGCCCGGCTGCGAACTGCGGGGAATGGGATTTGCTCAACGAGTTCCATGTTGGCCGGACAGTCAAGGTCCTCCTCGGCAAAGTCATAAAACAGCGACTTCTCAAGGTTGCCTATCTGACCCCATGCGACCAGATACTTGTCGGGTACGCCGTCGCCGTCGATCTCTGCGATCTTGACGAAGATGTCCCCGGTGGCAACGATCTCTCCCCACGGCCACACCAAGTCTGCGGTGACCACGCCTCCCAGGTGAGCCCTGACAACGTTGGTGGAGTCATTGAGCACCTCGCCGACCGCCGTCACCTCCGCGCTGGCCAGAAGCGTCTCAAATTGCCATTCGACCAGAGCGCGGACGTAGACACCGTAGTCCGGCGCGATGTAGACGTCACCCCGAGCGATTTGGTAGTCGTCATTAAAGACGAACAACTCGCCGGCACCCCAGAAACGACCAGCCGAGTTGATGTCCATCGCAAGAGAGCCCTTGAGGGCATAGTGACCGTTGAATTGGGGTCCGACGGTCATCTTGAGTCCCCCCGTCAGAAGCCCTGTGTCATCATCGATCTCGCCGATGCGGAATCCCCACGGAGGCGGGCCGGGGGCCAGGGCATAGAGTTCCCCGTAGAGGCTCTGGAAAAAGAGGATGGGGGGCTGGGTTATAGGAATGCCGAGACCTGGATCATTCCAGTCAACGCCAGCACCGATCTTATCCAGTTGCCCATTCCGCCAGGCCATACCGGCAATGATATCGAACCGGGCAGGAGAGCTTAGCGTCGTTCCTGCCTGAAAGTAGTCTTCATACACGCCCAGCTCGTCGTTCCAGTCGTGATATCGGAGTTCGAGCGTTGTGTCTCTGAGCCCCCAGGTCCCCAGTCTAACGTCGGGAAGCGTAAGAATGCCGTTGAAGGAGACCCCGGTTTCATCGATTCGAAGGCGTCTTCCCTGTTGGCCAAAATCCAGTTTGGCATCTAGCACGCCGGCAACAGACCTATCCTCTGAGGCCCTCTGGTTCTCACTCCGCCATTCGTCGGGAAGCGTCAACGCTCCCCGTATCTCAACGCCAAGAACACCGCCAGTTTCCACAACTTCGACGCTGGATAGCTCGATAGGGAAGCCGGCGACCATCAGAAGGTCCAGACCAGCCTGGAAGAAGGATGTCGCCAGGTCCATGCGGGCATTGTCAACGTCAAACGAGAATTGGCCATTCCAGAGCTTGGTGCGAGGCACGATGCCTGCCGGACCAATAGCTAACTCACCGTTGCCGCTTATCGTGTTGGTGTTCCTGTCGGCGAGCAAGTCCTGAATGCAATCGATGTAGTTGGCGATCTTCACCCTCCCGCTGGCTTGCCACACGTCCGTCCCGGCAGCTGTTTCCCAAATGCCGTTGGCGTGAATCACCACCTGATCGACGAGCAACTCCTTGACGACTATGGCAAAGGGAGGCGACCAGCCAAACACTTCACTGTTTTCCAAGCTGGTCACTTTGATCCGGTAATCGCTCCCTGTGTCGATGCCAGAGGGAGTGTAAGCCAGAGAGCCGTCAGCCGCTGGGGTGTTGGGGGAGATGGGGGCTACGAGGGACGTTCCACGGTAGAGGTCGACTTTCACGTTGTTCACATCGTTCGTGGTCCAGGAAGTGGTTTCCTGTGTGCCAAGCTCCCAGAAGAAGTCGGATGTGGGGAATGTGACATCGATCTCACCAATCGGGATGAGGTCGAAAGACAGTTGTCTGGTCTCGCCACCAAACAGTTCAACGGTCTCTGACGCCGAATGGTACATGTCCTTCCGCACCTCGACGGTATGCTCCACCCAAAAGCCGGCAGTAACGTTCGAGTAGGTGGTCGGGTTCCCGACCGTCGTCCAGCTCCCGTCATCCAAGCGGCACTCTGCTCCCGCTTGAGCTACCGTAACCGTAATGGTCCCAGTGGCTTGATCGAGCGAGAAGCTGCGGTTCTCGATTTCGCCTGGCGACAGAGCAAACGGCCCCTGGCTCTCCTCGACATACCCGGACTTCCGGCAGTAGACCGTGTACGTGCTCGGAGCGAGGTTGTCGAACGTGTGTGGTGTGTTGTAATAGGTGCCCGACGTCGAGAGGCGGCATTGGGAACCAGAGGGCGACGCAGTCACCTTGATCGCGCCGAGGTCCGAAACGTCGACTGTCGTTCCCCAGTTTACATTTACCGTCCCATCTGCGGCGTTCTCCCCAATCAGGTGTATCTGCCATGTGCCGCTCTGGGGACTGTTGATGGTATAGACCCCGAAGTTGTTTCCTGTGAAGTCCGTGTGGTACTCCTGCCCACTCGGGGATCGAACATAGAAGTCGAGCTCGTCGCCGAAGTCCCAGATCGCCGTGAATTTCACCCAATCAATGACTTGGTTACTGGGTACCGTTTCGTACCGGATAATGTGCTGCCCTACAGGGATATCTTCGGCGTCCATGGCTGGAGGAGAGGAGCCCCGGATCTGCGAAATGACAGTCAACATCGTCTCCTGCATGTTGGACGTGGTGACTTTGTAGTAATGGCCGCTGGTGGTCGTTGCCAAGTCATTCATGACCGCGTCGTTTGCGCTCCCAAATCCTATCGGGAATACCTTCCATCCTTTGGCCGCGATATTCTGGAGCTGCGTCTCATATCCGCTTGACCCACCATCGCTGAAAAACACGACCGCACGACGGGAATCTGCTACGCTGCTCAGTGCACTGCTGTTGAGTGCGTCATACGATTGATGCAGCGCATCGGCGAAGTCGGTACCATCGCTTCCTGGACGCTCTTGATAGATGCCACTTTTCAGCGTGCTCATGCTCCGAGTCATCGCGACACGAATAACGGCACCGTTGGCGAAGGGTACAGACGCCCCCCAGTCGCTGCCGTCCTCCATCAGGTCGCAGAACAACTTCGCTGCTGCTATCCGGATATCGTCCGAGTCGTTGCCATCCATACTGCTTGAGTGGTCGAGGGCCAGCGCTACAGCGATGGCGTCATTGGCCCAGACGGATGGCGAAAGTGCGAGAGAAACCAGCAACACCAGCTTGAGGACGTGGCCCCAGCAACCTGTTTGGTCTCTATCCGGAGATTCGGCTTCTGGCTCTGGCCGTATTGCATCTCTTGACCGCCACGCACCGCCAGCACACGACTTGCCAGGCGAGAGATGGACTTGCTTGTTGGAGGGGTGGCTCATGGCGGACCTCCGACAAACGTCCCGGGGGCGAGCTCGATTCGCTCTTGAGCGAAGAACCAGTAGCCAACTCCCGGGAGGAGGTCCTCGTCCGCGTCAACAGGCCTATAGCGAGCATGCATGGCGTCCCAGCACCACACGACATCGGAGATGCTCTCGTGACCAGGTCTGGGTCTCGCGGATGTCACACCTACGAGGTTCCATCCTGCCTCCAGGACGGTGACTTCCGTGGCTAGTGCCGAACCCACAAGCACGACAGGCCCTACCTCCCAAGCGGACACCCAATGCCCACTTGCCGGATTGATCTCTTGGACAGCTCTGTACGCCGCTTTCGCAGCATCCCACGTCCAGATTCGTGAGCAATCGACAGCGCTGTTGTCTCTTGTATCACCTACGGGCCCGAACATGTCACGGGTGATGCGGCTCATGGGTTCCAGTGGCGATGAGATGAGATTCCAGTCCTGCTGCAATTCCAGCTGGAACTCCAGCCAAGGGCAAATCATGAAGTACTGGACCGCATTGGCAGGCACGGTGGCGCTTATTGCAGTACCCATGTCTTTTGCAGTACCGGCAATAAGTCGTGGTTTCTCCTCGACCATCGACGCTTCCCACAGCAAGAGCCTGTCAACAGCACCCCCACTATCCGTCCAGCCAAGGCCCATCGGCTTGTCCGCTGTCTCGACGACAAGAAGCCAACCGGAATCGTCGGTGAGGGAGCGGACATCGCGAGCCAGCTCGGTCCCGCTGCCATCCATGCTCACTAGATACATCCTCGGCGAATGGCCAGCATCGGACGTAAGAAGGTCGATATCATCGTCGAAGAACTCGGTGCCCTCCTGTGACACCCCAAGTTCTATGCCCGGCAGCTCTGTAGCGTAGGCTTTGAAGCTGATCCCCCAAGCCAACTCACGAACAGCCACGGTCCCGGGAATCAGCGCCACCTGCTCAGCCACTCCCAGTTCCGCGTTGCCGAGATTGACCCCAGAGAAGGCCAGGTTTGTCGTGCCTGGGTTAAGCGCCTCAAACTGAAACGAGACCACTGTGCCGTTACCTCCTGCCACCGCGATGTTCGAGGGATAGGCGCCGAGGACAATCGCAGCGAAGGACAGCTGATCTCCGTCTTCATTCAGAACTACGTTCAGGTTGTCGCCAGAAGCAGAAACCCGGCCAGTGTTCCAGTTGACGCTATCTGGCATGAAGCGAAGGATGTCCGAATCAAAGGAGATTGCGAAGACCATGCTAAAGAGCCCTGGTGATTCCAGTCCGACCGTGACAGTCAGTGTCTCCCCCACGCTGACGTCGTATGTCCCCGCCGTGAGCCGTGAATCTGCCTGGGCCCGAAGCGGGAGACAACAGAGGACGATGCAGCACAGAATGGGCAACAGCTGACCATGTCGAGCCACGGTCCGGGCCTTTGCATTCTCGTAGCATGTTGGCCGCATAAACACTACTCTGTCAACTCCATTATTCTGGCTCTTATCACATTGTCCACCGGCAATTCGGGCGAGATGTCCCGATGCGTCTGAGGGACTACCGGCAACGGAAGGTCCCCGATCAACAGCGAACGGTACATATATAGGATATCTCGTCCTGGCAGACACCTGCCGTCGCCGTCAAAGTCCAGATCGCCAGCATTCGCCAGACTCCAAGACCGGGCCTTGATCTCATTGTCCGACGGCAAGTCAGGGGAGGCGAGGCGATGCGACTCTGGCACTATCGGCAACGGCAGATCGCCGATCAGCAGAGCTCGGTAGATGTAGAGAATGTCCCGCCCTGGAAGGACTCCCCCGTCCCGGTCGATATCCAGTCGATGGTAGTCTAGGGCAAACTGCCGCGTTACGGCCTCGCTCCAAGAGCCCTCGTCATCCTGCGCCTTGGCTGTCACCGTGTAATCGCCATTGCCGAAACCTGCTTTTGAGATGGCATAGCTGAGTGATGCCCCGGAGACGCTCTGGGACAGGACAGGGCCATCCGGGCCGGCGACCTCAACGAGCCATCCACTGATGGAGTTCTCCCTCTCGTCACGATCGTGCGCTGCGCCAGAGACACTGATCTCGTCCCCCCGTGTTGCCTGAACAATGAGGGTGTCAATGACTGGGCTCACATTGGACACAGTCAGGGTCGTCGAAACAGCGTCACCGTCTCCTTCGTCATCCGTCACCGAGAGGGTAATATTGTGTGTGCCAACCGCGAGATCGGCCGCAGGAATGTCCGGTTCTGCGGACCTGCTGAGAACCGCATTTCCTTGCCAATCCCCCAGGTTGGAACGCCATTCCCAGCCAACGATCGAGTTCCCGCTTTCGTCGTTGTCGCGGGAATCTTCGCGGAAGGCCACGGTGTCGGTCTGCGGATCGGCCGGGCTTGGCAGGATCGAAGTGATCACGGCTGTCGGGGACGCGTTTCCACCCCCGACCGTGAAGGAGTGCGTGGATTCTTCGTTGCCGGCATTGTCCCTTGCGTAGTACTCGACAAGATCCCCGCCGGTCACTCCGAACGACACCTCACCCCCAGAGTGCTCAGTCCATCCGCGCCCCCCGTTGATACGGTATCTGATCCAGTCGATCCCCGACGTGCTGTCCTGCGCGGTCAGCGTAACTTGATTGCCGTTGAGCCCGTGAGAGGACTCCGGCGCAGTCCGATCGATCTTGAAGGGACCGATGCGCGCCACGCCCGTGGACTCGTCAGCCCAATTCCCGACATTGTCTCGAGCCCGGATATGGAAGTACCAGTCGGGGGCGTCTGCGAGACCGGCTCCAGTGGCTGTCGACACCGCTTCCTCAATGTCTTTCACATCGTCTGGGACTGAATCCGAACTGTGCGACCAGAGAACCGAGTACCCGTCGACGCCAGACTGTGCGTCCACCGCCCCCGTCCAACTGATCTGCACATCCCGGTTCCGTGACCACACACCGGTGCTATGGCTCGATGGGTTCAGATTACCCACGTTCCCAGGCAGAACCGTGTCGGCAACCACAAAGCCCCCTCCTTCCAGTGGGGACCAGTCGCTCCATATCTGTCCACTCCCAAAGTACCGCGCCTGCCAGCGGTAGGACGCATTCCACTGCAACGCATTGCTAACTCGCATGTCACCGGTGGCCGCATCGGTGCCGGCGAAGCCATCGACGGAGTAGACATGGGACGTAGCGTCAGTGTCAGCGATGAAACCCGTATTGTAGACGATTTCACCACTGCCCGATGCTGTTGCGACCCTGAGTTGGTATCCCAGCTGCGTCTGACCAGTGGAAGCTGGGACGAAGTCTGTCCATGTGAGTGTGGGGCTGAGACTCCCCACATGAGTACCGTTCCGAGGAGATACGGGCGCCGGTGGCGGCGGCTTTGAGGAAAGCTCTCGGTAAAGCAGGCTGCTCTTGAACCCGAGATCCACGAGCGCAGTCAAACCTTGCTGATCTGGCTCGTTGTAGGCTTCCACTGTTGCTGCATACCACTCCACAGGTCCGCCGTGGTTGTGCATGGATGATTCATACAATGGGGCGTTGTTAAACGGGATGTCGAGTTCTCTGTTGATGTTCCATCCCGTCAGCCTCTCCTGTGTGTGAAGCGTTGGCCAGTCGGGGTTCAGGGGGTCGGGGACGCTGTCATCGACATAGTAATTGTCCAGGAAGATCCGCCCTCGGTCCCCCCAACGCGTGATCTCTTCGAACGCATACCGGCTGTTTACCACAATCCCTGCACGTTCGGTTCGTGCCGATGAGCGCGAAGAGAGGGTTGTATGAACAGGGATGAACGCGTCCAACGACGTGAATTGGAAGAGTGCGTCCGGAAACTGATCCCGGAGGTAACGCAGGGCGCCTCGACCCACCCAATTGCCAGCGCTATGTGCAATCAGATGGACCTTCTTGAGTTCGGGGTACTTCGCAGCAATCTCCTCGCCAAGGTGCAGTCCGTGGGCAATAGCGCTGTCCTTGCTCTGCCAAGGATTCGATGGGTGGAAGACACCGTCTGACATGTTCACGATTGGGCCCGTAGCTGCATCCAGGGCCCAGTCGCACTTCACTACGTCCCATCCGTCTGCCTCCTCAGACGCATGTGAGAGGGCGTCCTCCAGCCTCTGCCACTTCTCGTCGTAATGATAGCTAGAATCATAGGCCGCATCGCGTTGCCGGGCAGGATCGAATGCGGGACGGGCCGATGGGTTCCATCCGTGCACCAGGACGATCACTTTGCTCGAATCGCTTGCCTCCAGGGGAACCTTGTTGAGTGGCGCATCAAAGTACGTTACGAGTATCTCCATAGACTGGATGTCGATGGCCCCAAACTGGGTGGTCATCCCCTCCAACTCAATTCCCCAATCTCCCGTCTGTGCGGACATGCCGTCCACGAAATCAGGGCGGTCAAAGGAAGCATGGCTGTCTCGAGTGTTGTCATTGAGCAACACCGTTCCGGCGCTTTCCCAGCCAGGACCGAAGAAGCGCATCCTGACGACGTCATCGGGATATGCGTTCAGGGCAAACCGCCACTGGAAGTAGACTTGAGCCAACTGTTGTCCCGGAGGGATGTCGCCATCGTCGAACGCAATACTCACGATCGGATCATCGGGGGTCGGATCGAACAGAGAGCCGGCGAGGATCTTGCTCTTTGTGGCGTGCCCGGCCACGCTGTTCACGATGACACGCCGTTGAGCACTCCACGGCCACGAATCAGTCTTGATCCACCGGTTGTTTACCCAGCTCTCAACATCGAAACGGAGATAGTAGATCCCAGAGGACGCACAGGTGTAGTCCCGCGCGAAAGTCTCCCATGTGCTCCAGACTACGGTCTCTCCACTATCTGGTTCGCTATAGAGCGCTTGACCATCCACCATGGCGTCACTCACGTAGAACGCCACACGAGCCTTCCGGGACGGGAAGCGGGTTGTGGTTACGTTTACACTGAGTGTGACGGTTGTCCCTGGACTTATGTTGTCATTCAGGACGTCATTGGAAGTACCTTTCACCTCGGCCTCAAAGACCGCCCCCTGAATTGGGCTCTGGCCAAAGGGCTCCTCGCGGAAAAGCTCAGTGGGCTCAGTCTCATCCTTGACAATCGTGACGTGCCCGTCATCCTCGTCCCACTTCCCAACCCAGAACTCGCCGTTGTAATAGGCCTCGAGATTGTAGTTGCCGACCCTGAGCTCCGAGAAACTGGCGATCCCTTCGTCGTTTGTTGCCAGCCGATCCCCCGTAAACCCAATCCAGTCCTCGGATTCGTCCTGTCGGTACAGCACCACCTCTGCGCCGCTTACGGTCTCGCCGTTCCAGTTCTTGACGGTCACGTCGAGGCTACCGAACGCCTCCGCCACAACCCAGTCGGGCGTCGTTAGCTGATTGTTCGCCACATCATTGCTTTCAGGCACTGTGTTACTGGGGTCAGCCTGCGCCTGGAGCGAGTACGTTCCTGCAATCGGCGCAACCAATGCATTGGATGAAACCGTGATTTCAGCTTCGACACCCAAGTCGCCAAAGCTACCCGTCGCCACTTCCTCGCCAGCCGTGGACAGCGTCCACTCGATCTGCTGTCCTTGGCCCGCGGAAGCCACAGCCCCCCCATCATTCCGAATTCGTGCCTTCATCACATACTCCCCGAGCTCAGAGGGCAATGCGGGCTCTGTCCAAACCGCGGCGACGACAAGGTCGGCAATAGGCACAGCGCACCCGTTGCCTCCTTCCCGCCAAGCACTGGAACTGCTTGAGTTCGTCCCGCGGACTCGGTAGTAGTACGTATGTCCTTGCGTGAGCCCCGTACGCTGCTTCGATGTTGATTTGCCCGTGTAGACTGTCGACCAACTCCCCGAACTGCCGTCCCTTTCTTGTAGCTCGTAGTCGTCCTTGCCAGTCGAGGTGCCCCAGCTAACCGTACACGATCCTTCCGCGGTACCTTGACTTGGCACCGTGATTGAGCTCGGCACCGTGGGAACGGCGTTCCGGTTGTACTCGGACGAGTACCAGTTGTCGTCAATGTAGGGAGAGTGGATCTCCACCATCGTCTTGATGTCCAAGACGTCGTTGATCTCATCAGGACCACCGATCCCGGCCAAGTCGATCGCGTTGAAGGTCGTGGATGTGCTCCATACACCGTAATCGCTGGAAGCCCCGCCGGGAGCCCCGAGGCTCTTGCTGCCATACTCATCGTTATCCGCGACATCTGCCTCGTAGAGCTCGACGGTTGCTCCTCCGTCGGGTCGATCGTTGGCAGCGACCCAGACGTAACTGACCGAGACAACTATGTTGCTGTAGCTCTGCCCGTAATGCGCCTCACTTGGCAGCTCCGAAATGGTCACCCCGCACCCCGTGGACCCAACCACGCAAGGTCCGTCCTCGCGCCAGCCGCTGTCTCCCGCCGAGTTGGATGCTCGGACCCTGTAGTAGTAACCGTGCCCGGCATCGCGGCCACTCAGTGACTTAGATCGGTTTCCCCCCGTGTAGACCGTATTCCAGCTCGCACTCGGGCCATCACGCTCCTGCAACTCGTAACTCGTCGCTCGGTCAGCGGAGCCCCAGCTGACTGAGTAGCTCCCGTCGGAGTCAGAGGAGGGAACTGATATCGACGAGGGAATGCCCGGCGGGGTCATTGGGATTGAGCACCCGTTGCCGCCCTCTCGCCAGGCACTCGAGCTGCTAGAATTCCGACCACGGACTCGGTAGTAGTACGTATGTCCCTGCGTGAGCCCCGTACGTTGCTTCGATGTTGATGTGCCCGTGTAGACTGCCGACCAAGTCCCGGAACTACCGTCCTTTTCCTGTAGCTCGTAGTCGTCTTTGCCAGTCGAACTTCCCCAGCTGACGGTGCATTTGCCGTCAGTCGTTCCTTGGCTTGGCACTGTGATGGAGCTCGGCACGCTGGGAACTGCGTCTCGATCGTATTCAGATGAGTACCAATTGTCATCTATGTAGGGAGAGTGGATCTCCACCATCGCCTTGATGTCCAAGACGTCGTTGACTTCATCGGGACCGCCGATCCCGGCCAAGTCCACGTTGTAGAACCAGACTGATGTGCTCCACGTTCCGCTGCTGCTCGACCCATTACTCGGCGCACTAATACTCTTCTCGCCGTATTCGTCGTTGTTGGCTACGTCCGCTTCGTAAAGCTCGACTGTCGCCCCTCCGTTGGGTTTATCGTTGTAGCTGCTCCATGTGTAACTGAAGCTGACTTTCACTGAGTAAGTGGACCCATAGGAAGCACTGGAAGGAAGGTTGCTGATCGTGACACTACACGAAGCAGCACTGGCCTCGATGGCACCGGTGCAGAACACCACCAGAATCACCGCGAGAGAGCGGGCACGACCCCAGCTCACAAGCCGATCCGAGACTGACATTCTCCCAAAGATCCTTGGCCGAGCACACCATAAGAGAGAGAACGGATGGTGCCCCGGAACGTTGGGATCGTTGCGCGCGCCTCCCCCATCACGCCTTTGAGACTCCCCAACGCGCCCGAAACTGTCCAACACCTGCACTGTGGTCCTGCACTCTTTCCATGCCCCATGCCTGCCCAAAGCCGCTTGGGGGTTGGGCGTTCTTCTTTGTTCCTCTCTCATTGCTCTTCCCACTGCCCTCACGGTTGCTGTGGCGCGTCTTCTCCCAAAAAGGAGGGACGCACTCGCGAGCATCCCTACGGAGGTACGGGCATACCTGGACAGGAAATGCAGGGAGCGCGCCGCGAGGGGCGCGTCTCCGGCTCGCATCCTGTCCTGTCCAAGAAGAACTCCCCGTTTCCCGTAGGAAGCGGAACCGAAAGAAGCGTTGACTTCGTTTCAGTCCGAATGGCTACAATCGCCATTCATCCAGTTTTCAATCAATCCGTTGCAAACGTCTGCTCTATCTTCATATCGTCCACAGTCTACTATTGTTATCCGCGGACACGCGAGCACATCCAGCTGTCTCAACCGTACACAGAAAGTCCAGCCTCTCATTATTTAGGGATACGCTCGAAGTCCCGGCATCTTACGCGGTCGCCGTCGTTTCTGTCAGCATTTTTCTTTTGACCGGGCAGGCCAACCGCACTCCCATCCGTCTCCTCTCCTGAGACACATTGTGTCGTTTGAGCTTCGCGCTACGACCAATCAGCTGTCTCTGCACAGCTTCTGACGGGCTTCCGTGCGGGACTCGCTCTCCTGAATGAAGGCACTCCGCCACACGTCGAGCGTCGCAACGAGCCAAGACAGTCCCTAGGCAGGCGAAAGAAACTCACAGAAAACTACCCCCTGAGTGCCAGGAAGAAGCCTCTGGCTGTGAACTAATGTTAGGGCTCGTGATGGCATGTCAAGCCATGCAATTGCACTATTAGCGCAAAATCCGGTTGCGTCAGACGCAACCAGCTTGTGCTTAGTATCTTATAGTAATGCACTTGGCGTATGTCGTAGTATAGGCTTAGCCGAATGACACGATAAAGTCCCGTTTTTGTCCGTTTTCCCGCCTTTTCTTCACGTTCTCAGTTGTGGCGTGCCTGGTGATGGCGCAGTATAGTTTATATATCGTATTCAAAACATATACCGCGACACTCAAGGGAGGCGGAGATGGCACGGTGCAATTCAACACAAGACAGCGGGCTGAAGTTCCTTTACCTCAAGAAGGTCGTAACCCTGGCCAATTTGGCCTTGCATTTGCACTGCTCGCCGCGAACGGTGCAGAGACGGCTTGCCAAGTGGCAGGCAATCAGCAGCTACAATCGAAACGGCAGTTGCTACACCCTGCCTGAGACTGCAAAATTCGACAGCAACGGATTATGGCGTTGTCAGGGTGCCTTTTTTTCCAAATTCGGGACCTTGTCCGAAACTTTTGTTCGACTGGTGGCCAATTCTCAAGCCGGCTTGACCGCAGCCGAAGCCGATAAATTGCTCGGAGTTAAATCCGGTTCTTTTTTGTGGCCGCTTCGAAATCACCCGGAGCTTGTGCGCGAAAAGCATCATGGCGTGTACGTCTACTTCAATTCAGCCCCTGAACGCTGCGACAGTCAGAGGCAGGCTCGCCTTTCACTGTGCGAGCTGGCACGGTTGCCGACGGATTTTGAGGCCGTCGCCATCCTGGTGGCGAAGATCAAGGACCCGACTTTGAATAACAAAAGTCTCTCACGACAGCTGAAAGGGCAAGGCATCAGCATTGCTTCCGAAAGCATCGAAATGCTTTTCGCAAAGCATGGCCTGACGCTAAAAAAAACGCCACGTTCAGCCTGATACATCGTCTGTCGGAACATCTCGGCATATTGCTGGACGGAGTGTCCGCCGCCAATTTGTTTTCCAAGCCGCCAGTAGTCGAGTTTCGATCGGCAATGACGCATTGTCCCGAGTGTGGAGGCGAGCTGAAAATCCAAAAGACACGAATCCGGCAGATAAGCACGCTGCACGTTGGCCAGTTCCAGGCGAAGGAAGTGTTTTTGACCTGCAAGTCATGTGGTTGCACGCAGCGTTCCGAAGAACTCCGCTCCCTGGTGCCGCCCGGCGCCAACTTTGGCTACGACGTGATGGTTTATGCGGGAGAGGCTCTGTTTCTGCGACATCGCAACGAAAAGGAGGTGGTTGCAAAACTGGCGCAGCGCAATGTTCTGATCAGCCCGCGAGAGGTTTCGTCGCTGGGAATGAAATTCGTCATGCACCTTGCCCTTGCTCATCAGCGGCGCGTCCCTGACATGGCCATGGACATGAGCAGTCGTGGTGGATATGTCTGCCATCTGGACGCCACTTGCGAGGGAGGTGATCCGTTGCTGATGAGTTCGATCGACTCACTGTCGAATATTGTTCTCGGAAACGTCAAGATGCCCTCCGAGAGCGAGGTGTCAAGCGACAATTAGACGTTTTCTTCGGCGACAATTGCCCCTTGACAAGCGTTGGTTCAGCTTCGGGGTGTGATGTGGGCCGTTTTCTTCGACGACAACTACCCCTGCCCGGTGGTTGCTCCGGCTTCGTGATGATATGAGGCGTCTTCTTCGACGACAACTACCCTTGTCCGGGTGGTTTTCCAGGTTCGGTGTGATGCGTGTTGTTGCGGGGTGTCGGGTCTGGGGTGAGGCGAGCCTGTTGTGTGTGGCAGAGCCGTCTTCTTTCCGGGAGCTTCCCGAAACAGATCTTTTCTTCGTCTTCTTTTCCTGTCTTCTTCCGTCTTCTTGCTCAAGTGGGTTGCACTGTTACATCCATGTGAACGTGCATGGAGGTCAGCTGCTTGACGACAACACCTACTTCTCCCGATCACGGTCCGCAGTGTCCGTTCTGCGGACGGTTCTTCACCCCGAATCCGCGTTGCGGCGACCGGAAGCAGGTGTGCTGCGGGCGTCTGCGCTGCCGTCGGGAGTACAAGCGTCGCTGGCGCCAGCAGAAGTACGCTGAGGACGAGGAGTTTCGTGAAAAGGAGAAAACGCGCGTCAGTGAGTGGCGGGAGGAGCATCCGGAGTACTGGAAACGTGGGGATGCGTCGTCTTCGAGCGATCCTCCGGCCGTGGAGGGTGCGGTTGAGCAGCAGATGGCTCGGCTTGAGGAGGTGGTGAGCGGGTTGGTGTTGCACACGGTTGGCTGCCGGGACGGGGAAGGGCTGAAGCTGATACTGAGCGATTTCGCGTATCAAGGCAGGGCGATGTTGGCTGCCGGAGGGTAGAGATGGGAAGAAATCGACAAAAAAGGCACTGCGTTACGCGACAGGTTCGGCATTGGTCCTACGGGCTTCGCACGAGGCGGTTACGGAGCGGCGGTCAATACCGTTACGTGACAGGTTCCGGCGTTCGGTATTACCTCTTGGAGAGGCTTTTAGGTTCTCCTTTCGGAGTCCGTTACGCGACAGGTTTCCTATGGTGTCCGTACCGGGTGTAGGCTACCCGGCAACGGGCCCGGAACATGGTGTTTCGGGGCCGCTATGCAGGGAGTCTGAAGAGATGATTCGAAAGCACCTGATTCGTTCGGATCGGTTGCGGGTTGTCCCGCCGCAGTTCAGTTGGGTGGATCACCGCCTGGTGCGTGAAGGACACGTCGCCAAGGTGAGCTGCGAGGCCTTGGCGCTGTACCTGTTTCTGGTGACGGTCGCGGATTCGGAGGGGGTGAGCTTTTGGTCGGATCGCTCGATCCTGCGCCGGTTGCGCCTGAACGAGTCGTGGCTGAAGACTGCACGGGCCGAGCTGGTTGATGCGGATCTGATCGCTTACGAATCGCCGTTGTACCAAGTGCTGTCGCTGGGGAGGGCATAGAGATGAGCCGGTACTGCTGCGAGATGGTGGCTTCGGCCAGTGGCTTGGGTGCGGACAGATGGGGTTCGGTGGTATCCTCCCGCTGGCCGTGGGTGATGGAGTGTGTGCCGGTGCCGGAGGCCGTTGGCGAGGGGCTGGCAGCCGGCCGCTCGCCAAAAGGCCTGTCCGTGCTGTGGTGTTTCCCGGCCTGGACGTACCGTTGTCTGAGCGCTCGATTCTGCGTGGCGGCGGACCTGGCGACTGTGGCGACGGTGCTTGGGGAGGCGTTGGGGGGATCGCGTGAGCGCCCGGACGTGGTTGTCTTGCATCGTGTCCCGCCCTTCCTGCCGGAGTTGCTCGACGAGCTGGCAACGGAACTGCGGGTGCCGATCGCTTCGAGTGGGCAGTGGCGTAAGGCATGGCAAGAGCGGTTGTACGCTCAACTCGGCGAGTGCCTGGCGGGAGTCGATGCCGGGCCGATCGATCTGCCGGTGCTGAACGGGCGGCTGAAGCAGCATGTGAACGACCGGTTGCCGGTATAGAGTCGGTGATCAGCCATCGCCAAGCAGGTGTTCTGTTCCGGACGTACGCGGCGTCGCAAAGCGTTTCAAAGAGCGCGTTGTCCGCGGGTGTCTGCCGGGTTACGGCTTCGAAGTACATCCGACTCGGGGTATTTCCCGCGGAGATACGTCCAGTGCACAGCTGGCGGACGCGCTCCGATCCCTTCGTCGCGGCGAAAGACGAGTTGATCGGCATGCTCGAGGTCATGCCGGACCTGCCTGCGACCATGGCGTTGGGACGTCTGCAGAGCTTGTATCCGGGCCGGTACCACGACGGGCAGTTACGCACGCTGCAACGACGATTCCGCGCCTGGCGGGCGAAAGCTGCCCCGAAGGAGCCGTTCTTCGAGCAGGTTCATCGCCCCGGCAAGTGGCTGCAGGTCGACTGGACGCATACCGATGATCTGGGGGTGACGATCGGTGGGAAAGCGTTCCCGCACCTGCTTTGTCACGCGGTGTTTCCGTTTTCGAAATGGGAATGGGCCACGGTATGCACGGGAGAGCACTTTCGCAGTCTACAGGCGACGCTGCGCGAGACCCTGAATCGCGCCGGCGGTGTACCCGACGGGCTGCAGATGGACAACAGCTGCAGCGTGACCCACCGAGTCGGCGAGGGCAAGCAGCGGGCGTTCAACGCGCCCTTCACTCGTCTGCTGGACCACTATGGACTGAAGGCGCGTACGATCAATATCTGCTGCCCGAACGAGAACGGTTCGGTGGAAAGCGCACACCGCCATTTTCTTCGACAACTGGACATGGCACTGGGGTTCCGGGGCAGCCGACACTTCGACTCCGAACGGCAGTACGTGCGGTTCCTGCATCGGGTGCTGCACGGACGCAATGCGGCCCGCATGCCGACATGGGAAGAGGAGAAGCGTAATCTGCACTCCGTCCCGCCACGCGGTCTTCCCGACGCGGTTGAGCTCTCCCGGCGTGTAAATCCCGGCAGCCTGGTCACCATCGATCGCCATGACTACTCGGTGCCGACCTCGTACATCGGCGAAAGACTGCGCTGCCTGGTCACGCTGGAACAGGTCGAACTGCTCTTCGGCAACGCCCCCGTTCGTGTCGCGGTCCGCGCGTACGGCAACGATCACGGCGTGAACTGGCGTCATCTCGTCGCCGCCATGGCACGCAAGCCCGGCGCGTTCGCCGAGTACAAGTACCGCCGGGCGTTCTTTCCCTCCGCACCGTTCCGCGAACTCCACGATCAGCTTGACGCCGATCCCGACTTGGCGCGCACTGACGCTGCCTACCTGAAGCTGCTGGCCGCCAACGCCCACTTGGACGGCCCCGCCCTCGAACAGGCTGTGCGAGGGCTTCTCCGCCCCGGTCCGGTTCGCACGACGTTCTCGGTGTTCGACTCACTTGTTCTGCTGACGCCACTTCGCCTTTTGGTCTCGGATGCTTTCGTTATCGAACGCCAGCACGATCGAGTGATGCACCAAACGGTCCACCGCGGCCATGCCCAGCATCGTGTCCTTGAAGATCCGGTCCCACTGGTCGAACACCAGGTTGCTGCTGATCATCACACTGCGCTGCTCGTAACACTGGCCCAGGAACATGAAGAACACTTCCATTTCGTCGCGACGGTGTTCGGTGTAGCCCAGTTCGTCAACGATGACAACATCGCAGCGGCTCAGCCGTTTCAGCTCCTTCTCCAGGCGCAACTCGTTCTTGGCCCTGAGCAGACGCTCGATCAGTACCGCGGCACGGATATTCAGCACACGATACTGGTGACGCAGGACCAGCTCCCGGCCCAGGGCCTCCATGAAGTGTGTCTTCCCGCGCCCGGGCAAACCGAAACACAACACATTCTCGGCGAGGGGCACGAAATGGCCCTCAAGCAAGGTCGGCACCATGCGGCGAATCGCCACCGGCCACAGCTTCATGTTGGCCGCCTCCAGCGTCTTGTCTTCCGGCAAGCCCGACTGCTTCAGCAAACGGGCAATCTTGCGCTGCTGACGATCCTGTTGCTCGCATTCGCAAAGATAGGTAAGCAGGCGCTCGTACCCCCAGTCTTCGCTTTGCGCGGTCTTGACCGCATCGTCAACGATCGCTGCCATCGTCGGCAGCCGAAAGCTCTTCAGATACATCGCCGGACTGTTCGTCATTGCTGCGCTCCTGGGCAAACACGTTGTAGACACTCAGATCAGGCACGAACGGCGGCAGGTCCACAGTCGGACGCTCCAAGCCGGACGCTTCCCGGAACCCTTCCAGACTCAGCGGCGCTTCGTCCGACAGCAGTCCCCCGATCGCCTTTTCGACCACAGGCTGCGAGAGACCCGCCGAAGCATTCAGAATCAACAGGTATTCGCGGTCCGCCACGTACGCATCAAGGCGCTCGTGCAAGGCCGTACACAACTGCCGGTGCACGGCGGACGGGAACATCGCGTCACGGTAGCGGTAACGCGCGAACGCCCCCGGCTTGCGCACCAGCCACCCCACCAGGTCCTGCCAGAGAATCCCGGACGCCTCGCCATGAGCCCGTGGCATGCTGTGCATCCGATCGCTGCCCACGTACAGATCGATCCGGCTTCCGTAGATCCGGCAGCTGACACGAAAGCCCTTCAAACGGCTCGGGACCGAGTACACCTTCTTCTTGATCCGCACCGTCCCGCCGACCCCGATGCGGTGCGACTCAACATCGAAATCCGGGTAGCGTGAACACGGTAGCGGCTTCAGGTGCCGCCGCTCCTCTTCCATTTTCTTCGTGCGGTTCCCGTTGGCCTTGGTCAGCTGCTGAAGCACGAACTGCTCGTACGCCCCCACCGAACCGAAGTCCCGATGTCCTCGTAGCTTCAGAGCCTGATCCAGGCGAACCCGGAAGTGATCGTGAAGCTTCTCCACCGTCCCGTTCTCGTGGGCACACCCAATCGTCACTTTCCTGCCGGCACAGTCGAAGTGCTTCAACAACGCCTTGAACCGAGCATTGAACCCCCGACGCTGTTCCCCGCGGACCAGTTGACAGGTCGCCGCAGAACTGTTGTCCACCTGAAGGAGCTTCGGCACCCCCCCCAGCCGAAACAACGCGTCTTGAAACGTGTTCCGTAACGACAGGAAGTCTTCACTGAAGCACAACCGCGCCCATTCCCACTTCGAGTAGACACACGCGCAATGGCACAGCTTGTGCTCGAACCGATCCCCCGCGATCGTTATCCCCAGGCCGTTGCAGTCCAGCCAGTCCAGTTGCACCGCTTCCCCGGGGCAATGGACTTGCTCGAAGAACAGCTCCCGCTCCGGCCCGTGACCCGCACGCCACGCACGCAGACGACGTTGCAGCGTACGCACTTGACCGTCCGTATAGTGACCGGGGTACTTTTCACGCAGATAGTCGAACAGCCGCACGGCCTGAAGCTCCGGAGCAGTCTCCAGCAACTCCACGACCTCATCCCAATGCGCCGCGAAGGGATCTTCACGCGTCCGCCAACCCCGAACCGAGCCATCGTCCCGAACAGCCATCAACACTGACACTCCCGAGCTCCGCACCGAGGGCTTCAGGCCCCCGCCGTGCAAACTTCCTGTTGTCGTCAGTGCAGACTATCAATCGTCGTCCTACACATATTCCCTTCTTTCCACTCTCGACAGCGACTATGGCACTATCCAGACACCGATCTCAGCCAACGAAGCACGTAGAGCATTCACCGGTCTCATGTCGATCATATAGTTGACCAGCGCATCCAGCGCTGACAGCATTGAGAGCATCGACCAGATGTACAGAACTGCAACGAGCCACAGGCGTGCACAGCGTGGTGATGAGAGTAACCGCGATCAGACTCAACAAAGAACGAGTTCCTAGCGTCATGTAGCACGTTCCTGTCCAGGGCGTGACCCCTCCAGGAACTTCTCTGTATGCAGTTGCCCGTTGGTAGCCCAGTTCTCTTTCGGCAGTTCGTCGAACATGATGGTAACGGCCTGAGCAGGGACTTTCGCCGTCTTGACCATCGTGTCAGTCAGAGCCTTGGCCAGCTCGGCTTTCTGCTCCTTCGTCCTCCCGGACCATAGGCTCACCCTCAAGATTGGCATCGCGAGTACTCCTGGGTTGTGATGTCTGTTGATCCGGCAGGGAGTTCCGAAGAGCGCTACATGCTCTTCCCCGGGACGAACATGTCAACCGTCCCATCCGCATGTCCCTGGAGTTCAGACAGCTTTCCCCACCATTTCTGGGATTCTTCGAGGTCCTCGGGGACGCCTTTCCCACGGGTATATGCGAGTGCAAGGCAGTGCAGGGCATTGGGAAGTCCCTGTTCGGCAGCTTTGCGGTACCACCTTACGGCTTCCTCGTAGTCCTGGTCTACGCCTTCTCCTGCGGAGTAGAGCAGTCCAAGGTTGCATTGTGCTTTGGGATCCCCCTGTTCGGCAGCTTTGCGGTACCACCATACGGCTTCTCCCTTATCCAAGTCCACCCCGTAGCCACTCGAGTAAAACAAGCCGAGGTTATACTGCGCGCAGGCATCCCCACTGTTAGCAGCCTTACGGCACCACTTTTCAGCTTCCTGGGGATCGCACTGGATTCCACACCCTAGAGCATACGCGATACCAAGGCTGGACTGCGCTTCCACATGGCCCTGTTCGGCGGCCCTCAGGAACCACTCCACGGCTTTTTCCTCATCCGATTTTGTGCCGGTTCCAGCATATGCGTCTAGCCTCCGGAAAATGTGCTTGGTTGGGGAATTTGGCCGCGCAATCTGGCTTTCTCTGTCAGAGCGGTTTCAATTGGGTCCGAGACGTCTGAAGAAGGAGTTTATTTCGGCGT
>Ga0209045_1001189_pt1 | contig 25072 bp, 24 predicted proteins | sample SaaInlLV_10m_DNA_4_FD_184664 | JGI IMG/M metagenome (GOLD analysis project Ga0209045, IMG submission 184664) | Marine microbial communities from expanding oxygen minimum zones in the Saanich Inlet - Saanich Inlet SI072_LV_200m_DNA (SPAdes) (version 2) | ecosystem: Environmental > Aquatic >...
TCCAAGAAAAATGTTTCAAATTCATTGAGTGTACGAGGGTAGTCAATTCCAGCTATTGGTGTTTGTTTGGTGCTCACTCCTCAAAACACTACATATAGGGGTTACTCACGTCAAGTGCATAGCCCGCTACGAGAAATACTGAGGCTGAAGCTCTCTGGTGGACTGAGTATCCGCCAGATCCAGCGCAGCACCAAGATCAGTGTCGGAGCCATCCAGAAACTGCTGGCCAAAGCCAGTGAGCTGGAGCTTACCTGGCCACTACCCGATGAGCTGAATGACACCGAGTTGGCCAATCTCTTCTACCCCAAGTCCGATACACGGCGCTCTACCCGCTTCCAGCAGCCTGACTGGGCCAAGGTCCACCAGGATCTCAAACGCAAGGAGATGACCAAACAGCTGCTGTGGGAGGAGTACTGCCAGCAGTATCCCAATCGCTGCTACAGCTATTCACAGTTCTGTGACCGTTACCGCCAGTGGCAGGGTACACAGAAGCGCTCGATGCGTCAGACCCACAAGGCGGGAGAGAAGTGTTTTGTCGATTACTGTGGTCCCACTGTGCCGATCATCAATGCAGCCACTGGTGAGATCCATGATGCACAGGTATTTGTTGCGGTACTGGGAGCCTCCAACTACACCTATGCCGAGGCAACCCATAACCAGGCACTCCCGGACTGGATCGGCAGCCATGTACGGATGTTTGAGTTCTTCGGAGGATGCAGTGAGATCGTAGTCCCCGATAACCTGCGCAGTGGGGTCAGCAGGCCCTGCCGCTATGACCCAGACCTCAACCCCTCCTACCAACAGTGGGCGGCACACTACGGGGTGGCGGTGATCCCTGCACGCCCCTATAAGCCGAAGGACAAGTCCAAGGCAGAGGTTGGGGTACAGATTGTAGAGCGCTGGATTCTGGCGCGACTGCGCCACCACAGCTTCTTCTCGCTGGCTGAGGTGAATCAGTGTATCCGTAGTCTGCTGGAGGAGCTCAACCAACGCCCCTTCAAACAGCTGCCCGGCAACCGTATTGAGGCCTTTGAGCAGATTGACAAGCCTGCTCTAAAGCCACTTCCTCTCCACCCTTACCAGTATGTGGAGATCAAGACGGTCAAGGTCAATATCGACTATCACATCCAGCATCAACAGCACCTCTACTCGGTCCCTCATCAGTACGTGGGGGAGTCTCTGGAGCTACACGCCAGTGATGGGCTGATCACCCTCTACTTCCGTCAACACAAGGTCGCAGTTCATCCACGCAAGCGCCATCCCGGCACCACTACAGAGCCCACCCACATGCCAGAGCGCCACCAGAGGCATCAGCAGTGGACTCCGGGGCGACTGAAGAGATGGGCACAGGATCTGGGCAGTGATGTATTGCAGTGGGTAGAGATGCAGCTCTCTTCGAGAGCACACCCGGAGCAAGCCTACCGGGTCTGTCTCGGACTGCTCAATCTCAGCAGGGAGTACCCGTCACAGCGGCTCAATAGCGCCTGCCAGATTGCCAATCGGGAAGGGCTGGATCGACTCAAACAGATCAAGTCGATCTTGAAGAGTAATCGCGACCAGCTCCCTGAGCAGCTCGACCTCTCGGTTGAGCTGCCACAGGACCACGACAACGTACGTGGCCCCAACCACTTCCACTGAAACAGAGGATAGAACCATGACAACAGAAATCATTATCCGACTCCGTCAACTCAAACTGGGAGGGATGGCTGATGCCCTGCAGCGCCAACTGGAACAGGTCGGTACCTACGAAGGACTCTCCTTTACCGACAGACTACAGCTACTGATTGACCAGGAGAACCTGACCCGTACCCAGCGCAAGCAGGAGCGCCTGATCCGCCAGGCCCGCTTCAAGCTCAGGGCCAGCGTACAGGAGATCGACTATCAGCACCCAAGAAACATCAGCGCCTCACAGATGGCCAGACTGGCACAGGGGGAATGGATTAATCGTCAGCAGAACCTGCTGATCACCGGCCCCTGTGGCAGTGGCAAAACCTACCTGGCCTGTGCGCTGGGCCATAATGGCTGCCTACAGGGCTACAGCGTGCGCTACTACCGCCTCTCCAGGCTGCTGCTGGAGCTGACCCAGGCCAAGGCCGATGGGAGCTACCACAAACAGCTCAAGCAACTGGCGAAGGTGCAGCTACTGATTATAGATGACTGGGGGTTGGAGCCACTGACACCCGCCCATCGCAATGATCTGATGGAGATCATGGATGACCGCCATGGCACTACATCAACATCAGTGATCAGTCAGCTCCCCACCGACCAGTGGTATGCCAGTATTGGTGATAACACCCTGGCCGATGCCATTCTGGACCGGCTAATGCACAACGCCCACCGCCTCCCCCTGAAGGGTGAGTCGATGAGAAAAAGGCTCAGTAATTTGACGGATGGTGAACACCTGGGGTAAAACCCCCACTCCCCAATGCGTTGGGGAGATGGGTGTTCACGATGAACCGGAACAGGTGTTCATTTTCGCCGGAATACGCAATCAAGCGAAAAATCAGCAGCGGCACTCGATCAGAAAATGGGCGACGATGTAGAGATACCTTCCTTAGCCTAATCAAAACCTGCAGAAAATAGAGTATCTCGGTTTGGGGCTTCATCAGGGATCGAACATCTGCTGAAAACAGGATCCCCTATCTACCAGATTTGCTGAGTGGAAAAGTCTGCCTGCTGAAAGCGTAACTGCATGGGGTTATTGAGAAGTTACAAGCACAGTGCTCCTGCTATAAGTATAGGTCACCGTTTGGATTTGGCTGTATTTTGTGGGTAATCAGGAAAGTTGTTGGATTACTCTTATTAATAGATATATAATACCCCTATTATATATATAAATAGGCGTATGGTAATAACCTGATATAGCCACGATAAAAAACAATAATTAATGACTTTTCAAGCACGCCTTGTTATCTCAATTAGTGGAATTCTAATTCTGGCTTTTGTGGCGCTTGAGTATGGAACCTACCACTACGCCATTGCCGATGGAAAGGAGAAACTCATGCAGCGGGCAGGGGATGTTCGCGGGATCTTGATGTCACTACGCCGTATCTACCAACATCAGTTCATCTATAGTGGTATTGACCTTACTGAAAAGACGGTAGGGTTTCTGCCCGCCTACTCCATCACCAGAATCTCTAAAGATTTCTCCAATTGGAGTGACAGTGGCATGAGCTTTAACAACGTTTCTGACAGGCCACGCAACCCTAGTCAACAGGCGGACGCTATTGAACTCGAAACGATGCGCTATTTCAGACAGAATCAGGAGGAAAAAATACGCTTTGTCCCATTTGATAACGAGTCAGGGCAGCCCTACTATCTCTATGCACGTCCAATATGGATTGAGGAGTTTTGCCTGAAATGTCATGGTAAGCGTAGTGAGGCGCCAGAGACTATTCGTAAGCTTTACAGTACCGCTTATGACTACAAATTGGGCGACCTACGGGGGATTCTCAGCATAAAATTACCGGCTGCAGCCATCCAGAAACAGGCTGTCGATCATTTATGGTACAATATGAGATACCATCTTGGGGTACTGTTTGTCCTGATATTGAGTACCTTTTTTCTGGTACGGTACTATCTTTCTCGCCCACTGCAACAAATTACATCGGCGATGGAGAGTGTCTCAAATGACAAATTCAGACATGACCTTGTTGTGCTTTCTGGGGAGTTTGCCGAACCTTCTCGAATCTTCAATCAGATGGCTCGAACCATCATCACACAAAAAACAGACTTGCAGGAGATGCTCAACTCTCTGGATCAGAAGGTCAAACAGAGAACCAGCGAGCTGGATTCAAAAGTTACTGAGTTAACTATAACCCGCAGTGAGTTGATTGCGTCTGAAAAGATGGCCTCACTGGGGCGACTGGTAGCCGGTTTTGCACATGAGGTCAATACGCCGATTGGGGTTGCGGTAAGTGCGGTCTCCTCCCTAGATGAGAATGCCCGCACCATTAAACAACTATTAACCCGGGATGAGGTCACTGAAGAGGAGCTATTGGCCGTCATTGAGCCCATGACAGAGGCATCCGCTCTTATCCAGTCCAACCTACAGAGGGCGGCCGGCCTGATAACCAGCTTTAAACGTACCGCTATTGATCAGAGTGTTGAACATTCTCATCTGTTTAATGTTGCCGAGGGGATCGAGGATCTCATCCATAGTCTGCATAATCAATTCAAACATACCTCGATCAAGATCCATGTAGAGTGTGAGGAAAATCTCACACTCTATAGTAATCAAGGGGTATTGGATCAACTGCTCACTAACCTGTTGCTCAATAGCCTGGTTCATGGTTTCCATCATGGAGAGGATGAGGGTACGATTCAGATCGTTGCCAGAAAGCTGAAAGAGAACTTTTATCTGGAGTACAGTGACGATGGAAAAGGGATCGACACGGCCCATTTAGACCAAATATTTGAGCCGTTTTTTACCACTTCTCGACAGCATGGAGGTTCCGGTCTGGGGCTATATATCTGCTATAACCTAGTCACAACTCAGCTCAAGGGCACCATCCAGTGTGACAATCTCTCCGACCAGGGCACCCGTTTCATCATACAATTTCCGATTCAGCATCAAGACTAAAATCAGGATAATAGCCAATGAAAATTATCCGGAAACAGCAGGCCTCTAACCACCCTGGGATAGCAATACCCAAGAATGAAGAGGGAAATTCCTGGAAATTGCTGGTTGTTGATGATGAGCCCGATATTCGGGCGATCACCCGTCTGGGATTGAGAAATTTTCAATTTATGGGGCGGAGTATCCAATTTATCGAGGCAGATTGTGCAGAAAGCGCAAAACAGCTACTTGAAGAAGAGAACAATATTGCTGCGGCACTGATTGACGTAGTCATGGAGAGTGATGATGCCGGCCTGAAACTGATTGACTATATTCGCAATGACCGTGATAACCGCATGATTCGACTTATTGTCCGTACTGGGCAACCTGGTGCTGCACCTGAGCGGGAGGTTGTGGATCGTTATGATATTGATGACTATAAAGACAAGACTGAATTAACCGAGCAGAAACTTTATACCACGGTACGCACTGCCCTTAAAGGTTATCATGACCTCTGTGTTATCGAGGGCAACCGACAAGGGCTGAGTAAAATTCTGGATAGCACACCGAAACTCTACCACCACCACTCTCTACACCAATTCTTTGATGGTGTACTCACCCAGCTTATTGGTCTCTGTGGTCTTGGCGGTAGCGGGTTGATTACTACAGTTATTGGTGGAGCCATCATCTCTTCCAAAGATGATGACGCTAATGCTATAGCAACCATTCAATCCTGTCAGGGCTCCTTTGCAAATAATAACGAGGAGCAAAAGGAGATATTAGAGCAGTGCAAAAAACTATTACTGTATGGGGTTCCCGTCGAAAATACTCCTGATAATATTCATATATTTCCTCTAGAGTTCAATAAACAACAATTGGGCCTTATCTGCTTGGATTACAGCGCCCCATTGAGTAAGGAAGATCAGGATTTGGTGCACATTATGGTCAATCAGAGTGCCTCCGCTCTTAAGACTTTGCTGCTTCACAGTGATCTACGCACCTCCTATCAAGAGACGGTTAACATGTTGGCGGTTGCTGCGGAATTTCGGGATAAAGATACTGGAGAACATATCAACCGAGTTCAACACTCTACCATCAAGGTTGCAGAGAGGCTGGGGCTCTCCAATAAAGAGGCAAAATCATATGGATTTTCCAGCCTGTTACACGATATTGGAAAAGTGGCTATCCCGGATGCTATCCTCCAAAAACCGGATAAACTCACCCATAATGAGTTTGAGGTGATGAAACAACACACTCAGATCGGGTTAGAAATCCTCGAAATGAGTAGTAGCTACAAACTTGCCAGCCAGATCACCCAAAGCCACCATGAACGCTGGGATGGCAATGGTTACCCTGACGGGCTGAAAGGGGAGGAGATCCCTCTTGCCGCACGCATTGTCGCCGTAACCGATGTTTTTGATGCACTTACAAATAATAGAATCTATAAACCGGCATGGAGCGAGGAAGATGCACTGGATGAACTGAAACGAGGTGCCGGATCACAGTTTGATCCCGCAGTAGTGGATGCTTTTACTGCTATCCATGCAGAGGGATTACTCTCACCTCCTGATCACTGTCAGCACTGAAGAAAAAGCGACTTAGCTATGAAATACTACGCAGCTGTTTATTATCTGCACACAAGTCGTATCCAGAGCACCACTGAGGCTCATGGTAGCGTCAACCAATTAAGCTACACAGGAGAGTCTTCAAATCATTGGTGTTACGCCGTTAGTGAGGCAGACTTAAATGAATCTGAAGCTACTGTGCGTGATTGTAGGCGTGAAGAAAATGCCAGAAAAACTTTCAAGATTGTAAAAGCATACGAGTCTGATACTAAGGAACCTCTGAATAAGTCATGTGTAAATGCCTAACGCCCATAGCGCCCAATATCTTCGTTCCTCGACCTCGTTCCTCGACCTCGTTCCTCGGTTGAAAACCTTGCTAATAGCCTGCTACAAGGTGAATTGCGCTTGCGCAAGAGAAGGTGCCCTGGGGTATTGGCTGCGATCTTCGCCTTGATCTTGGACACTATGGACGTAATTCAAATTACCCAGACTTGTTCAGAGGTTCCCTAAGTTCTCTCTTGTGACTATTTCAGCCCTCTCAAAAAAAGGATTTGGAAAGAAAGCCTTAGAAGCTCTGATCTCAAATTCTAAAAATGGCAAAATAGTAGATTCACGCTAGGGAAGTATGAAGGCTTCTCTGATCGTTTTCAGTCTAATGCTGTACCACTCACTCAGTTTTGGTAGTGATCATTATTTGAGTGATGAGCAGATACGACACCTGTTAGTTGCTGAATCTATTCGTATCTTTCCTGGGAAATGTCCTTGCCCCTATAGTCTTGAGAAGAAAAAATCTTGTTTTGGAAAAAAATGCAAAGTCAGGCTGTGTGGGAGAAAAAGTGCGTGGAGCAGAACGCCTACTGGTTATCTGGGGCCGCTCTGTTTTTCTACCGATGTGACGGATGAGATGGTTTTGTGGTATCGGCAAACACGATAAAGAGAAGTAGCTCAGAAATACGTATAGTAAAGCTCGGGTGTCGACTCTACTGCAGAGGTTTTTTTACCTGTTACCAACTGGTATGTATACTGCGTGTTTTCTTGCCGGTAGTCTGTCAGATTATGTTCTGTAGACTGTGAGTAGCTCTGTAGAAAAGTATGAGGAAGGCCATGTCAGAAGAAAGTGCTGTTGAGGTAACGGATGAACTCTTTAAATGAGATAGAAGACCAACAGCGTCGTCTCTTGTTAAAGGTACTCGCATTGAGCTTAGTGTCAGGCTCAGCCAGAGCATCTGGTTTGTTTGGTTCTGTACCCAAACAGTTACCAGAGGGGAGGTCGATATACCGTATTGATGGTACGGCATTGGTAAATGGTCAGCCAGCTACAGAAGATACAAAAGTGGTGCCTGGCGATACCATAGAAACAGGTAAAGATAGTCAGTTTATTTTTGTCTTGGGCGGTCATGCGATGCTGATGCGCAGTCAATCAAAGATTGCAATTAAGGCAAATGATAAACCGGTGATATCCGATCTTTCTCTGGTGAGAGGAAAACTCCTATCAGTATCCAGAGGTGCCCGAATGAAAATCAAGACCCCAGTTGCGGTCATGGGTATTCGTGGTACGGGGTGGTATGCAGAGGCTGAGCCAGATCTCACCTATTTCTGCACCTGTTATGGGAAGACGGATGTTACCGCACGCAATGACCCTACCAGCAGGGTATCGATAAAATCCAACCATCATGATCAGCCACTCTATATCCTCGGTGATGCAGAAACAGGCCAAAGTATTGTGGATGGTCCCTTTATCAACCATACCGATGAAGAGCTGGCCTTGATTGAAACCATTGTGGGCAGAACCCCTCCCTTTATCTTTCCGGTAGATGACTATTCAGGACCACGACGTGACTACTGATCAGAGGGAAGAGGAGGTCAGATTGCGATGAAAGTATTGCTGTTCTATCAACCGGGTTTCCGGTCATTTCTGTTTTGGATAGCAATCTCTATCACCTGGATCGTAACTGTTACAGCATCACAGGCAAGTCACCATCAGATTATACATACTTATAGTTTGGACTTTGGATCGCAGCAGAGAGATACCCAAAGCGGCAACCTTGTCGTTAACTTAGACCCGGAGTTGGGTAAGGTTGAAGCCAGTATAACCATTGGGTCAATCACCATTACCGGTACCAATGCCTCGGAATTCTCAATAGAGGGGGGCACCTGCTCTGTAGGGGGTACCGTCGCATCTGGTTCATCCTGTTCCATTGATGTCTCCTTTCAGCCTGCCTCACTGGGGGCGAAGACAGCCAGTGTAGAGCTCGATGTGACCTCTCATTCGGACCAGAACCGAAGCTTCACAGTTACAGGAACGGGCACACTACCTCCCCCTGCAATTTCCAGCCCTTTATCGACCAGTGGGTCGGTGGGGAGTGTATTCAGCTATCAGATTGTCGCCTCCAACTCACCCACATCCTATAGTGCAACCAATCTCCCTGCGGGGCTGTCGATTAACACCTCTTCCGGAGCCATCACGGGAACACCCAGTTCCAGTGGCTCTACCACCAGTGTGATCTCTGCAATAAATGCAGTGGGGATAGATACAGAAAATCTGGCGATTACCATCGACCTGAATGCACCGGTCATCAGCAGTGCCTCAACGGCTTCAGGAACAACAGGGCAACCCTTCAGTTATCAGATAACTGCCTCAAGCAATCCCACCAGTTTTGGTGCAACAGACCTCCCTCCCGGAGTAACTGTCAACAGCAGTGGTGGTGAGATCTCAGGGACCCCAACCGCGGGTGGCAGCTACAATACTACCATTACTGCCACCAATACAACGGGTACGGCTACCCAGTCGGTAGGGATCACCATCACAAAAGTCCTGCCAACTAGCCAAGGCCTCTCTGTTGCTGGTTCGCTCAATGCACCGGCTACCATTGATCTCACCTCCCAACTTGCTGGCCCATCGATCACTGCGGTACGTGTTGAGACCGCCCCCTCGCATGGTTCGACCTCCGTCAATGGTAAGGTTGTCACCTATACCCCGGTAACAGACTATTTTGGTACCGACTCTTTTGAGTATGTTGCAGTTAACAATGATGGTGACTCCGCTCCATCCACAGTTACAATCACAATTGCAGGCCGACCCAGTCCAGCAGTGGATCAAGAGATTACCCAAGTGGTTCAGGGGCAGGTAAAGGCGAGTCAGCAGATGACGGGTACACAGATATCAACGTTTGGAAGGAGAATGGAAGGGCTGCACCAAACTCCGGCCAGCCAGTCCCGGAAGAAGCCCACGTTAACCTATGGGCAGGAAGAGGACGTACTGCCTGATCTATTAAGCCGTCTGCTCCATTCAGCGGCTACTACACGCACTCTCGAACTATCCTACTCAAGCCAGAGAAGTGCATCGGATGCAGGTTCGTGGATACCTGATGATATTGGCTTCTGGATCGATGGGATGATTCGTTATGGGAATCGCAATGACCAGTCGGAAACAGACAGGGTGGTATTTAGCACGGATGGAATCAGTCTGGGGATGGATGCAAAAGTTTCAGAGGAACTCTATATCGGTGGCGGTATCGGCTATGCGCAGGGAGAGTCTGTGGTTGGGGAAGCAGGGACCAGAAGTGATTCCAGTGGATACTCGTTGATGCTTTATGGAAGCCATACTCCGGCCCCCAACCGTTATATTGATGGCATGGTTGGTGTTGGCAACGTCAAACATGAGATGCTTCGCCATGTAGCACCGACTGATGCGATGGCAGCAACGGAGCGTGATACCAAGCAGCTCTTCGGCTCGTTGACGGCAGGCTATCAGTATGAGAAACCGGGGTTGCTGCTCTCCCCCTACCTCAGATATAGCATCTCAACAGACAAAATGGGCAGCGGGAGTGAAACCGGGGCAGGCAGCTACAATCTAACCTATGATGGTCACACGTTAACCACCCAACAGTTCTCTCTCGGTCTAAGGGCAGAGACCACAAGGAACATCCGCTCAGGTAGCATCACAACGCATATTCGGACGGAATATAGCCATGATATTGCCGATGGTGAACGTCCGGAAGTCTTTTATGCAGACCAGACTGGAGGGACGCGCTATCAGCTGTCTTCGTCAGATCAGGAGAAAAATATGCTGCTTATTGGAATCGGAAATGACTTCCTGTTCCGCAATGGTCTCAAGTTAGAGCTCGATTATCAGGTCAGTCACTACTCAGGCTCAGAATATGATCAGGCCTTTGGACTGCGTCTCAGTAGACCGATTGATCAGAGTGTGGCAGATATCGCTCCATACCAGATGCAGCAGAAAGATATTTTCGCAGTCCCGCTCAGTCTACAGCTGGGCTACAGCTACGATGACAATATTAATCGTGATTTTGATCGCGGTGGGCAACTATCGGATGATGTCTACAATCTTCGTCTTGGCTCTGGGACAATGGTTCCGGTCTCTAGGCATACTCGACTCTTATTGCTCAGCCATATAGAGGTTCGGCGACACCACCATTTCAACCGTCTCTCCCGAAATAGCATCGGTGTGGCCGGAGAGTATCAGTTTCGAGCAAGCGGTGAATATGATGCGGTGACTATTGGGCTTAATGGAAAACTGAGTCTCGATAGTTATGACTCGGCATTGAGAGATGGAAACAGAACCTCAATTGGTATCAATGCGAGAAAGGCAGTCACAGACCGCATCTACTGGTTTGCGCAACTCTCTAAGAACAGAAGTAACACGAATAGTGAGGTGTTTGATACTGAACATGATGCAATCAAACTTAATATTGACTATGCGCTGCGACCCAAAGGGGCGCTCTACCTCTCCACGGAATATCGCAGGGGTGATGTGATTTCTACACATTTAGAAGAGCCGGGCGTGTACCCAGGCTCATCCTATGTTGAGGATGATGCCTTCCCGGATAAGGTGGGAGTCCACTATAACGCCTACAAATATGGAGCAAAGACCACAATCTGGTCACTTGGATACAACTTGCCAATTGGCTCTCAAGACTCCATTGACTTCTCTTGGATGAATATTAAATCGACAGCAGAGGATTCAGCATCAGGCCAGACTAGCTATAAGACCAATCAGTACTCTGTCTACTATCTGATGAAACTCTGAGTTTCTAAGCTGGCTGTCCGAGAAAACAGCAGAGAGGGGTCTCCGTTCCAGCTCGCCGCTTTGCCGATTTTCATGGTCCAGTGCCGTTTGGAATGGATTTGTGGATGAACGCAGGCGGGACAGAGTTTAAATGGAGAATGACAAGGTTTAGTTGGTCACCCCTCCTGTTTTGTAGTTATGGCAACTGCCTACTATAGCCTAACTTTTCTAAGCACTCACTCACGTATTCGCGCTGTTCTACAAAATCTTTGTCATCATCAAAAAAACGTTGTGGATTGTGACGTTTGAAAGTATCTGCGCGGTAGAACGGATCTTTTTTAGAGATCTTCTCGTAAGCCTCACGCTCACATTTTTCAATATCCTCTATTACCCGATCAGATTCATGGGTAGGGTGCAGCCAACGGGAAGAGCAGCCGGTTAGAAGGGGCGTTATCAGGCAAAAAATGAATAATTTCATCATCACAGTATAGTTCAAGTGGGTGGTGTAGAGTGGGGTACCTGTAATGTTAAGGCGGTATCCGGTTGTCTGAGTCTGGGATCTTTTCCGCAGTAGGCTCTCTATTCTTGGACAGACTTCTGGCTCAGCCAAAGGCACCACTCACAAATCCGACGATCACAATTGAGAGGGTAATCATGGATAACATGAGTCTCCACTTCACCTGAAGCTTTGGCTTCAGGTCATTGCTGGTTATCTTCACGGGTTCAGGTGGTTTGATATAGACGGGGTAATCTCTCATTACAGTGGGTTTTTTGTAGGTTGATGGTCAGACAGATGCAGACCATAACATTTTTTCCTATAGAGGCGAAGATGATGGGTACAAGGTAAATCAGTAGATGAATGGATTATTGATTTGCTCGTGGCGTGTTACGATGAGCAGCCAGCCTTGAAGAATTGCTACCGCTTAGTAGTTGAAGCCGAAACCGATGAGCGCCTACCGGTTTTTTTAAGGATGCCCATAATAACGATAAAGAGGATGTATAAAAATGAAGCACTCAATGAAAATCTTGGCAGCAACCCTGGTTCTGGCAGCATCACAACCAACACTTGCTGATAATGGATGGGGAAATCCTGGAAGCTGGGGGAACGCAGGGAGTTGGGGGCCAGATTCAATGATGAACAATCGAAAGATGATGGGTAATCCGATGGGGGGCATGAACCCTCAGCAGATGATGGGATCGAATATGGGGGGGCGTTTAGACAGAATGGAGGCCATACTCATGAGTGTTGATGCATCATTGAAGCAGCTGGTTCAGCTTGAGATGAGAAAAGGACGAGCAGCACAATAATCTTGTAGACAGCAATGGTGAACCCCGCCCACGGGAAACGGTGGGTGGGGTTTTTATTGTAAGTTACCCTCTCGGAGCAGCCTGAGAGGGGGTACAAGTGAGGGGGTACAAGGAGGCGGCTGTTCTTACAGATAAAGATAGGGGGATGGTGGGGGGAGCGCGCAAAAAATGAGGAGAAACCGTGGAGAGTGCATTCTGCGAGGATAATATGGCAGTTAATCGGTGAGTCACTTGGTACTTCGTGCCGCAAGGTTTGATGAGGCTGAACAGATTTCCAAACATGTGAACGCCTGCTACCGTGGTGATTCCAGCAGACAGGGCTGGACTACAGAGGCAGACTTGCTCGGAGGCAACAGGACCGATCATGAAGAGATCTCAGATCTTATTCTGAGTCAAAACTCAGAGGTTCTTCTCTGTTTGGGTGGGCAGGAATTGGTTGCATCGGTTCATCTAAAGTCTGCAGGAGAGGTAGCTGAACTGGGTATGTTGGCAATCAATCCAGCAATCCAGGGAAGAGGAGTAGGAAAGTGGTTTCTTGCAGAAATTGAGAGGTATGTTGTTCAGACTTGGGGAGCCGGCAGGATTCGGATGGCTGTCATTACCGTGAGAGAAGAGTTGATCGCCTTCTATGAACGTAGAGGGTATAAGCGAACCGGTTTGATAAAGCCATTTGATCTCGATGAGCGCAATGGTATTCCCCGTCAGGAGCTTGAATTTGAGATTTTGCAGAAAGAGCTTGTTGGATCAAAGAGCTGAGTAGTCAGAACGAGGTAACCGTGTGACACCTATAAAAAAGCCCCGATACCGAGGTATCGAGGCTGGCCTCAAAGAGTCGTTGTAGAGGTCGTTTTATTGAGCGGCTGGAGCGTAGTACCCAGAACGTGACTCAGTGCGCAGATCACTGTTTCCCTGTAAGCGGGTGTTGTTAGCAGCATCCATATCAGCCTGCATGTCAGAAGAACCCTTACCAGAAGCATTTACAGTCATGCTGAAGTTACCTTCTGCATCAGCAGCGCCTTTACCAGCACCACGTCCCTTTCCGTCGAAAGCACCGTCAGCAGAACCAGTTCCGTAACCAGACTGGTTGTCGTCTCCGCCACCGAAGAAGGCAGAAGCACTAGAAGCAACAGCAGCAAGAGCGATAGCAGCAATAATCTTTTTCATTTTAATATCCTCAATATAAATTTTAATTTGGTGTCTTGGAAGTTTCTCTTCCTTGACAAGATGAGATCATTATATAGTATTCAATGAAATTGTATAATTAATATATTATATTGGCATATAAAATAAAACGACCGCCGTGCGGCGCATCCCGAGATCACTGAGAGGTGATGGAATCAGTGCATACAGTTCATCTGTTACGGTTTGTCTCAGTGAATAAGTTTTCTTAACTGTATGTGTAGCGCCACACGGTTTTCTTGACCCACAACATAAGGTAGGCGGTTTTCAAACCAGATATTGCCCCCCATGTTGATCACCAGTTGCTTGATAATGGTTAAGCCCATCCCGATTCCACCTTGTCCATATTCAAAACCACTAGAGTGAGTTAAGGAGTCTTGGTACCGGTAGAGTGGATCAAAAAGTAGATCAATGGATTTCGGAGGGATTCCCTCGCTGCTATTTTCGATGGTGAGGTGTACATAATCGTGTTCATCTTTGGTGGTAATTTGAACTTTCCCACCGGGCGGTGTATTTCTCCGCAGGTTGATCATGATCTCAGAAAATATTTTATGTAGTGCGCTGGGTGAAGCAGACAGTTCAGACTGTGCGTGAAGCAGAAGGTTCTCCTCAGGGAAGGAGAGGATAGAGAGGTAAGGTGATAGTTCCGCCCGGTATAACTTTAGAATAAACTGATTGATGTTGATGCACGGCTTTTCTTTCTGGGTCTCTTGTTTGAAGCTTTCATCATGAAAGAGGCTCAACATACGGCTCATAATATTGTCTAGTTTGACCGTGTTCTCGTAGGCCATTTCCAGTAACTGCTTCTGCTCCTCATCAACGGTATAATCCTCAAGCATTGATATCATGCCCTGTACTACGGTCAATGGTGTTTTTAGCTCATGTGAACTTACGCTGAGGAAAGAGTTGACCAAGTCATCCCGCTGAATCTTATCGCGTAGACGGTTAATCTCAGTATTATCTGATATGGCGACCTGAATATGTTGCTCACCTTTGCGTGAATGATATTTGACCTCCAGATCATTGAGAGAGCCTGAGAGTACAAGGCTCCCTTCTCTGACCAGTTGTTCAATCTCTGGTTGACCATCGCTGTTGGCGATGGCTCCAATTAACTCAACCAAAGGCCTCCCTGTCCAGTGTCCGATCTCGGTTTGCAGAATTGGATTTTGATAGACAATTACCGCACCAACAGGGCTTTGATCCCAGGTTGCCGTGAGAATTGGTAGCATTGCTAACTCTGGGTCAAATAGGTTGTTTGTCATAGCGGTCCTGAAAGTACTGTTTGATGGTGTAGGGGGGGACCCCATACCGTATGGGTTACACTCATAGTGTTTTTATGACTTGCTCTCTACCCCACGGGAGATCAGTTGCAGTAGATTTCCAATTAATATCTTCTGATGGTTGTCGCAGTTTTTTTGCATATCCTGAAGATTGTTGGAGAGTTCTGTAATCAGACGGAGGTGAGCCAGTTTTTCTTCACGGGCCATCCGCAGTTCCAGACGCAACTTCTGCAGCTGTCCCATCAAGGTGTAGACATCGGGAATGTGGGCGGTCTGAACACGGTTGGCGTAGGCGTGATCCTTGATAAAGGACATTTTTTCGAGAATGGTAGAGACCTCCAGTTTCGCGGCGGCAGGAAACACAATCTCCAGTTGATCCATAGCAACCTTGCCTTCAAAGGTCTTTAGCTCACCAGATTGAATTTTAAGCTGAATTTCCCTGCGGTTGATTCCAAGCTGCTTGGCCGCTTTGGCAACCGTTAGAACCTCTCTTAAAGTATCTTCCTGAACACCAATGCTCATAATTCTGCCCCCATGCAAAATGAGACTGCAACTATTAGATAGTAGGAGAGTTTAACGACAGATGCAACGGAGAGGGTCAGCGCTTTCCCTCACCAGAGGCCTTGATCAGTATCTTGTCCAGCCAGTGGTCAGGCAGTAACCGCTTTAAAATAGCAAACAGATAGGTAGGGAAGGTGACAGGATAGCGAACTTTTGGGTGTGGATGCTCCAGCGCATGGATCAATTTTGTGGCAACCGCATCAGCAGAAAGTGTGAAGGGGGCAGCGGGTCCCGGTTTCTTCAAGCGCTGTTCCATCGCCTCGTAATTTGAGTGGTGAACACTGTGGGTCGGGTCAATATTTTTTTTGAAAGCTTGATAGGCATTGCTTCTGAATTTGGACTCTATGGGTCCCGGTTGAATCAGCGAGAGATGGATGTTGGTCCCTTGTAACTCTAACCGCAAGGTATCGGTCAACCCCTCCAGGGCAAACTTACTGGCATTGTAGGCACCGCGATAAGGCATTACCACGAAGCCCAGTACTGAGCTGTTCTGAACAATACGGCCATGCCCCTGTTTCCGCATAACGGGAATCACCTTGTTGATTAGCTCAGTGGTACCAAATAGATTGGTCTCAAATTGTCGACGTAAGGTTTCTCGGGTCAGATCTTCAACAGCACCGGGCTGACCATAAGCCGCGTTATTGAAGAGCGCATCCAATTGGCCTCCGGTCATCTCCAAAATGGTCTCAATGGCAGTAATGATGGAGTCTGAATGATCCAGATCAAGCAGTACACTCTCAAAACCATCCGCACGTAACTGTTCAACATCCGCCTGTTTTCGAGCAGAGGCAAAAACACGCCAACCCCGTGCCTTCAAGATCTCGGCACATCTTAATCCAATCCCGCTTGAACATCCGGTCACTAAAATGGATTGAGTGGAAGGCTTGTTTGTTTGCACTTTCATATTGAAGAGGTCAGGCCTACTGTATTGTGTTGAGAGGGGCGTTTGATTTTACCGGTTGGTGGACAAGAAAACCAAGGATCGATGCAGCAGATTTTTTCATAGTAGTGACCCTGGCCCACCGCCACCCAGATAATGATAGAGTGAATTTTGGATTAGTATAGATATTATAGTGATACATTAAAAAGATATAATAACTAATTATATTATAATGGTTATAGTGAGTTTAATGTTGTTTGTCAATATGCTTGAAAAGATGGGATTGGAGTACTTGTGAAAGGTTGCCGACCACTTAAACCGACAGTTGAAACCTTTTAGAGGTAAAATTAGTGAAAGATCAGAATCTACGAAAAATAGCGTAGAGTTGATTCTCACTACAGAAAATAAAGACAATTAAGCAGGCCTGCCCCCATTATGATCGACTCGAATTTTTCATGCTTGCCACTCTCAGAAACTACTTTACATAATCTGGGTGAGTTGGGGATGGTTCAAATGACCCCGATTCAGGCAGAGAGTTTGCCGGATATTTTGCAGGGTCGAGATGTGATTGCACAGGCCAAAACGGGTAGTGGAAAGACCGCTGCTTTTGGTTTGGGGTTGTTACATCAATTGGAGAGTAAGCGGTTTCGGGTGCAGGCGCTGGTGCTTTGCCCAACTCGTGAGCTGGCCGATCAGGTGGCGAAAGAGTTGCGACGTCTGGCGCGCATGAGTGATAACACCAAGATTCTGACGCTCTCTGGAGGCCTCCCTTTTGGCCCCCAGCTGGATTCACTGCGTCACGGTGTACATGTTGTGGTCGGTACACCCGGTCGGGTCTTGAAGCATCTGGAGAAGGGCTCGTTGGTCCTCAAAAACCTGCAGACTCTGGTATTGGATGAGGCAGACCGAATGTTGGATATGGGCTTTATTGAAGAGATTGAGAAGGTGATCTCTTATGCGCCCAGCCAACGACAAACACTACTCTTCTCTGCAACCTACCCGCAGGAGATCGAACAGTTAAGTCGTTCAGTACAGCGTAACGCGATACAAATTGAAACCCAGAGTCGTGAGGTCGCGAATCAGATTGAGGAGTACTTCTATGAGGTGCCCCCCAAACAGAAGAGTGCTGCGTTAGTACAGGCGCTGGCACACCACAAGCCAGAAAATGCGATGGTGTTCAGTAATACCAAACAGGGTGCAAGAGAGATTACAGAGGTGTTGCGCAAGCAGGGGGTAGATGCCCTGGCAATCCATGGTGATCTGGAGCAGATTCAACGGACTGATGTGTTGGTGCAGTTTGCCAATGGGAGTTGTGCAGTTCTGGTGGCAACGGATGTGGCAGCACGCGGATTGGATATAAAAGCTTTAGGAATGGTGATCAACTATGATCTGCCACATGACGAGGCGACCTATACCCACCGCATCGGTCGAACGGGGAGAGCCGGTGAGAGTGGAGTGTCGGTAACGTTGGTGTCCGGGCGAGAGGCGTTGGCGGCAGAGGCCTACCAAAATGGAATTCGTCACTTTGAATTGGCGAGTCGATTGCCAGCAACAGGAGATTTTTCGTTACAGGCGAAAAACAGCACATTGGTGATTGGGGGCGGAAAAAAGGATAAAGTGCGTCCGGGAGATTTGCTGGGAGCCTTGACCGGAGATGCCGGGATTGCCGGTAAAGCAGTGGGTAAAATTGACCTCTATGAGCGACAGAGTTATGTGGCGATTGTGCGAGATCAGGCCGGTCGGGCAAGCAACCGACTGAAGAAAGGGAAGATTAAGGGGCGGAAGTTTACGGTTCGTCTGCTTTAGGTGAGCTGAATAGTTACCTATTTACTTTCTTCTGGCAAGATAACGGGTGACCAATTTATCGAGCAGATTGGCAAAGGCTTGTCGGTCATTCTGATTCAATGCGGCAGGGCCTCCAGTATCAACACCGCTGGATCGTAGAGTATCCATAAAGTCTCGCATACTCAGCCGTTGTTTGATGTTGCTTTGTGTGTAGTGTTCGCCACGCGGGCTGATCGCCTGCCCACCCTTCTCAATCGCATCAGAAGCCAGAGGGATGTCGGCAGTCACCACCAGATCTCCAGCCTCCATCCGTTTTACAATTTCGTTGTCGGCCACATCAAAACCGGAGGAGACCTGTAGAAAGGAGATATTGGGAGAGCGGGGAATGCGGATCGGCTGGTTTGCAACCAGTGTAACCGGCAGCTTGGTCCTGTCGGCAACCCGAAACAGAATCTCTTTGACCACGACGGGACAGGCATCGGCGTCGACCCAGATCTTCATCTTATGGCTCCTGTGCCTGAGCTGCACTCTCTGAATGCCTCCGTAGAGTCGAGGTCCTGAAGTGTGGACAGTTCAGAAACAAAGATGGGGTCAATCATAAGGATTTCTCTGGCTGCTCTTGCGTGTGGTCAGACTGTTTGAGTAGGGCGCGTGCCAGTAGAAACCAGCCAATCAGAAAGCAGAGACCACCGAAGGGGGTGACTATTCCCAGGGGCTTGATGCCGCTGAGTGCGAGCAGGTATAGACTGCCCGAGAAGAGGGTGATGCCCGCCAGTAGCCACCAGCCTGCGCGTGTCACTTGATTTGTTGTGGTCGCCAGTTGACCAACCAGTATCAACCCCAAGGCATGGAAACCGTGGTAGTCAACCCCGGTATGCCAGGTCTGTAATGCATTCGGGGTGAGAATATCTTGCAGGCCATGAGCGCCGAAGGCCCCCAGCGCAACGGCAAGAAAGGCGTTGATGGCACCGAATGCCACCAGTCGTTGTCCATTTTTTGTAAGCCTATTCATGTTTTGATCTGCTTGATGTCGACCAGACGGGTCTCAGAAAATTTATCATGCAGTGCCAGTTGATCTTTGTCGATCAACATCCACAATAGCCCCAGTCCGGCAATTCCAATCGAGGGGATGGCAGTGATAAAACGCAACAGCAGATGCCACAGAGTGAGTGGTTTACCATCGATCCGCTCCAGGCGGATGCGCCAGGTCTTCATCCCCAAGGTTTGACCCGTATTCATCCAGGGCCAAGCGAAGTAGAAAAAGGAGACAAAGAAGAGCCAGGTGCTCATTAACGGATTGCCGGGGTCAGTCGCCTCACCATCGGTAAACAGAGTGCCTAGAGCGGCAGCAACAAAGAGCAGCGCAAGCAGTAGCAGACTATCGTAGAAGATTGCAAACAGGCGGCGTAATAGTCCGACATTGGGAAGGTGGTTGGTGGGAGGGTTGATCAGTTTTTGGCTCATTTGTCTGCTCTCTGGGCTGTGTTCACCAGAGCGGGAAGGTTATACTCTTCGGTTTGATTCACCCCATTTTACCAGACAAACACAGGAGTCCCACAGATGCCTGAATATCGTTCCAGAACCACCACTCATGGCAGAAATATGGCCGGAGCACGCTCTTTGTGGCGCGCAACCGGTATGAAAGATGAGGATTTTGACAAACCGATCATCGCGATTGCCAACTCCTTTACCCAGTTTGTGCCGGGTCATGTCCACCTCAAAGATATGGGGCAGTTGGTGGCACGTGAAATTGAGAAGGCGGGGGGGGTGGCCAAGGAATTTAATACCATCGCGGTCGATGATGGTATCGCGATGGGGCACGGGGGAATGCTCTACAGTCTCCCGTCACGTGAGATTATTGCCGACTCGGTGGAGTATATGGTCAATGCCCACTGTGCTGACGCCATTGTCTGTATCTCCAACTGTGACAAGATCACCCCCGGAATGTTGAACGCCTCACTACGGCTCAATATTCCGGTTATCTTTGTCTCTGGTGGACCGATGGAGTCGGGCAAAACCCGGCTACAGGGCAAAGAGGTTCACCTTGACCTGGTGGATGCGATGGTCTCTGCGGCAGATGACAGTGTCTCTGATGAGGATGTGATGGAGATGGAGCGCTCGGCGTGTCCAACCTGTGGCTCCTGTTCCGGGATGTTTACCGCCAACTCGATGAACTGCCTGACTGAGGCATTAGGGCTGTCACTGCCCGGGAATGGTTCACTGCTGGCAACCCATGCAGACCGTAAAGAGCTGTTCCTCGAAGCGGGCCGAGCTATTGTTGGTCTGGCACGTCGCTATTATGAGCAGGATGATGATTCGGTGCTGCCCCGTTCGATTGCCACCTTCAAATCTTTTGAAAATGCGATGGCGCTGGATATCGCAATGGGGGGGTCGACCAATACGGTACTCCACCTGTTGGCAGCGGCTGAAGAGGCAGAGGTCAACTTCACCATGGAGGATATGGATCGTATGTCTCGCAAGGTGCCTCACCTCTGTAAGGTGGCACCATCAATTCCCGATTACCATATGGAAGATGTACACCGTGCCGGTGGGGTGATGGCCATTCTGGGTGAGCTGGAGCGTCAAGGGCTGGTCCATCCGCTACAGGGTACGGTGCATGCCAGGACGTTGGGCGAGGCGCTCAATCGCTGGGATATTCTCCATACACAAGATAGCGATGTGGAACAGTTTTACAAGGCGGCACCAGGTAATGTACCAACCCAGACCGCATTCAGCCAAAATAAGCGCTTTGATGCGCTGGATCGGGACCGCCATAACGGCTGTATTCGTGATAGTGCTCACGCCTACAGCCAAGATGGTGGACTGGCAGTGCTCTACGGCAACATTGCAGAAGATGGCTGTATCGTCAAGACGGCTGGTGTCGATGAGTCGATTCTCGACTTCAGCGGCCCCGCCCGGATTTTTGAGAGCCAGGATGATGCCGTCGATGCAATCCTAAAAGATCAAATCAAAGCCGGAGAGGTGTTGATTATCCGCTATGAAGGGCCGCGTGGTGGACCGGGTATGCAGGAGATGCTCTATCCCACCAGCTACCTCAAATCCAAAGGGCTGGGCAAGGCGTGTGCCTTGATTACCGATGGGCGTTTCTCAGGTGGAACTTCAGGTTTGTCGATTGGACACGCCTCACCAGAAGCGGCAGAGGGGGGGGCAATCGGCCTGATAGAGGAGGGGGATACCATTGAAATTAGTATTCCTAACCGCACTATCAAAGTGGCAATTGCTGATGATGAGATGGCAAAACGCCGCAGTGTGATGGAGTCAAAGGGGGAGGCAGCATGGAAACCGGTAGATCGTGATCGCCCTGTAACTGCGGCACTGCGAGCCTATGCAGCGATGACCACCAGTGCAGCGCGTGGGGCGGTGCGTGATGTTAATCAGTTAAAGAGTTGACTGGGTAAAAGAGAGCTGAAAAAGGGGTGAATGAATAGTATAAATAATGGTTCACAGCTTCTTTAGGGCGGTGAGCAGACCACTTTTTTCTTGCTTATAAATGGCCAGCAGACGATCAACCTGTGCCGGTGGGACCGCAATGAGTTTTCTGAGCTGGATAGGGTACTCATGGGTAGCCGTGACAACGGCATTGATACTCTCTCGGATCTCTTTTTTTGTTAAATCAAACCGCTTTCCAAAGGCAATAAAGAACTCACCATTTGAATGGTACTCCTCTCGATCAAATGAAATAGCACTCACCAGATTGTGCCTTGGCCATGCTCGCATAGGGGCCGGATCATAGACAGGAGAGAGCTTGCAGTCTGATACTCCACCCAACAGACTCAAGTTCTCAAGGTGTAAATCACCATTACCCGTGAGCAGGGCCATTAGAAAGCGGCGGTAGAGCTCAAGATTGATGCCGGAATCTAAAATCACATACTCCGAAAGTGTGTCCATAATTCCAGGAATATCTTCCAACATAATATCCCCACTCTCTCGAATAGCTGTATTGCCTGTTGCGATAATAGATAAGAGCGACTCAAGAGGCACAGGGCGATCATCTTCAACATCAAACCGCTCAATAGCAAGAAATTTCAACGCACTGTCTGGATCGTCATAGCGATAAAACCAAGGGACTTCAAAACCGAGGGCAGGATCTCTGTGAAGGTCGAGACAGAGTGCCTCCAGATCAAGCACCCCTCTGTATTCTGGGGGTTCTATCTTGAGAACAACGTTACGCTTACCTTCACTGTCAGAAGGGTGAATAACCAAATTCTTTTTATCATCATCAATGGATACCAGAAGCTTGGATATCATTCCATTGACAGAGGGGGTGGGACCGATCAGCTCATCAATAACCTCTGAATGGGTAACCTCACCCTCATCAAGTACATCGCGCTTTAGACTCATCCATATCTGTGAGCGCTGTTTACCGGTGTATACAATGTCGCTTCTTTTGCGTCCATAGTAGTCCAGTGCAGCCTGGTCATCCTCGAACACATCTACATGGCCTATACCACCATGCCCTGCCATAGAAAGCAGCCTCCACTCAGTTTCAATACTCTCAGGGGGCTCTTTTCCAAGTAGATGCCTCAAGATACTGAGGTAGTGTTTTCTCTGAAGGTTTCTGGGCCCGTTGCCAGGCAACAGAGAGATCAATCGTGGAAAAAAACGAATTCTCTCACTCACTGGATAAGTCACAGAGACCCCTTCCCAAAATTGAGGGTCCCCAAGTAGTGAAAAACCAGGTAATCCAGATTGGATGTACGCTTCCGTGTAAGTAAAAGATATCTCTTCTTGGTCTAACACCAGGTTTCCCATTTTTTGAGGGGTACCAGATACTCTGGTCCAGATGACAGCATGGAGCATCACCTTAGGCATCTTGCTCGCCTATCTTGAACAACCGGCCCTGTTGAACAGCTTGGCTTCCTTTTAACCTTGCTGCTTTTGTCCGATCTTTGTGTTTCAGTGTAAGCTCAAGCCCTACAAAGTCAGCCATTCTCAGAAGAGCAACTGCACTGATATCACCTCTACGCTTTGAACGGCTCAGCCATTCAGGGGTAATGCCTCCCCCTTCCTGAGCGATCTCTTTTTGGGAGAATCCCTTGTCTTTTCCTTCGGATATGATCGTATTGATCAGCCCTGTTATTTTTTTTCTCATTGATCTATGGGTCAATATTTGTATTTATAACCAAGAATATAGGAGAAATTGATCTATTGGTCAATATAAAGATTGGTAAAGTAACAAAGATTACCTGAAAAGAACCTCAAGCCAGCTTTCTCTTACAACAAAATGAATCGTGCTTGTCCAAGAAGCCTGTGCGGACCCGCATGCAGGGTGTTGTGGAGAGGGCCAGGTAAAGACCGGCCCTTACCCGATTAGCCCACTTTAAGCAACTTGACTCCCAATACTTCACTTAGTAAGCGAAAATGTCTGTCAAGAGAATATACCCTACAATCATTTTGTAGAGCGTTTTGAGCAATAATCAAATCTGGAATTCCCGCGCCATTTGCACCACTCCTCAAACATTTAACTTGATACTCAATTATTTTATCCCAATCAATATTTAACGAGATCTTATTTATTTCATTAAGCAGTTTAATTACGTTTGTATGCTTTTTAATTTTCAAGTATGGAATTAATTCAGCTAAGACAACTTCATTTATAACAATTAAGTTGTCATCAATCAAAAAATCTAAATTATTTGAGCTAGATCCACCTTTGAAATAGTCAATCCATACAGAGGTATCTACCAAGACATCCATTAATTACGATCCCTAATGTGATCTATGTCGATATCTAAATTAATTTTTCCTCTATATTTCTTTAGGTCTTGAATTTCTGACTTCCTCACTAAATCTTCAAGCGCTCTTATAATAACAGCAGTTTTGGTGCTGATATTGGTTGCTCTCATTGCAACACGAAGTAAATTTTCAGGTAGATCAAGAGTTGTTCTCATTATTTGACTCCAGCAGTTAATGCATACAATTATACAGAACTATGCATACGCACTCAAGAGGCTAACGCCCGGCTTAACTGGGCCGAGTGAAACGAGGCTCCACGTTGAAGCCTTTGTGTACGCCCGGCATGGGCATGAACTAATGAGGTGAAAGTCATCAGTAGGAAAATTACCGTTAAAACCATGTTGTGATTAGACGCCAACTACTAGCGAATGGCAAGGGCTAACCCGCGAGGGGCAGTCTGAAGGAAGCCGGACGCAAAACTGCGAGCTGTTGAACAAGAACATCATACGAGGCGTAGGCTGGAGGCGAGATGGCACAAGACATCGAAGCCGCGTAATTTAACGGCCACCGTAAATGATGCAGCAGTGCAGATAAAGTTCATGTCCTTATCCGGGGAGATCTGCTTAACAAGCGATCGGGAGATAACCAGTGAGGCTCTGGTATATAAGTGTCTTGGCTCCTTTGACCCCATCGACAAAGGGGAGCGAATCCGATGGAAACCGATAGCGCATTGCCGGGTAACTGGTGAGGTGTGATTGAGCAGAAGTCAGCAGATGGCATAGTAGCCAATCTGGGAGGGGTTGAGCCAGCAGATATTTCTGGTGATGAAACATTTGTGGAGAGGATGCAGACCCAGATGGAAGTTGATGGTGGCAACATGACTGTTCCCCTGAAACAACGCCGACCACCAGCTCCATCTTTATATGGCATTTCATCAGCCCACCAAGAGCGAAATGCCGCAATTATTTCGGCATACCAAACTGGAGCATATGGTTACCGGGAAATTGCAGCACGTTGTGGCCTCTAGTTGGCGACTGTCGGGGGGTCGGGATAATTGTGAGAGGCAATATGCTACGGAAAGAGACCTGACCCCTTTTACTCCACTTATAATAACAGCAGTTTTGGTGCTGATATTGGTTGCTCTCATTGCAACACGAAGTAAATTTTCAGGTAGATCAAGAGTTGTTCTCATTATTTGACTCCAGCAGTTAATGCATACAATTATACAGA
>Ga0209045_1001191_pt1 | contig 25025 bp, 36 predicted proteins | sample SaaInlLV_10m_DNA_4_FD_184664 | JGI IMG/M metagenome (GOLD analysis project Ga0209045, IMG submission 184664) | Marine microbial communities from expanding oxygen minimum zones in the Saanich Inlet - Saanich Inlet SI072_LV_200m_DNA (SPAdes) (version 2) | ecosystem: Environmental > Aquatic >...
AGAGGTTTGAATATTGCTCTGAAAATCACAAAGAGTAGGACTAATCATAGTACCAGTAACTGGAGTTATAATTGGAACGTATCCTGTATAAGCGACAGTCAACGCCATACTGAACCACATCCATAATAACGGAAATACTATAAACAGATGAACAAAAAATTTTCCAATATTTGATTTGTCACTATTCCATTTTTTAATTATCCAGAATCCAAACCATCCATTCAAGAAAAACCCAGTTGTATTTTTTACTGCGACAAGTGCATAATCAAAAAGAAATGAAGGGATTCCTGGAAAAGTAAGAAGCACCGAAATCCAACTTATAATTCCCCAAATTCCATTAGCAATCCAGGTAGGAATAATTAATGGCAAACCGAAATTATAACCCATTACTGCAAATAGGAAAACAATCAAAAATTTGGAAATAAAGGCAAATGGTGCTGATTTTACTCCTGCAAGTGTTTCTCTGCCAATGAAACCTACAGGTTTCTTTACGGGTTCTGGTACGGCCTCTGCTGCAGCTTTGATTTTATCTTTTCTTGCAATAGCTTTATCTCTGGCCCAGTCTCTAACTCCCATTTAAACTAATTCCAACTTTGCCGAACTTAAAATTAAATCATCATCCGAAGCAAAAGAAATGGTATTTCCTCCATAAACTAAATAATTACAAACATTGAATGAAACTTTGCCTGGACTAACCGAATAAGCCTTTGTAAATCCATTAATATCGATTATTAATTCATCAGAGTTTCCTCCACTTTTTACAACTTCAAGAATACAATTTGCTCGACCTTTAACTATTTTTCTTGCTTGCAAGTCGTTAAGTCTAAAGAAATATTCTTTATCACTTTCTACTTTTTTAGTTTTAACAGATAAATCTGAAAATAACACCTCATATACTGATTGCTGTCCAATACTAAAGGATAACTGATTACTTCCAACACTAAACAAATCATCAGAAATTTGGGCAGTTAATACTGTAGCTGAAGGCACTTTATTGTAAATAGTCTGACCATTCAATTTGATATTTAATGGATTATTTGTTGAAGAAGTTCGTCTAACTACTGCATTTAATGTTGCGGAAGACACCTCACCACTACCAATATTGAAATCATAATCATGAACTAAATCTTGACCTAATTTATCAGTTCTGAGTAAAACATTTGTAAGCCCGAGCTTTGCAGAAGAAAATATATTAAATCCTTTCTTATCTAAAACAATCTCCAAATTATTATTTCCATTATACATTGAAGTTGCAGGTAAATCTATATTTAGAAAATTACCAACAATTGGTTCGGCAGAATATATTTGATTGCCATTAAGAAGTACAACAAGATCTCCTTTACCTGCTGCATTCTGAACAAAAAAATTAAGACTCATACCTACTGTGTTTGTATCCCATTCGGGAATAAATGAATAAGCTCTACTATCTTCACTAAAAACACCAGAGGATAAATCAAGTTTACTTATTAGTACCGAATCTATAGAATGAACTTCAGAATCAAGTTTGAAATTATCAATACTATATATCTTTGAACTACTCGAACTAGTTTTTGTTTCAACATCGCCCGGAACAATATCCATTATAACGTCTCCGTCGCCTGTTTCTATACTATCAAGTAATTCATTACGATCTAATTCAGGTAATGAGAGTATAAATAATAAGAATCCTGCAAGTAGTACTAAAATAACAACCGTACCTACTGGGCTGGCTTCTCTAGACTCCCCTTTACGACCAATTAGCATGATTGTAAACTAACAAGCTTTTAATATATAGTTTTTGTTCAAAATAGTATGCTTGTACAAAATCTAGATCAGAAAAACAGTCGCCTTAGCGTAAGAATTGATAGTCTCGATGACTTGGTTTTCCTAAAACAAATAATAGAATCTGGAGATTTTGTAACAGGTAGAACTTACCGGAAAATTAAACTTGGAGAAGAAGGATCAAGACAGAAATCAATTAAAAAAAGCATTAAAATAAAAATTAGGGTTGACAAATTAGCTTTCGATAGGTTCTTACGGATACATGGAACTGTAGAAACAGAAGTTGAAGGGGTTGCAATGCATTCTGCACATTCAATTGAAGTCGGAATGGGAACTGAATTAGAAATAGAAAAAGAAAATTGGAAAAAATATCAATTAACACTTATAAAAAATGCAGAAGAGGCTTCAAAGGCTCCAAAAGCGCTAATTTGTGTATTGGATGATGAACAGGCTAGTTTCGCACACATAACTTCTTCAGGTTATACAAAACTTGGAAGAATAAGTTTGCGTTTATCAAAAAAACGATATGAAGAACAAAAAAATCAAGGTTACAAAGATATACAACGAGTTGCCAAAGAAATCGATAGTAAATTTAATGATCGAAAAGTTGAAATGATAATCCTTGGCAGTCCTTTATTCTGGAAAGAAATTGTAAAGAAACAATTAGATGAGGATTTTCCTGAAACTGCAAAGAAAGTACATTTGAAAGACGTATCTTCAGGTGATGAAGATGGAATTCGTGAATTAATTAGTGGAAATGCATTGGATAAAATAATCAAAAACAGTCAATTGAGTCGTGAAGAAGACTTAGTTAATGAGGTTCTAACTCAGTTAGCAAAAAACTCTAAATTAATTATTTATGGTGTAAAGGATACTGAACGAGCAGCAGAAGCCGGTGCTGTTGAATCCATTTTAATTTCAGAATCTCGACTTGATGGTTCTGAAAAAATAAAAGAATTAATTGATAATGTAGAAAATTCCGGTGGAACTGTTAATCTAATTTCATCATCTTCTCCAGCAGGCAAAAAGTTAAATGGATTAAAAGGTATAATAGCTAAATTAAGATATAACTTTGAATAAAATGACTACTAAAATTAGACAGGTAAAAAAAGAGATAATTGTTTTTGACTTTGACGGAACTCTTATTGATTCAACACAAGAAATAGTTGAGGCATACAATGAATCATTCTCTAAAAATAATTTATATCGCGTACCTGCAAGATTAATTAAACAAAACTTAGGTAAATTCAGAGAAACAATCATTAAAAAAATATATCCTTCATTGGGCAGTCGTAAAATAAGAAAAATTGCTGAAGATCAAGGAAAACTATTAGATATTAGTAAAGCACAGGCAAAACCAAACGTTGTCGAAACCCTTACTAAACTTAGCAGGAAATATACTTTAGCAATTGCATCAAATGCAGAACACAAAACAATAGTAAAAACACTACAACATTTAGAAATTAATCCTAGATTTTTCAAAGCAATAGTTGGTATGGATAACATAAGTCATAGAAAACCAAGCACGGAAGCATTGGAAAAATTGGAACGTGCACTTGGATCAAAAATCAGAGCCGTTGTTGGAGATACTGAAACTGATATTCAAATGGCAAAATCATATAATGTGCTTGCAGTTGCAGTAGTTGGAACTAGAAGTTACAAAGATTTGCTGAAAGAATATCCAGATATTATTGTAAAAGATCTCTCTGAGTTATCAGAACTTATATAAATTCCAGTAATAATATAATTACATGGCTTTTAATGAACGAAAGGTTGTAGAATTAGGATTAACTGGTTTTCTCGTTATGTTATCAATTTACATATCTTGGAATCTTTTAACTCCTTTAGTTTTCGGAATGCTTTTCGCATATTTTGCCTTTCCAGTCCATAAAAAACTTAGAAAAAAAATCGGGAGAAATATTTCTGCAATCGCTATTTGTGTATTCTTTGCAGCATTACTTCTTGCAATAATAAATTATGGAATTATATTCATAAGAAATGAAATTTGGGTTATGTACTTAAAATTAAGATTGAGTTCAATATCAATATCTCCTCAGATTCAAAACATAATAGATTTGGGTGCTGATAAAATTATAACAAGTTTATCCGCATTAATATCACAAATACCTTCAATAATTATTCTAAGTTTTATATTCTTCATAACACTATTTTATTTCTTAAGAGATGGGGAACGAATTACTGATTGGTTTGAATTAAACTTTCCGATGCCTAGACGAAAGAAAATACAGGTTTTCAATGGAATAAAGAAAAATGTTGATGCATTTGTCCATGTTACTGTATTGATTGGAATTATACAGGCATTAATTGCAGGAATTGGATTCACTATATTTGGTCTGGGCTACCCTGCAATTGCGGGAGTTGCTGCAGGATTGCTTTCATTGTTACCTATTGTTGGACCTTATTTTTTATATGCCGGAGTTGCTGCATTTTTAATCTTTAGTGGAGCTGCCGGAAAAGGAATTAGTATATTAATCTATGGAATTGTTCTAGGGAGCGTTCTAGATTACGCAGCAAGACCTCTTCTTTTAGGGAGGAAAGCAAAAATACCTCCATTAATAATGTTTATTGGAATTTTTGGAGGACTCAGCACATTAGGTTTAATTGGAGTACTAATCGGACCAATAATCTTAACAATAGCCTTAGCATTCTTTAAAGATATAGGAAGAGACTCATGAAACTAGGTGAAAAAATAATGAAAAATAGTAATACTGTTTATATGACCCTATTATTAATTGGTGTTTCGGTGTTGGGAATTTTTTCATATGCGACCTATATATTTTATCAAATAGTTCAAGGAACTACGCTCATTGGTTGGACTTACTTAGTTGCTGCACCAAATCTATTTGCAATATTACTTATATTAATGCTCCTTTTTGTTGGAAAAGAACAAGCATCCAAAGAAGTTGCAGATTTTCTAGGCGGAAATTAATTCTTCAAAACTAATTCCTAATTCTTCAACATCTTTCTTGGAAATTGCATAATCTCCTTTCGGAGTTTGTCTCAGTTTAAACAATTCAAAAAACGTCCACTTTGATGAAAATTTTACGGCAAGAATTGGCTCAGCACCAAAAGTTCTTGAAAATTCAATTAACTCAGTAATTTGATTCTCTCTGAAATATTGAATATCTTTTTTTGTAGCTTTAGCCTCAACAGCAATAGTTCTGGTTCCGTTGCTGGCTAAGACATCTGGACAAGGAAAACGCGAAGATCCTGAACCCGCAACTCGAATGGATGCAAATCCTTCCTTCCAAAATTTGGAAACTAATTCTCTTTCTGCATTCGAACCTTTTGCTTTCATTTAACAAAAACCTCAACAATATCTCCGTCTCTACATTTGTGTTCAAGACCAACTTGCTGACCTTTAAATTTCGCACTTGGACCTTCAAGTTTTGCATACCTAAATCTCTGAACAAAATCTTGATGAATCATTCGTGCAACATCTTCTACAGTTGAACCTTTTGAAAGAACTATTGGATTCGGAGCAATCTTTCCATCAGTTTTTGTCTGAACTCGAATTTTATTCATCTTTTTCCAAAGCTTGGGAATTAAATCAGTTGAAAATTTATTTCTAGATAATTTAATATAGGGAATTCTAACTTCAAAACCTTCAGACCTTTCTCGAGTCTTGGTCAGAATAATATTGGCCATCGCCAACTCAGCAACAATCATATCAAAATCTGCTTTGCTACTTGCAAGAACAATTGCAACATCTGCATTTCGAACAACACTTAAATATTGACGACCATTTTTACTATTGTAAAATCCTTTATATATTCCTGGAACTTCAATCCCTTGAATTTTAACATTTTCAAATGTAATCATTTTATGAACTGGTTCAGAAGTTGTATATTCGTATTCGGCAATTTTTACATTTTTTCCAGAAAGCATTTTCAAAAGAGTTGACTTTCCTGTATTTGTTTTTCCAAAAATCGCAACTTGGCCTGCACCCTCTTTCCTAATTGAAAATGATTTTGCACCTTTACCTTGTTTCTTTTCAAACTCAACCTGTTCCTGAAGTTTTTTAATCTGTTTCTTTATCTGAGCTTGCTGTTTCTCAGTTCCTTTATGTTTAGGAATCATTGACAACATTTTTTTCAACGCCTTAACTTTTTCAGTAGTCGTTTTAGCATCATTATATTCTTGTTCAGCATTAATGTACTCAAACCCAACATTCATTGGCATAACTAATTCTAAGAATAATGATTTAATAGCTTAGCTATTTGACATAAACAAAAACCTTAAAATAGCATATAGTAAATTTTATTTCACAATGAATGAAGTTTTGACTTTAATTTATGAAATGACTTTGTATGTTGTTGTGACTTTCGGGTCGGCAGCACTTATAGTTATAACAGGAATAATTCTTGGTAGAATTCTTGGTAGATTAACTAGTCGTGCAATAAAGAGCATCAATCTTAATGGAAATTTAAGACGCGCATTGGGAATAAAATCAAAACCCGAGATTTTAGCAGAAAATATAGTAAAATATCTAATTATTGGAATTGCAGTTATTGCTGCATTAATTCAAATTGGTGTGGCAATATCAATTATGAACTTTATATTGGTAATTATTGGTGGAATATTATTAATTTCATTCACTTTAGCACTTAGAGATTTCATGCCAAATATTTTTGCAGGACTTTATTTAATTGCAACAAAGAAACTTAAGAAAGGCGATTCAATAAGATTCAAAGATTTTGATGGAATTGTTACAAAAATAGATTTACTTGACACATACATAAAAATGGATAGTAAAAATACCATGATGATTCCAAATTCTTACTTAATGAAAAATTATATTATTAAGCACTCGAAGGGTCATAAGCAGCGAGCAAAGTAGATGTTCCCGTAATCCCACCAATTGGTCTAATTGTTTCCATAATAAAAGAAGGTAGATCTGATGCATCATCCAAAAAGACTTTTGCAATCAAATCATATTGTCCATAAACAATACTTACATCTACAACAGAATCATTTGAATTCAAGGAATCAAGAACTTCCTTTTCTTTTCCTGCCTCTGTGTTTATTAAAACATATGCACTTAACATGGGAATTAATCTTTTAGTATTAAAACTTAAAAATAGCTCGAAAATCAATAATTTTAGAAAGACGTATAGGCCCGCGTGGAAAAGGTCCATAGCCAAAGTGTTACCCTAAGATGAATCGTAAAGATCCTCCAACTCAAACAGTTTAGTCAATAGCCCCTTCTGACATTAAGAGATGCTAGCAAGGGATTAAACGAATCGAAAAAAGTTCGCATATCGCGGCCTATAATCTCAGATCGTCGTTTTAAGTTACTAACAGTTGCCCTTATTGCCCGTATCACTATTTGTAGCTTCACTCGCGAGAGTTGAAACTTAACTTTAAGTGATTCACAAGGTTAGCCCCGTCTTTCTAAAAGAAGAAAACATTAATTCAATATAAATCTTATCTAACTTCGCCTACATACAGTGTCTCAAAAAATACTTTTTCTTCAGCAACAACTTTATGCTCAAATTTTACTGGTGATTTAGAAGAATAAACAAACAAAATCCGCCCGTTGAAATTCAAGTGCTCGCGAGCTAATTTTATGAATTTTAGAATAAACTTTTCACCACCGCTCCAAATTGGATCAATTGGTGGTTCAGACGGAAGATAAGGTGCATTGAAAATTATCAAGTCAAATTTCTGATTATGGAATCTTTCAAACAAATCTGAAACAAAAAACTTAATGTCAACTTTGTTCAGTTTAGCATTTTCCTCGGCCAAATCAACAGCCATTGGATTAATATCGACTCCGACAACTTCGGAATCGGGATAAATTTTCTTTGCAGTAATTGCCTGAATTCCAGAGCCAGTTCCCATATCTAAAACTCGAGCAGGATTGAACTCGTGCATGTATTTCTCAACAACTTTCTTCAACAACTTTGAATCTTCTCGAGGAGAATATACTTGCTCTGAATACTTCAATTCCATCATTGTTTTAAATTTGAAGACCTTATAAAAAGTATGTTAAATGTGATAATTATTCTCCTACTCTCCTCTGCATATTTCCTAGGATTCTTGCTAAATCGAATTGCTAAGGAAGAATTTGTATGGTTTCAGAAAAAAAGTAAACAAAAATTTGGAAGATTTAAATATATTATTGCAGCATTAGCTGGATTCTCTCTTGGACCAACACCTGGCAACACATTAATCTTAGTAATATTCTCAATTATACTAATTTATTCATCATTAACTTCAACTAATAAAAATCCAAAAATTTCACTGAAACATACTATGATTCAAGCATTTATTTTTATTGGAGCCGCACTCCTATCAAAAGGTTTTTAAAACTAATATCCTGTTGATAACTATGGCATCAATCAATGATACTGCTCCAGAAAAAGCAAATAGCGCTCTAGCTGGAGAACTCAAAAAAATAGCAGAAATTCAAGCACCAGATTGGGCAAAATTTGTTAAGAGTGGAAACCATCGAATGCGACCTCCTGCAAACCCAGATTGGTGGCATATTAGGGCTGCATCAGTTCTAAAAAATATTTATAATCATGGTCCTGTTGGCGTATCAAAAATGCGTTCCCGTTATGGCGGAAGAAAAAATATGGGACGAAAACCTCATAAATTCACAAAAGCTTCTGGAAATGTTCTAAGAAAAATTTCTCAACAACTTGAAAAGGCAGGATTAGTTAAACAATCACAATCATTACATAAAGGGAGAATCATTTCACCAAAAGGTCAATCACTATTGGATAAGACTGCGGTGCAATTAAAAGGCGTAAAATGAGTTCAAGAAAACCTTCCGGAAGAAAAAAGAGATTAATTTCAGCAGGACGCCAAACTAAATGGGCACCATTCTGGATTATTCCAAAAAAATTCGGAGTAGGTAAACGAGTTCACCCAAGTGCTGCAACTTCAAAGAAAAGAAGTTGGAGACGAACTAAAATTCAACGAGGATAAAAATGATGAAGGCTGGAGAAACACGGACATACACAATTCCTTTGAGAAAGGAATTTCTAAAATCTGCAAGATGGCGAAGATCTAAAAAAGCAGTTAGTGTGGTTCGAAGTTTTGTAACTCAACATACAAAGAGTGAAGAAGTAAAAGTTGGAAAATGGCTTAACGAAACAATTTGGAAACGAGGATCAAAAAATCCGCCATCAAGAGTTCGAGTAGATGTAAAGAAAGAAGAAAATTATGCTATTGTTGAACTTTCCGAACTTCCAAGAAAAGCAAATAAAACTGAAACAAAAGTGGAAGATAAACTTCCCGAAAAAGTAGAAGAAAAGAAAGTTGTAAAGAAAGTAACTAAAAAAACACCGACAAAAAAACCAGTAATAAAGAAAGAAACCAAGAAAAAAGCAACAGCAACTAAAACTAAGAAAAAATAAATGGTTCACGTAGACAAAATAAATTTTAAAGGAGATCCCAACATCGGTCTGTATGCATTGGCAACAGATTCTTTTGTTCTTATTGGAGAGGAATTAAACAAAAAGCAAACAGAACTATTAAAAGAAGTTTTTCAAGTTCCAATAATTACTTCCAAAATCTATGGTACTCCATTCGCAGGAATTTTTTGTTCAGCAAATAAAGAAGTATTACTTGTTCCCGATCTTATTTTTGATAGTGAATTCAAATCTCTGAAAAAACAATTAAAAGATATTGTCAAAGTTAAAAAATTCAAAACAGTTCATACTGCATTGGGAAATACAATTCTAGTTAATGATACTCATGCAATCGTAAGTTCAGATTTTTCAACAGAAGAAATGAGAAAAATTGAGAAAATTATGGATGTTAAAATCAAAAAGATTGAAATAGCTGAAAGTAACGTTCCTGGAGCTTATGGAATTTTAACAAATAAAGGAGCAATTTTTGGTTCAATAACTTCAGATCCAAGTGTTGAAGAACTTGAAAAGTATTTGAAGATTGAAGTTGGAATTGGTACAATTAGTACTGGTAGTTCAATTATAAGCTCAGGTGTAATTGCAAACTCTAATGGATTTCTTGTAAGCGATAATTCATCTGGTTTTGAAATTGGTCGAGTTGACGAAAGTCTGGGATTTATAGGTAAATAAAATGGATAAACAAATGGAATTTCAAATGTTACAGCAACAGATGCAGAAACATCAAACAGATATGCAACACTTTCAAAGACAAAAACTTGAAGTTGAACACTTAGTTGAAACAATTAAAAATCTGAATAAAGGTGAAAAAGTATTTACACCCATTGGTGCAGGAATTTATTACAATGCCAAAATTACTGATAATTTGAAATTTATGGTTAATGTAGGTTCAGGAAATTTTGTAGAAAAAACAAAACCTGAAATTCAAAAACTAATAACAGAACGGACAAAGAATTTGGATAAGGCAGAAAAGCAAACTGTCCAAAACTTAAACAAAATCCAAGCAAGAATTATAGAAATTCAAACAAAACTACAAAGCGAAATTATGCAGGAAAACAAATAATTTAAACCCTTAATTGGAGATAAAATATGTTAGGACGTCTAAAATCTATTTTTTCTAAAGTAAAGAAAACTGTAGATAAAGAAACCAAAAAACCAAAAGAAATTAAGGATAAAAAGAAACCTTCTATTTTAACTAAATTAAACATTATAAAAAATTTAGAAAAAACAAAACTTAAAAAAATTCTAGATGAACTTGAGGAAGGATTACTGACAAATAATGTTGCTTATTCAGTAACTGAAGAATTGAAAAAAACAATTAAAGAGTCTAAACCAAAAGAATTAAAGAAAACTCTTGAAAAGAAATTAAAAGAAATTCTTTCAGCAGATTCAATTGATATTTACAAAGGTGAAAAACCAATCAAAATAATGTTTATTGGAGTTAACGGTGTTGGTAAAACAACCACTCTTGCAAAACTTGCATCGCATCTTCAGAAGAAAAAGAAGAAAGTTGTCATAGCCGCAGGAGATACTTTCCGAGCCGCAGCAATTGAGCAAATTCAAGCACATGCTGACAAACTTAAAATCAATTTAATCAAACACAGTTATGGTTCTGATGCAGCAGCAGTTGCATTCGACGCAATTGAACACGCAAAGGCAAAGAAATTAGATTATGTTTTAATCGATACAGCTGGAAGAAGCCACGCAAATGAAGACTTAATGAGAGAACTTGAAAAAGTAAAAAGAGTATCTAAACCAGATTTTACAATATTAGTTGTAGATTCGCTAACTGGAAACGACGCAGTTGATCAAGCAAAACTCTTTGGAGAAAAAATTGGAATTGATGGAGTAATTCTGACAAAAGCGGATGCTGATGAAAGAGGTGGAGCAATAATTTCAGTAGCACATGAAACTGGAAAACCAATACTTTTCCTAGGAACGGGTCAAGAATACAAGGATTTGAAAGAATTCAATGCTGACGACATAATTAAACAAATTTTATAATCTAAACGCTTAAAAAGCCCTAAAATCCGAGATAAATATGGTCCTAGATAAGTTATCTGACTCTTTGAAGAACGCACTAAAAAAGCTAACTTCAGGTAAAGTTGACAAGGAAGCAGTAGCAGAACTCTGTTCAGAAATCAAGAAATCACTGATTTCATCAGACGTATCAATTGAACTTGCTCGAAATATAGCAAAAAATATTGAAAAGCGAGCACTTAAAGAAAAAGTAGCTGGTGGATTAACTGCAAGAGAACATACAGTTAATATTGTTTATGAAGAATTAACTAATCTTTTAGGAAAAGAATTTGAAGAAATCCCAACTGAAATAAAACCAACAAAAATTATGTTAGTTGGTCTATTTGGTTCAGGTAAAACTACTACTGCGGGAAAACTTGCAAAATTATACAAAAAACGGGGAAAGAAAATCGCGCTTGTTCAAACAGATACTTGGAGACCAGCAGCTTATGCTCAATTAAAACAATTGGCTGATGTTTTGAAAGTTGATTTTTATGGTGATGCAAAAGAAAGAAATCCAGTAAAAATTTACAGAGCAGTCAAAAAAGATTTAGAAAAATATGAATTAGTAATTATAGATACAGCAGGTCGAGATGCATTGAATGATGAACTAACAAAAGAAATTGAATCTATTGACAAAACAGTTCAAGCTCAAACTAAACTTTTAGTCCTATCTGGAGATATTGGTCAAGCAGCTCAAAAAACAGCAGAATCATTCCACAAAGCAGTGGGGGTAACTGGAGTTATTGTTACAAAACTTGACGGTACTGCAAAAGGTGGTGGAGCTCTTTCAGCAGCTGCAGCAACAAAAGCAAAAGTAAATTTCATAGGAGTTGGGGAAAAACTTGACGCTTTTGAAGAATTTAAACCTAAGAATTTCGTTTCTAGAATATTAGGAATGGGAGATCTTGAAACTTTATTAGAAAAAGCAAGTGAAGCAATCGATCAAGAAACTGCAGAAAAAGCTGCAAAAAATATAATGAAGGGTGAACTTTCATTCACTGATTTATACAATCAAATGGAGGCTCTGAAAAAGATGGGACCTCTTGGACAAATTACAAACATGATTCCGGGAATGGGAAAAATGAATATTCCAAAAGATAAATTAAAAGAACAAGAAGAAAACATGAAAATTTGGAAATACTTAATGGATTCAATGACTCTGGAAGAAAAAGATAATCCTTCTTTAATGAATGAATCTCGAATTCAAAGAATCGTAAAAGGTTCAGGTAGAGACGAAACAGAAATGCGAGAACTGATTAAACAATACAAACAGATGAAGAAAATGATGAAAGCATTCTCTGGACAATCAAAGAAATTCAATAGAATGCAAAAATTAATGGGAAAGAAAGGCATGCCAAAAATGCCTGGAATGTTTTAGAAAAAGCATCTCGAAACCTTTAAAAACACACTAACGTAGAATAAATTATGGCAGGGAAAGGAACTGGTAGAAAGGGCGGATTTCGTTCAGGAACCAGAAGCAAACTAAGGAAAGGTGCAGGTACGCACGGTAAACTAACCATCACTCGAATCTTAAGAAAATTCGAAGTTGGAGAAAACGTTAGAATAATCCAAGAACCGGCAGTCCAAAAAGGAATGCCTCATCCACGATTCCGAAACTTGATTGGAAAAATCCTATCAAAGGAAGGGAGAAATTCATACTTACTACAAATAACAGATGGTAATAAACCAAAGAAAGTTATTGCCAGAGCAGTACATTTAGTGAGACAAAAATAAAATGGACGTTAGAATAATTAGCAAAACACCGTTAACAATTGCAGAAGTCAAAGAAACACTTGACAACTTAGAAAAGAAGGGTGAATTAAGTGGAAGTCAACAGAAAATAAAAGACTTTACAACTAGGTTTAACAAACTTAATAAAGATTCAGCTGCTAAGTTGATTAAGGAAATTAACTCAGTAGATATTCCTAGAATAACTGAAGAAGCAGTTGTTGAAATTACAAATTTGCTACCAAAAACTGAAGGTGAATTAAATGCAATCTTCGGTGGAAAACATATAACTGTCACAAAAGAGAATCTTAAAAAGATCCTTGACATCATAAAATCTCAATGAAAACAATAGGAGAAATTCGAAATGCAAAAAGAAAGACAACAGAGAGCAAAGGAAGAACAAGTAATAGTACTCGATTTTCTCAAGAACGGTTATGCCAGCGATTCTAGACCTTTTCATCAAAAAGAGCCAATAATTCAAGTTATAGGGAAATCTCATTTCGTACTTTTAGAATTAGTTGCAAAACAAGGTAAAAATTTCAAACCACACGATGAAGTTTATATTGGTGATGATGAAAGACCTGATATTGTATATATCAAAGGTGCATTACCAACAAATAAATTAACTCAAACTGCTAAGCGCGAATTAAATTTTATAGTTGAAAAATTAGTTACTGATAATGAAGAAAAATATATCCAATTCTATAATAATTCAGGACCAATTTCTTTGAGATCACATCAATTAGAATTACTTCCAGGAATTGGTAAGAAACATACGAGAGAAATATTAGAACAAAGATCAATTGAACCTTTTAATTCATTTGATGAAATTAAAGAACGAGTTAAAGCAGTTCCAAATCCAAAGAAAGCAATCATAGATAGAATTCTTCAAGAACTTGATGATAAAGATCGATACAAATTATTTGTTAGAGTTTAATTTTTCAAAATAAAACAAACATCCTCTCCGCAACTACGCATATCTATAAGTTTAAAATATCGTTTTAATGTATCAGAAAAATCAAAACTTTTCAAATAAGTAACAATAAATATTCCTTCAGGTTTCAAAACACGTTTAACTTCTTTAATTGCACCTTCTGGATTTTCAGCATTCATTAAAGCTGAAAAACTTAAAACATAATCAAACCTATCAGTTTTGAAAGGTAGATTTTCTATATCTGCTTGAACTCTTCTGCCTTTTCCAAAAAGAAGCATGCCTTTTGATATATCAACTTGATGAATTTGCCTACCTAAAAATTCAGATAATAATCCAGTTCCTGAACCCAAATCCAATATATCTCCATCCAGTATTTGGTCATTCAATGCAATATTATATTTATTAAATTGAATTCTTCTATATCTTGGATTGTAAAATTTTGAAGTTTTATCATAAAGTTCTTGGGCCTTACTTGTTCTAAGCATAACGAGTCATATCAATACGTTTTAATAAGGCATTCGAAAATTATACTTATGCAAATTGTAATTGATACAAATTCATTAATTTACGCCGCAAAGGAAAAATTAGATCTAATTTCGGAACTTAAAAATATGGGTTTTACAAAAATTGTAATTCCAAAAGAAGTTCTCAATGAACTCGAACATATTCAAACTGACAAAAAACAAAAAGGAGCAGATAAAATAGCAGCAAAATTAGCATTGCAAATAATTAAATTCTCAAAAGTAGATACAATATATATTGGAAAAGGACATCCTGATGATAAAATTCTTGAATTTGCAAAGAAACTAAACTTTTCAGTATTAACTAATGATTCTATACTAAAAAAGCGTCTAAAACTTGAATCGATACCTACTTTTACAATTAGCAAAAAAGTGATTAGAAACGTTTAAAAACCTGCCAATCACATCCAAAATAGAATGTATTACAAATCCGTAGTTGAAGGTGTTGTTAGAGTTGATCCAAGTCAATTCAACAAAAACTTGAAAAAAGTCATCACAGATGAACTTCGTAAGAACTATGAAAATCAAGTCATTGATCAACTTGGAAGAATAATCGCAATACAAGACATAAAAAATATTGAAGACGGAATCATAATCCATGGTGATGGTGCTGCATTCCACAATGTTACATTCAATGTAGTTCATTATTTACCTGAAACAAATGAAATTGTTGAGGGTGAAATCAAAGACATTGCAAAATTTGGAGCATTCATTGATTTCGGACCATTCGAAGGAATGATTCACATATCACAAACGATGGATGACTTTGTATCAGTAAGTAAAGAAGGCACTCTTCTTGGAAAAGACTCAAAGAAAGTGCTAAAAATAAAAGACAAGGTTCGAGCAAGAATAATTGCTGTAAGCATAAAAAATACAAACTCTCCAAAGATTGGTATGACTATGCGTCAACCTTATCTTGGAAAATCTGAATGGCTTGAAGAAATTCGGAAAGTTGAATCTAACTAAATAATATGGCAAAAAAGAAATTACCAGTAATTGCAAAAGGAATGAAAGAATTAGAGACTTGGAAAGGTCGATTAATTGTTATCAATCCTGATAAATCAGAAATTGCAAAAAAAGTTAATATATTAAAATCTGGTGAATACGGACTAAGATAAAATGAAAACAAAAGTAATACAAGAAACAGAAAATAAATTATTCTCAAGAAAAGAAATTAATCTAGAAATAGATCATAAAAATGCACAAACACCGTCTCGTGCAGAATTATATAAATTTATGTCAGTTAAATTCAAAGCACCTGCTGAACAAATTGTTCTAAAGAAAATGAAAACAGGATTTGGATCAACTAAAAGTATGTTAAAAATTTACATCTATGATAATGTAGATATAATTTCAAAAATTGAAAACAAACATTTTGCAGCCCGTAGAGAAAAGGCATTTGAAGCTGAAAAGAAAGCAGATGAACAAGCTGCAGCAAAGAAAGCTGAAGAAAAAGAAGCGGCTGAAGCACCTAAAGAAGAAGTAACTGAATCAGAAACTGAAGAAACAAAAGAAGAGGAATCAACTGAATAATGGCAGACAACGAAAAGAAAGCAGCATATCAAAGATGGAAACTTTATGAAGTTAAAGACGGAGAACTAATCCGAAAGAATCCTCGCTCACCGAAAGACACTGGTTTGTTCATGGCAGTACACAAAGACAGAAAACATTGTGGTGCAACCGGACACACTGAATCTGACACTCCAAAACAAGAAGAAAAACCTTCTGAAAAATCAGAAGAACAAAATTCTGAATAAAATGAACAATCCTAAACATTTTTACGTTGATTATACTGATAAAACAGCTGTTAATCCTAAACTTACTGAAAAATATAAATCAATTATTGAAAAATATATTTCATTAGAAAATAAAGATATACTTGACATTGGATGTGGAACTGGAAGACTTGCGATTCACTTAAGTAAATTTGTAAATCATTGGTATGGTATTGATCCGGATCCTGAGTCTATAAAACTTGCAAAAGAAAATATCAAAAATTTAAATATTGATGATAGAGTCACTTTTAAAGTTGGAAAATTCGCAGATATACCTTTTGACCAAGAATTTGATATTGCAATTTCATCTAACTCATTACATTTTGAAGAAAATAAAGAGGATGCATTTGAGAATGTATATAACTCATTAAAATCTGGAGGTTATTTCATTATTTTCGAACCGACACCAACACCGCACGGTTGGTTCAGTGATAAATTAAATGAAGATTCTCCTGATTTTAATTCAACTTTTTTTGAAAAAAAGGTTGAAGCATTAAATAAATCTTATGCTGCCATAAAATCTCAAGATTTATTTGAGATTGTGTATGAAGTTATGCCTAAAACCAACAAAAATTTTCAAGGTAATCAATATCATGCAATATTGAGAAAGGTCAAATAGACACGTTTTTAAAGAACTTTACGAGGAAAGACTATGAAAGCAGTTAAAGATTTAAACATAAATGAAAATACTACTATCAAAGAGCTAATTAACCAATTCTCTAAAGCTGGTGGATTCTCTGCATCAAAAGTTGCAAAGGCTGCAAAAATAATCAAAAACATGCAATCAGATAAAGATTGTTTCAAAATTTTAAGTCATCCAGCATGTATTGTTTCAACTGGAACAAGAGGATTAATTCGTGACTTAGTAAAAAACAAAAAAGTTGATGCAATTATGACTACTTGCGGAACTCTGGATCACGATCTTGCAAGATTATGGAAAGATTATTACCAAGGTTCATTTATGATGGATGATAAAGAACTTCACAAAAAAGGAATTAACCGACTTGGAAATGTTCTAATTCCAAATGAATGTTACGGTGAAGTTCTAGAAGATAATCTTCAACCAATAATAAAAAAACTACATGCTGAAAGAAAGGAATGGTCAGTTCATGAATTAATTTGGGCATTCGGAGAAGCAATTCAAAATGAAAAAGGCGCAAAAGATTCAATAATTTATTGGGCTTGGAAAAATAAAATTCCTGTGTATTTACCTGGACCTCTTGACGGAGCATGGGGTGCACAACTTTGGAATTATTGGCAAATGAATAAAGATTTTAAATTAAACTTATTTGAAGATGATCAAGATTTTTACGTTAGAGTAACTGATGCAAAAAAGGCAGGAGCAATAATGCTTGGTGGCGGAATCTCAAAACATCACGTTATTTGGTTTAATCAATTTAGAAATGGATTAGATTACGCCGTTCAAGTAAGTACAGCCGTAGAGTATGATGGTTCATTAAGTGGAGCTCAAACAAGAGAAGCAATTTCTTGGGGTAAAGTCAAAGAAGAAGCAAGTCACATAACTGTTGAAGGTGATGTTACATTAATTTTACCTTTAATTCTTTAGATACCTTTTCTTATTGATCGAGTATCATATTCATTAATTGCAGAAATAAAATCTTCTTTTTCAAATTCAGGCCAACTCTTTTCTAAAAATATCCACTCACTATACGCTGCTTGAAAATTCAAAAAATTACTAGTTCTGGTTTCACCGCCAGTTCGAATTATTAGATCAGGTTCAGAAGAACTCCAAAGATTATTTAAAAAAGTTTCCTCATTAATTTTTGATATATCTAATTCACCAGATTTTACTTGTTCTGCAATTTTAATAGTTGCATCAACAACCTCTTGTCTTCCCCCATAAGCAATAGCAAAATTTACAGTAAATTTAGAATTATTTTTTGTTTTATTTGAAATTCCCTTTAAAATTTGTTGTAACTCTTCATCAAGCATCCAAAGACGACCTATAAAATTTATTTTAATTTCTTTTTCTTGTAATTTCGGATCTTTACTCAATCGTTTAAACTCTTTCTTGAATAAATCCATCAAATAATTAAATTCAGTTTTAGGTCTATTAAAATTCTCAAGAGATAAAGTATAAAGTGTTAGTTCGTGAATTCCTAATTCATTTCCCCATTCAAGAACTTTCTCAACTTTTTCAGCACCCCATTCGTGTCCTTTCCAAGGTTTAAGCATTAATCTTTTTGCAAACCTTCTATTACCATCTAGAATTATTCCAACATGATTTGGAACTAAAGTATTACTTGATTTCATTGATTAGGGTATTTATATAACTTTAAAAAATTTAGGTAACTACCTCAAAACAGAAAATTAAAGTCTGTCTCGTTTAATAGTATCTTCAATAACGAGCTTTTGGGCTTCAGCAAATAATTTACCGTTAACTAAATTAGATCCTTCCTTCTTAAGTCTATTCATCATTTTTGAAGTTTCTCTGTTTGCTGTTGAAATAATTCTACTATCTGGACGATTATATCTATTTATGAATATTGCATCACGCCCATCCCGGGATTGAGCAAAACCATTCTCATCAAGAAATTGTGCATGTCTCAGATAATTAAATCCATCAAGATTTAACTGTCCTTCGAATAAAACTCGTAACACATCATCTGGTTCTTCTAAATAACCTTTATGCTTTCTGAAGAACCCTTGTTTATTTTCTGAAGGATAGCCTTCATTACGAAGCATTCCATCAACACAAGTAACTATGGTTTTGAGTTCTTCATCTCTAAATGTATGTAATCCTAAATGAGCCTCAAGATTTCGTCTAAAGTGTCTTCGATCATTAGTGATTTTAGATTTACGATTTACTTGTTCATTATTAGTTGGGTTATCATGATACGCTAAAAAAGATGCCACTGAAAATGCTTCAAGAGTTTTAGAACCATTTGAAGGTTTATTGCATATATCTGGTAAAAATACATATGGTAATCTTTCATTTAAAGATTCTAAAATTTCATCAATATATTCTCCTTTTGCACTTCTGGAAACCTTGTTGTACATTCGATCAGTATGTTCATTTAAGTTTAGAATTAAATTATCCTTACCAATATCTTTTATTAATGTAGGATCAACTTTAGCTATTCGATTAACTAGTGTTTCAGCTGATGCCAAATTAATTCTTGGCATAGTGCTTCGTCCCGTCCAGAGCGGTATACTTTCAGTGTTCTGATTATATACTGAATAAGGTGTATCATTTAATACACTAATTGCTTGATTTTCTATATTAAAGTTCATTTTAACAAGTCTCATGTTTAATTTGAGTTTATAAGGCTTTCGGTGAAAAAACATTATACTGCGCACAAATTAAGTAATAAAAGAAGTTATAAATCGCCTCTTACAACTCCTAATATGATCTGTTTAGGAATTGAATCGACAGCACATACTTTTGGTGCAGGTATAGTTACAAATAAAGGGGAAGTTCTGTCAAACCAACGCAGCATGTATACTACTGCTTCTGGAGGTATACATCCAATGAAAGCCACAAAACATCACCTTCTTCTTTGTGATAAAATAATAAACTCTGCATTGGAAGAAGCTAAGTTAAAACTTTCAGACCTTGATCTAATTGCATTCTCTCAAGGACCTGGATTGGGGCAAACGCTTAGAGTTGGTGCAGTTTCCGCAAGAACACTTAGTAAACTTTTGAATGTTCCTTTGCTCGGTGTAAATCATTGTGTTGCACACATAGAAATTGGAAAACATAAAACAAAGTTAAAAGATCCTATAACTTTGTATGTTTCTGGAGCAAATACTCAAATTATCGCTTATGCAGGAAATAAATATCGAGTGTTTGGTGAAACACTAGATATTGGGGTTGGAAAATTCTTAGATACTATTGGTAGGTTCATGGGAACTGGATTTCCAGGAGGACCTGCGATTGAAAATTTGGCAGCTAAAGGAAAAAAATATATTGAACTTCCTTACAGTATAAAAGGAATGGATTTCTCATTTGCAGGAATTCAAACAAAAGTAAGACAATTAATTGAAAGTGAAGCGTACTCAAATAACGATTTAGCATTCTCTACACAAGAAACTGTATTTGCAATGTTAACTGAAGCAACTGAACGAGCAATTGCACATATTGGTAAAAATGAAGTCCTTCTAACTGGCGGTGTTGCAGCAAATAAAAGATTAACAAGAATGTTAGAAACTATGTGTAAATCAAGAAAAGTTAAATTTGAGGTGTGTCCTAGAGAACTTTCGGGAGATCAAGGAGCAATGATTGCATGGCAGGGAATTGTTGAGTATAGTGCCGGAAAGAGGCAAAAAATTTCAGATACTGAAATTAATGGTAAATGGCGAACAGATCAAGTTGAGGTTAACTGGATAAAATGATTTCAATTAAAAACTTCCCTAAACGAAGAAACAAAATTAAAAGATTATACGACAATTTTGTATTCAATGTATTTGGTTCAATTATTACAAGAAGAAGAAATTGGCTATCAAAAAAGGATATTAAAAAATCCAGAAGAAAAATTAGAAAGGGTGACATTTTACTTCTTGGAAACTTACGTACTGCTTATTCAAAAATAATAAATGAACCAATAACTCACTCGGCAATTTATGTTGGCGGAAATAAAGTAATTCATGCAATGGGTGAAGATGGTGTTTTTTCTGAAAGAATGTTAAATATCTACAAACGATATGACACCTTAATTATTCTTAGAAGTGATTTGAGAAAAAAAGAAAAAGCTCTCCTAATTAGAAATGCAAAAAGTGCAATTGGTATACCTTATGACTTTAGTTTTTCTAATAGAGAGGATTCGTTTTTTTGTACAGAATTTGTTAATAAAATGTTCAAAAAAGTAGGATACAAGACAAATCTTATATCACTGCATGAACCACGATCAAAGTCTGAGCGTGTGCTAAGAAAAATAAATAACGCAGCAATATCCATTCGTCCGAGTGATTTTCTAAAAGGTAATTTTACTCTGATATTCTTATCACATAATTTAATTTTTAAAAATAATAAATTGAAACTAATTAACTAACTTTAACTCCTACCTTTTCTAATTCTTTTAAAAATTCAGCTTCGTTTTCATAAATCTTTTTAGTAAATTTAATCGTCTTCCAGCCAAGTTTTTCAGCAGCAGAAGTATTTCGTTCTTTATCATCAAAAAATAAAATTTCAGAGGGTTTAACCTTATACTTTTTCTCAACTAATTTGTAAAAACGTTCATCTGGTTTTCGAACATTCTCTTTATGACTCCAGAAAAATCCAGTAAAAGATTTATAATATTTTGAAGTTGAAAAAACCAGTTCCATTTCTTTTGCACTATTAGATAATACTGCAATTTTGTAATTTTTAGATAGTTTATTTACCAGCGAAGGCATATATTTATTCTCAGTAAATAATCCTTTTTCAAAAATTATTTTATTTATTTTAGCAAATTTAGTTCTAGGGATATCTAGCAAATAAAACGCACCACTCCATAAATTATTTTTATCAATTAATCCAGCATAATAATCCTGATGTTTATTATAAAAAACTTCAATAACTTTGTTACCTGATAACCCTGGAACAAGACTAAGTATTGATTTCATAAATTTTTCAAATCTAGAACTGTAAAGAACTCCAGAAAAATCAAAAACTAAAACTTTAATCATATTACATTTTTAATGTAAGCATTATTAAAGTATTTGACTTGACAAATAACTAATTTTCCATACACACGCTTTTATATTACTACTAAAAAAATTACACATGGCATCTATCGGTACTATCTCTGGGAGAACTTCTACAACTAGTTTCAAATTTGCAGTAAATGGGCAAGTAAAAAAATGGGACTATGTTGAAGTTAAACATCCCGAAGTTGGTTCCGTATTGAACCAAGTTATAGAAATTGAAAAAATAAACAACACAACTCAAGCAAGTTGTGCAATAATTGGACATAGAACTGAAAGAGGATTCTTAAGGCAGCCTCGGACTCCTTATACTCCTGGATCTGAAGTTTCAATAGCAGACAATAATCTCATAAAAAACATCCTTGATCTAAGAATGAATGGAGTTTATATTGGAAAATTACAAGGAAAGAATATCAAAGCAAATCTGGATCCTAAAAAACTAATAACAAAACACTTAGCAGTTTTAGCAAAGTCAGGTGCAGGAAAATCTTATGCAGTTGGAGTTATACTTGAAGAACTACTTGATCTTGGAGTTCCAGTTGTAATTATTGATCCGCATGGTGAATATTCTTCAATTAAAAATGCAAATACAAACCAAAAAGAAACTGAATATTTTGAATATTATGGAATTAGTGCAAAGAGTTATGGTGAAAATCTTATGGAGTTTGCAGTAAATACTTCAATAAATATTGATGCACATCAAATAAGATTAAAAATCCCAAATAATCCCTTCAGTCTTACTGAAACTCTTCCTTTCAAGGCAACAGATGCACAAAGAGGTTTGTTATATACTGTAGTTAATGATCTTGTTGAAAGAAAAGGTAGATTTGAATTTGATGAATTAATTAAAGAGCTTGAAATCTCAGAATCAACTGCAAAGTGGAGACTGATTGGTGGAATACAACAACTTGAGCAAAGTGGTTTGTTTAGTCATAATCCAACACCAATAAATGAAATTGTAAAACCTGGGCAACTTACAATTATGAATTTCAGAGGAGCATCACAAGAGCTTCAAGAAATTGTTGCGAGAAGTCTTTTATCTGATATGTTTGAGTCAAGAAAAGCTGAACAAATTCCTCCAGCATTTTTAATTATTGATGAAGCACATAATTATTGTCCTGAAAGAGGTTTTGGTGAAGCAAAATCTTCAAAAATAATAAGATCAATAGCAGCAGAAGGACGTAAGTTTGGTCTGGGTGCATGTATAATCTCTCAACGTCCAGCAAGAGTAGATAAATCAGTATTATCTCAATGTGGAAGCCAGATTGCATTGCAAGTTACAAATCCTTCCGATCTTTCTGCAATATCTCGTTCATTTGAAGGAATAACTGCTGAAACAGAAAGTGAAATAAGAAATCTGCCTATCGGTAAAGCAATAGTTATTGGTGCAACAGATTTCCCAATTTTTGTTGATATACGAGTTAGAAAATCGCTACATGGTGGTGTAGCAAAGTCATTTAATATTGAAGAATCAAAAAGAGCAATATCTGCAAATCCGACACTTCAACAAAAGGCAATAGTACAATCATCTCCACAATCAACTTCATCATTTCCAACAACACATACAAAAACTGAAACTCTAACTCAACTTAGTATTTTCGAACCAAGAATTTCAAAAAAAGAAATCAAAACTATAGAAAAAAATCAAATAAAATCTTTATCCTTCATATTAAAACCTGTATTAAGTGTAATTTGTGAAAAAGCGGGAAAAAATTATCATCTAGTATTCGATATGGAAAGATTCACAGGATTACATCTTAACAAATCATTAACAAGGGTCAATCTTGGAGACGGACCAACACTTTCGGGAAACCAACAAAAAATTATGAATATAATTAGCCGGAGACCAACAACACCTTTATCTGAAGTATTTGTAAAATCGGGATTAAGTTTCAGTGAAGTTGATTCAATATTAAAAAATTTAATGAAAATTGGAAATATTTCAATAAACAATAAGATAATATCTACAAAAGAGATATCTTTTAATCCTGAAAAAATGAATTTTATTCTTAAACCAAAATATCTGAACTTAGGCGGACAAAAACATAAATCAAGATTTCCTGAAAATAAAGTAATTGATTTTTTGAAATCGAAAAGACTGGAAATTAAGGCAAAAAAACTAGCATATTTACCTTTTTACAAAATAGTAACAGATAAGGGTACGAAATATTTGGATTCTTTAAGTTATTCTCTGCGTCCGTGATCAAATAATAATCTTTATAAATACTAAAAATTAGCCAATATTACTACTTAGGTAGGAGCGAAAGCGGAATGGATGAAAAATCTGTAAATAAATCATTAGGAGAACTTAGAAAACTTATTTCTAAAAGAAATTTCTTACAATCTATCGATGTTATTATTACTTTGAAAGATATTGATATGACTAAACAAGGTAAAATTGAAGATTTTGTCAGACTTCCTTCGGGGAAAACTAAAAAGGCAAAAATCTGTGCATTAGTTGGTAATGAATCTGAAGCAGGTGCAAAAGCAGCAGATAAAATTATTCTTTCTTCTGATTTTGAAAAATGGAAAAAACCTAGAGAAATTAAAAAATTAGCAAGACAATTTGATTATTTCATAGCTCAAGCAGATATGATGCCACAAATTGCTCAAGTTTTCGGTAGATACTTTGGACCAATAAACCGAATGCCTAATCCTAAGGCAGGTGCAATTGTTCCTTCAAAAGCAAATTTAGCACCGCTCGTTGAAAAACTTAAAGATACTGCCAAGTTAATTGCAAATAAAGCACCAGTATTCCAATGTTCTATTGGATATGAAGATCAAACAGATGAAGAATTAGCAGCAAATATAATCAAAATTATAAACTCAGCAGAACATGTATTGCCAAATGGTAAAAATAACCTTGGAAAAGTTTACATTAAATCAACAATGTCAAAGAAAATAATACTATAATGGAAAAAACTGGATATAAAACAAAGGCAGCTAAATGGAAAAAAGAATTAGTTGGTAATATTTCTAATTCAATTACTTCAGCAAATACTGTAGCAATCCTTAACATGAAAGATCTTCCATCACGTCAACTTCAAGTTATCAAAGAGAAATTAGATACACAAGTTAACATTATTATGTCTCGAAAAACTCTAATGTCTCGAGCATTAGAAAGTTCAGGAAGAGATAAAGCAGCAGAGCTTATCCAACACTTCAAAGGAATGCCTGCAATTATAACTTCAGAATTAGATGCATTTTCATTATGGGCACTATTAAAATCTAACATGTC
>Ga0209045_1001192_pt1 | contig 25015 bp, 15 predicted proteins | sample SaaInlLV_10m_DNA_4_FD_184664 | JGI IMG/M metagenome (GOLD analysis project Ga0209045, IMG submission 184664) | Marine microbial communities from expanding oxygen minimum zones in the Saanich Inlet - Saanich Inlet SI072_LV_200m_DNA (SPAdes) (version 2) | ecosystem: Environmental > Aquatic >...
GGTCCGCACTCTTCCCTCAACAGCTCAAGTAGTCAAGAAAACAGGGAAACAGGTTTGTCTGGACAGAACCGAACTGAATAGCAGGAAGATCAAGCACGGTTCTGTCTCAAGGACTTTTGACAGAACCCGCCCTTAAAGAAGGAAGACACGATGTCGACAGATAAGAAGGTGCGAGTTGGTGTGATTGGGGCGGGTGGGATCGCTCGGAACATGCACCTGCCGTCGCTTGCGGAGATTGAGTGTGCCGAAGTCGTTGCCATTTGCGACTTGGTGGTGGAGAAGGCGACCAAGCTTGCGGAGCAGTACGGCGTGCCCAATACCTATGTGCTGCACAACGAGATGCTTGCCAACGAGGAGCTTGATGCCGTGTTCGTTTTGGCCGAGCCGGATCGTCTGTTCCGTCCCGTCATCGATTGTCTCCGAGCTGGTGTGCATGTCTTCATGGAGAAGCCCCCTGGGTTGACGGTGACACAGGCAGGCAGCCTGCTGAGAGCAGCTCGCTCTGCGGACCGCATCCTGCAGGTGGGGTTCAACCGGCGTTTCATCCCGGTGGTCAAAGAGGTCGTTGAGCGGATGCGGGCACACACGCCGATCACTCAGGTCGAGGGGCGCTTTATCAAGCATGGGACGGCGGCTTTCTATGGAGGAGGAGGATCGGCTTTCGAATGCGATACCATTCACGCAATAGATCTTGTTCGCTGGGTCGCCGGAGGCGAGCCAGTCGCGGCCGCGATGGTGGAGGCCCAGCATGAGGACGTACTCCCCAACAGCTGGAACGCCGTCGTTCGCTTTGACAACGATGTGACGGGAATCGTCAAGGCCAACTACCAGACCGGGGCGCGCGTTCACACGTTGGAGATCCACGGTCCAGGCGGGAGCGCCTTCATCAATTTGGGGTTTGGCGATGCATCCTGTACAGCTGATCTGCTGTTGTACGGTGGTGAAGGTACGTTCTCCCTTTCCTCCAAGGGAGCGGGCAAACAGGACCGGATCACCATCGACGGCAAGGAGTTGGCCGGCAGTGATGAAATGTACAAGTTCTACGGCTTCCTTCAGGAGGACGCCGAGTTCCTGGCCTGCATCCAGGAAGGTCGTCGTCCGATGACTGACATCGAGGAGGGGCTGCGCGCCCTGGAGTTCATCGACTTGATGCGCAGCAACCGGATTTGATTTCCTCTCGTTCTTCGTAAAGGAGACAGGCGATGCTCGAGACAGCGATGGTCAAAGTGGACGGTGGTGTTCTACAGGGCATTCGCGTAGGCTTGCCTAATGCCGCGGTTCTGATGTTGGTTGGGGAGAAGGGGTTCGTTGGTTGCGGCTACTTTGATCCGGCCGTTGCCGACAAGGTCTCGCACGCGCTGGCCGTTGTTTCCGGGGTGAGCAGTTTTGATGACATGCTGTCGGCTTCGGTGAAAACTGTGAGTGCGAAGGCTGCGGAGTTGGGGATCACGGTTGGCATGTCCGGGGCTGACGCCGCGACATTGCTTGTTTGACGTCTCCCGACCAAGGAGTGTGGCAGATGACCGTACGACGAGTGTCCGCTGATTGCTTGACCATGTTCGCCGCGATGGGGGGCATGGTTGTTGCTGGTCTCGCGTTGGCCGATGGTCCCGTTGTCTACAGGTTGCACGCGACCTCCGACGTGACGCTGACGTTGCCTGTTCCTGCGGGGCATGGGAAGATTCTGGTGCTCGACGCGCAGCAGACTTGGCGGGCCATTCCCCATGAAGTAACGGAGAAGGGGATTCGACTCGCGATCAAGGCCGATGAACTGGCAGAGGGAAGGACGATGTTGGCCTACAACGTCCCTGCGCGGGTGGACATGACGGACCGTGCCCCCCCACAGGTTGTGGGTGTGTCTGTTGATGGGACAGAGAAAGAAGCGCGGACACGAGTCGATCTCGGCGGGGTTGCGGAATTGCCGAAGGAACTGGTTGTGCGTATTCGCGATGAAAAGAATGCGCTTGTGCCGGCCAGCCTACGGGTGACCGCAAACGGCGTGCCGATCGCAGTGGGGAAGGGGAGCACGGCAGCGCGTTACGCATCTCAAGGGGAGCGTGAGGCGGTAGTCACCGTTCCGCTTGGGACACTGCGCGAGGCCCTGGGTGGGAAGAGCACCGTAGCCGTCTCGCTTGACGACGAAGCCCTTGATGAGAGTGAACTGCGTTTCGAGCTGCTGTTCGCCTGGGTGAAGCCGCACACACTCAGTGATGGCAGTATTCTGGCCGTAGACTCCGTCACCAGCAGTGGGCGATGGGCGGAGTGGTGGGTGGTCAGTGACGATGTGATCATGGATGAGGGGTATGGCACAACGGCCGGCTACACGTGGCTGTCGGAACAGACGGACACGCCGCATTGGCTGTCTGTCACGTTTCCCACGCCTCGGGCGATCTCGAAGGTCGCTCTTTACTGGGCCCATTACCAGTGTTACCGGACGAGCCGTGCTTACAGCGTCCAGATCTGGGATGGCGCCCAGTGGGTCACCCAGGCGACCGTAGACGGGCAGAAGGAGACGCAGTGCTCGACGCATACGTTTGCTCCGGTCACCACGACGTGTGTCCGTGTCTGGCAGCCTGCAGATTCCGGGCAAGTCGGACGTGCGGGGTACATGTGGCTTTCCGAGTTTGATGTGGAGTAGAGAGGGCTGAGGCGGGAGGGGACAAAGAGAGTGGCGATCGTGAGCTCCAACGGGACCCGCAGTTGACGGTGATGTGTGGCTTCTGTCGGGCCCATGGAGCCCACGTCTTGATCCCCAGCTTGGCCCATCCTTTGGAGAAACCGAAGCATGAGCAATGACCTGAAGACCACGAGCATTTGGCGGCGGATACGTGGAGTTGGGGCCGTCGTTGGCCCTGGTCTGGTCACGGCTGCGGTCGTTCTGGGCCCTGGAAGTATCACGGTCAGCAGCAAGTGCGGGGCTTTGATGGGATACAGCGTCCTTTGGACGGTGTTGGCTGCGGCAGTCATGATGGTTGTCTACACCGTGATGGGGGCGCGGATAGGGATGGTGGCTCCGGAGTCGCTGCTGACGACGGTTGCCGGTCGCTATGGCCGTTGGCTCGCAGTACTCCTTGGTCTATCGGCCTTCCTGATCACGACGGGATTCCAAACGGGCAACAACCTGGGTGTTGGCCTGGCGCTGACTGAGCTGGTTGGGGGATCTGTTGGGCTGTGGGCGGCCGTGTTCACAGCCGTAGCACTGGCGTTCATGTGGTTTGCCCGGAGCCTTTACCGTCTGCTTGAGAGAATGATGGTTCTGCTGGTGGCGGTGATGATCGTTGCTTTCGTCGGCAACCTCCTGATGATTCGGCCTGATGTCGGTGGGCTTGCCCGGGGATTCGTCCCCTCCAAACCAGCCATTTTCGGGCTGGTGGTTGCCATTTCCGCGACGACGTTCAGCGTCGCTGCTGCGGCCTTTCAGGCCTACTTGGTTCGGGCCAAGGGATGGAAGGAGCCTGACTTGCGTCGGGGCACACGTGATTCCGTGACCGGTATCTGCGCTTTGGCCGGCATTAGCATGGTTATCATGATCACGGCAGCGACTGTTCTTCAGCCTGCCGGGATCACAATCACTAGTGCTGTTGACATGGCCCGGCAGCTTGAGCCGCTTCTGGGACCGCTGGCCAAATGGCTGTTTCTGATCGGGCTCTGGGCAGGGGCGTTCTCTTCATTTATCATCAACGCCATGATTGGCGGGGTGATGATGGCGGATGGCCTGGGAATCGGGGAGCATCTCGAGAGTCGGTGGGCGAAGATTCTGGGAACGGCGGTCATGCTTCTGGGGACGGTTGTCGCGCTGGCATTCGGCAGGAACCCAATCCAGCTTCTGGTCATGGCTCAGGGCACGACCATCATCGCCGTCCCGCTCATTGCCATCGTGATGAGCATGTTGGCCAATGACCGAGCTCTGATGGGGAAACACCGGAACAGTGTCGGTATGAACGTGGTTGCGGCCGTTGCTCTCGGCTGGCTGCTCTTCCTCTCGTTCAACCAAGTCCGGATCCTGGCTGAGAAGTACCGGGAATCCGTCGGCAAACAGCAGGCTGTTGTGCAGGTTCAGTAGGGAGGCTCTGCTGTTCTCCGTCTCCTGAATCCCAGTAGTGCGCCTGCGTAGAAGGCCATCGCGATCCACCCCAGAGCATTGATCCCGATCACGAAGGAGAGCGTTTGGCAGGCGCCGCCCGCGATGGCTCCCAGGATATTGGCTCCGAGAGACTTGACTGGATTCTTGGAGCGGGGGAAGAGCGTTGCGAAGATGATCCCTGCAAAGAGAATGGGGAGAGCCATGATGCTCCCGGCCACCAGACCTTTGACAGCTGGGGGAAGGAACAGGAGGGTCCGGAACGGGAACAGGAGATTCACCAACAAGGCAGCAAAGAGCCCGACGTAGATCCCTTTCAGCGTCTTCTGAGGGTGCAAAGCAACGATGACGTTGGCCAGAAGGATGGTCGCCAAAACGGCCGAGATGACCACTGTGTTCACCGTCCATGTGCTGCCGAAGAGCATGGCCATCTTGCTGATGCTCTGGACCTCGATCAGCAGAAACGCGGCTCCGAGGGCAAAGAAAGGCCAGTCGAGGGTCCGGAGATCGCCCACCACTGGACGACTCGCGAGCAAGGCCAGGATGACGATGATTGCCATGACGATGAAGTAGAGTCGTGGGATGGTCCGCGACTGAAGGTAGAGGTATGGCCAGTCGTCTGTGCTTAGGGGCGTACTCCCCCAGTACTTGAGTGTCTTCTCCTCGACAATCGCGGCGACTCGGGGATCAGAGGCTACCCGGTCCATGACCCTGCCGTCCTTGGCCACGAGAAACGTCGGACCTCCTCCAGCTCCATTCAGGCACCCAATCTCGGGGTTGAAGAAGGCGCAGACAGGTGTCTGAAACGCTTCAGACAGCATGGCCCGGAGGCGCACTCCGATGAAGGCGCGCTCGGTCGCAAAGGTCAGGGCCAGCACGCCGTCCTCGGTCAACAGGTTACGGGCCTCCCGGAAGGATTCGAGGGTGTAGACATAGTTGTCGATCCGGATATTGGAGAAGGAAGAGGTCAGGGTGTGCGAGTCGAGTGCGCCGAACCAGATCAGGTCGTACTTGCGGTCCGTCTTTTTGAAGAACGATCGTGCATCGTCAACGAACACCGAGACCCGGGGGCTGGTATAGGGCTTTTCGGGATGGAACTTGCGCCCGATGTGGACGATCACGGGATCGATTTCCACGGCGTCAACATGCCCGGCTCCGTTGCGCAAGGCTGCTGCTGTGTCGTTGCCCGTCCCAGCGCCAACGACCAGCACGTTTTTCGGGGAGGGGATCATTCGGTAGACGAGGTTGTATCCCAGATAGTCCGTGTTGTGTGCATCGGGCCAGATATCGGTGTGTTGGCGCAGGAAGGCGGGGGACAGGTTGAGCAGGCGTTGATAGAAGGTCTCGTTCACGTTGATTTGGAAACCGGCTCTCACACTACTGCCGTCGCTGCGCTTCTCAGCCACTTCTCGGAGACAGAGCTTCTGGTACGGTGACCAGGTAACGTTGCCGTTCATGTGTCCGTCGAGGATGAACGGGGCGAGCACCAACGGGGTGCAGGCAAGTGCGATGGCGAGTTCGGACTTGCGCCGCACCAGCGGCAGCCCCAGCAGACACGCGACTCCGAACCAGAGCGGAGGAGACAGCGACAGGGCTGAAAGCAGGGCAAACAGCCAAACGCCGGCGAGACTCCCCAGCAGGTTGACGGAGTACGCTTTCAGCTTGTTCTCACAGCGATCGAAGAGCAGTCCCATCAGGCGTCCGCCCGGGACAAACAGGCCTACGACGAGCGTGAAGAGGAGCACCAACAGCAACAGAGCACCGATGCGCGGCAGGACCGACTTCCCCTGCGTGGACTCCCACATCCACAGCGGCATGTCGTTGAAGTCCCCGAGGAAACTCGTGACGGGGCCGTAGATATCGTAGCCGACATCTTCGGGCACCATCACAATTAGGCAGAACAGGGCAAGCAACGGGAACGTCCAGATAAATGCCGGGCGTTTCCACGAGCACAGCAGACACCCTCCTCCGATTCCCAGGAAACAGGCGATAAGCGTCAGGTTGCTGAAGTATGCGAAGACACGGATCTCGGTAGCTAACCAGCGGATCATCAGGACTTCAAGGAACAGAACGAACAGACTTAGGACGAATAGCCTGAGATAGTCGCTGTGGTCTTCTGCTGCGTTCGCTGTCGGGCTGGCCTTCATTGGGCCTGGGGGCCGTCCGGCGTGTCGGCTGTTACCGGCGCGTTGGTCCGTCTTCCTGTGGGGAAGCCGTTCTTCGCGATACGTCGTCCCACGTCGCGCAGGGTGGCAGCGTCAGTGGGATCTATGCTGCCGTCCGGCAGCGGACCGGTGTTGAGCAGGAGGTTACAGTTGCTGCTCTGGGCGTTCGCCAGCATCTCCATCACCTCGTCCGCGGCTCTGTGCTCGATGCCGGGCTGTGTCGAGTATCCCCAGTGCCGGTTTGTCAGGGTGGTGCAGATTTCGTTGCGTGGATTGTCCTTGTTACCGTTCCATGCCTGAACGGCGACATCAATGGCGTGTTGAGGCGGGTTCGTCTTCTTGAGACGGGCGACCAGGTCACCGGAGACGTGTTCCGGGGATGCGAAGTCTTCGTCGCCATTAGCGCCATTCTTGTAGGCGATCAGGCACTGCGGCTGAAGGGAGCGGATGAGCGCGTAAGTTTCGGCCAGGGGGAAGAGATCGGGGCGGAAATAGTAACCCATGATCGGGTCGAACCAGATGCCGGCAATGGAGCCGTACTGGGTGAGCAGTTCCCGCAGCTGGTTGTGGACGAAGTCGATGTAATGGACGAAGTCCTCCTCTTTCGTGTAGAGATAGGCTGGTTCGTCGTCTTCGTAAGCAGGCCGGGCGAAGTGAAATCCGTTCTCCCGGGACATGAAGTAGGGGTGGCGCCAGTCAGCCCCGTAGCTGTAGTAGAGGAACAGCCCAAGATCCCGCTTCGCACAGGCACTTGCGAGCTCGGCGATGAGATCCCTCCCGGCCGGGGCACTCAGAGAGTTGAAATCTGTTTCGGCAGTTTTGAACAGGCAGAAGCTGTCGTGATGACGAGTCGTGATGTTGATGTACTGCATTCCGGCTTCAAGAGCCAGGTCGGCGATCGCCTCTGCGTCAAACCCGTCACAGGTAAAACCTGCTTTGAGCTTCTCGTATTCTGCGACATGGATCTTCTCATGGAACATGACCCACTCACCGCGGCCGAGAAGGCTGTAAACGCCGTAGTGCAGGAAGAGCCCGAACTTCGCATTCTGGAACCACTCCAGCGCCGCAGCGCGGGGATCCATGGCATACAGGAGTGCATAGCGTCGCAAGTATGATGGCAGTGAGACGGTGTCTTCGAGTCTGTTGGTTGGCATGGTGCGGGTTTCCAATCGTCAGAGAACGACTCACGGAGTCAGGTGCCAAAGTCGAATGCGACAGCGCCGTCTTTGATGACCAATCGGGCCCCAAAGGGACGTCCGGCCTTGGACTTGAATCCCTTGAGTGCAGTCGTCTTCCCGTTGGCCAAGAGGGCCTCTGCGGTCTTGAGTGAGATCCGCTTCCCGGCTGTCCGCTTCCAGATAGCAAACTTACACCCATCCCGCCACGCTGAACAGCCGTAGGCCTTTGCTGTCTCGACCACATCTTTCCCGCAAGCGGGGCATGTTCCCAGAGGGGCGGCCGTCTGGGGAGCGGGGGCTGTTGGGGCATTGGAGCCATCCTTCTGCGAGGATGCTGCTTTTGGGCGTCGTCGAGAGGCGTAGCCCTTCTTGCCGCGTCCTGAGCCCTGTCGTGATGTGGGTGCGCTTGGCACGGGGATCTCGGTGATTGCCCCTTTCGTGTCCATGTTGAGCAGGACCTGACGCATTCCTCCTTCGTCAATGATCGTGGTCGGCTCGCAGAGGCCGCGGAGCTGGATGAGTTGCCGCACCTGCTGACCGTCGAAGGTCGTTCCTCTGTAATTGTGCCAAAGAACAAAAGGGCAGCCTTCCTTCCATTTGGAGCAACCGACGCCACGCTTGCCCTCAATGATCTCGTTCCCACAGAGAGGGCAGTCACCGATCCGAGTCATATCGACTTGCGGCAGGGCACTGTCCTCCAGGATACTCCGAGTGTAGTCGCCGATGGCTTCCATGAAGTCTCTGGCGGAGAGCGTGCCCTTTTCTATCAGTTTGAGGCGCTCTTCCCATTGTCCGGTGAGCTCGGCCGATTTGAGCTGCGGGTTCCGTATTCGGGCGATGAGGTAGCGCCCCAGGTCGGAGGCGAGCAATTGCTTGCCGTTCCGAGTGATGTAGACTCGCCCGATCAGGGTCTCAATGATCTGGGCCCGGGTAGCTGGCGTCCCGAGACCACGTTCTTTGAGGGCTTCTCGGAGGCCTTCATCGTCCACCGACTTCCCACACGTCTCCATCGCGGAGAGAAGACTGCTTTCGGTATAGTGCTTCGGCGGCTGCGTCATTCCGTCTTTGATCGATGGTTCGTGTGGGCCGGACTCGCCCTGGCGGAATTCGGGCAGTTCCTGGTCGGCATCCGCCCCCGGGGCACGCCGTTCCGGCGATTTCCTTTTCGGGTACAGGACCGTCCAGCCCGGTTTCACCACCTGGGTGCCGCGTGCCTGGAACGGGACAGTCGCTGCTTCGCCCTTCACGCTGGTGTTGCGCTTCTCGCACCATGGGTAGAACGCAGCGATGAAGCGGGTGGCAACGGCGTCGAAGACCTTTCCGAGTGTGCCGCCCAGACTCGCGGGGAGCTTCCCTGTCGGGATGATGGCATGATGGTCGCTGACCTTGGCGTCGTTGAACACGCGTTTGCTGAAAGCGATCCGTTCGAGATCCAGCCCTCCGATCGGCTTCTCGAATCTGGCGGCCAGATCACCGAGGGCCCTGTTCACTTGTCCCTTCATGTCGTGGCTCAGGTAACGTGAATCCGTCCGTGGGTAGGTGAGGAGTTTCTTCTCGTAGAGTTCCTGGGCGGTTTTCAGGGTTGCCGATGCAGACATGCCGAAGCGCCGATTCATGTCACGCTGCAGGTCGGTAAGGTCGTAGAGCAAGGGCGGCGGGACACGCTGGTCTTTCGTGGTCAGGTCGGTGATCGAGAAAGGCTGTCCCTGCACCTTCCTGAGCAGTTCGGCAGCTGGTTCGGCGGCGTCGAAGCGTTTGCCCGTGTGCTTGAATGTGACTCCTCGGTATACCGTGAGGAGGTTCCAGAATTGTTCTGGTGTGAATGCAGCGATCTCCGCATCGCGCTCAACGATCATTGCGAGTACGGGTGTTTGTACCCTTCCTACGCTCCACAGCTGCCCTTTGTGACCAAAGCGCACCGTGTAGTTGCGGGTGGCATTGAGTCCGACTATCCAGTCGGATTCACTGCGGCAACGGGCGGCGTCAAACAGCCCGTCGTAGCGGTCAAGTGGTTGCAGGGACTCGAATCCGTTGCGGATTGCCTGGGGGGTCAGGGAGCTGAGCCAGAGGCGCTTTGCCGGCTTTCTGGTTGCTCCGGCCAGCTGGCGGATGTACCGGAAGATGAGCTCTCCCTCACGTCCTGCATCCGTGGCACAGATGACTTCGTCTGCGCCGCGCAAAAGCGTCTTGACGATACGGAACTGCTTCTTGGCAATGGCCGTCGGGATGACTTTCAGGCCGAACCGGTCAGGTATGATTGGGAGAGGGCCAAGGGACCAGCGCTTGAGGGCGCGATCGTAGTCATGCGGTTCCTTGAGGGTGACCAGGTGTCCGTAGGCCCAGGTCACTTGGTAGCCATTTCCCTCCATGAATCCCTGGCGCTTCGTCTTGGCCCCGAGGAAACGGGCCAAGTCACGAGCGACGGACGGTTTTTCTGCCAGTACGACTATCACCGGGGTGGGGGCCCTCTCTTGAGTAGCGTCGCGACACGGGGAGCGCATCGCACGTCTCTCTCAACATGCCAACCCGGCGGGGGGTTGTCAATTGGCCTCAATCGGCTTGCTCGAACGCAAACCGCGCTGTTTCCCGGACCTTGGTGGTGACGTCACTCACCGTGATGGTCCATATCCCCGGAAGCTCGTTTAGTGCCAGAGGGATCTTGGCCCGGTAGCTTCCGTTTCTAGCCAATACGTTCCTGCTGTAGAGAGTTGACAGCTTTCCCCGTGGATCCCTGATCTCAATTCTGAGTGTGTGATCGCCCGGGGATCCGCTGTCGGGGCGGATCACGACCTCAAACGCCAGGTCGTCGCCTGGTCGGTATGTCTTCTTGACACCTCTGATGGCAACAGCCTCTACTGTGTAGGGCAACAGCCCGAGCACTTTGGCCTCACCCGGGGCCAGTTCGAGGAGAAGTCTCTCGTGGCGCCCAAGATACTCGCCGTTCCTCACGCCATAGACATGTGCTTGCCGGGACAGTCCCAGGGACACGGCCTCTCTGCCTGGCGTTGCTTGCCGGAATGGGGGACCAAGCCAACCCGATCTCTCACCTTCCAAGGGCGGGAGTAGGTCGCGCAGTATGCCGACGTACCGGATAGGACCTCGCGCGAACTGGAAGCACTCGTAGCCGACTGCTTGCTGTTCTCCCTTCGTCAGCCGCAGACTTCTCCTCACTCCCGCCACGTCCAGGATTACGCTCATCAGCTCGGCTGACATCGGACCGACTTCCGGGACAAAATTGAGGTAGATGGCTTTGCCTTTGCCGTAGGCGTTGACCATGAGCGCGGGCGTGCCGTCCGCATGGGTGGCGTTCGCGTGAGCGGTGGTGAGCGTCACGTCTTCCTTGCCCACAGCCGGATCTGTGTCGGGCTCGCGTCGAGCGGCGGCAAACGCCCTGCCGAAGGAGAGTTCGGCTGGGGCGGATTGGTAGGCAGTGCCCGACCGTCTGATTCCGAAGACGGACTCTATCGAGGGCCTTGTAGGAATCGTCTTGCCGTGTTCGTCGTAGAGGCCAGCACGCATATCTGCCAGGACGGCACCGCCGTCCTGCACAAACTCGGTGATTGCCGCTATCGTCTGTTCGGAGAGTGAGACGGAGCAGGGGAGAATCAGCAAACGATACCCATCCAGGCCGCCATTCAGGATTCTCTCTGGTACCAGGAAGTCGGGCTGCAGGGACGTTTCTTTGAGCATGGCTTTCAGGTTTTCGCGACTCTTGTGATGGAGCCCGAAGGGATTGGATGCGGGGAGCCTATCCATTCCGTTTTCGGCCCACGGGATTGTGCCGACCTGCATGCCGCTCTCTATCCAGGACACGTGCAGGCTTGTCTGGGAATGGAGAATGGCAACCTGGCTGGGGATGGGAGGGAAGTCGCGGAGGATCTTGCCTACCCCGGTGATCAGATCGGCCGTCGTCTCGACCACAGCCTTGCTCCGTGGCGTATGTCGCCCGGTGGCATCGAACAGGGCATAGCGGTTCTGGCGTCCCACTACATCGTACCAGGACAGCACGTCTCCACCGTTCAGGGCAAAGTGCCAGGGGAAGTAGCGGCAGAACGGGACAGACTCCAGGTAGCCGTAGAAGGAATGGATGGGCGTCGTCGGATTGAATGAGCGGAATTCCTTGATGAGATCCGGGCGTAGATACTTGCAGTGAATGTCCTCCGCCATCGCGGATTTGTAGTGGTCTTCCCCACTGAACGGATTGCGGCCAAACGGATTACTGAAGCTGAGCAACGCTTCGGGGTAACGCTTGTTGACGGCATCATGCACGGCTTCGAAGGCCCCGATCCAGACGTCCTCCATGAACATCCGAAAGTCCACCCATAGTGCGAAATTGCCTCGCTCTCGAACTTCCCCAGCTCGAACTGGTGTGATGTCTTCCCATGACCCGTATTCCGTGCCCCATTCGGCGTTGGCTCTCTCCAGGTTGCCGTAGAGCTCCTTGCTCCATATCCTGAACCGTTCTGCACAATGCGGTGAGAAGCAGACTTCGGCCTTCCCGTCCCGGACCAGTTCGACCTCGTCGCCGATTGTGTAGAACACCGGCCCGTACTTCCGGCAGTGTCTCACCACGTTCAGCGCCTTCTCGATCGTGTCTTCCAGGGCGTTGGGATCACTCAGGCAGGGGTTGCGGATCGGTGTCCCGGAGAGATGGTGGAATGGTCGCCAGGCGATGAAGAACTTGTGCCACGGCAGGTTGAGGCTGGGAGCCGACTCCATCGAGGAACCGTCGCTGGCGAATCCGAATCCCAACTGTTGCAGCCATGCTGTGAAGCTGGCATCCGTGTGTGTGCGGACCCAATAGCTTGGCATAAAACCGGAGCGAAAATCGTCCAGTGCCCCGCGAGATTTGTCGGGGAGGTAGACGTCCCATGCGCGTTGGTCGAGGGGGCCTTGACTATCTAACAGGGTGACCTGCAGGCTGTGGTGGATCGTTTGGCACCGGGCCATGTCGGGACGCAGGGGAACGTCCAGTGCTGCTCTCGCCCCGACCCGGATCGTGGAGACCGTTTGCCACACACAGCGGCCGTAGGAATCGACGACTACTGCCCGAAGAGCCAGGTTCGCTTCAGTTGCGCGCTGGCTCGTCACACGTACGCTTCCCGTGGGAAACTCACCGTCTCTGTACCAGTCTCGTCCCAAAGGGTGCTGCTCGTCAATCCGTACTTCGCCCTTCACGTCCAAGATCGCTGTTGCCCAATCGACGGTCTTTCCCCGGCTGTCTTTGAGGCGAATGTCAGCGACGTGAATGCCATGGGAGCGGCGCACCGCATCCGGGATCGGGATGGCGGCACTGGTCGTCTGCTCCGCGTCCACAACGACAGCTTGTTCCATGTCGTATCCGTCGGCGACGTGGTACTTGTCTTCCCAGCGCAGGGCGATGTGTCCGGTGAACAGTCGATGGGCTTGGAGATTTACCCGCAGGATTTCACCATCGACTTGGGTCACGCCGATCTCGGCGGGCATCGCACGTTGCGACGCATGGAGAACACTCTTGGCGACAAGCGCGTAAGCATATTCCCACCAGTCGTGTACATCGGCGGGGTTGTTGCCCGTCGCCGGCAGCACACCGCGCACGTTGCCCGGCCCTCCGTAGCCCAGCCGAACGACACGACCTTTGCCGTACATGCCGGTCCCCAGGTCTTTGACGCCCGGCTGGCCCGTGCGACCGCTGTAGACCCCGTTGTCCGGGGTCCTGGGCAGGAGCGACCAGGGAATTCCGCGGGCCAGGGGATGGGGTGCGTTTGCCAATGCTACGGCGGGTGGCAGTACATCTTCCAGGCCCTTGCCGATCAACATGTCGCCGTCACGCTGAATGTGGATCAGACCGGTTCCTGCTCGGATCTGCTGCCTGAGAGCCTGCAGGAAGGCCTTGTCCACGATAGGCGTGCAGAGCAGGATGGCGTCGTAAGGCCGCTCGTCGCCCCGCAGTTTGGCGTTGATCTTCTCAGCGCCATAGGCCAACGGGACACCATCCGCAACCCAGCATTGGTCGAGGACCATTTCCAGCCGGCCACCCAACTCCACGCCTCCCCGCAACCCGTAGTTGGCGTCGGCGACATGGAGGACGTTGAGCGGCCCACCCCACAAAGGAACGCCCCACTTCTTCCCCAAGGCGGGGAAGGGGGCCTCGACCGCACAGCGTTGTGCGGGGAAGACATCCGTGGCATCCTTGATTCCCGCGAATGAGCCTGAAGGATCGGTCACGCTGAGCCCCTTGCACAAGAGCGTTCCCTGCCGGCTGGTACGACGCAATTCCAGCGAAACGACGCCATCTGCCGTATGGGGGACGCGCACGCTGCCACGGTACCATTCATACGTGTCCGTGATCGGCTGATTGTCGAGTATCTTGGTCTCTTCGTCCTTACCGTGTTCCATTGCGCGACGAAGCACGAGGCCAAGACGTGCCTCGCCTATGCCCTTCGCCTGAACCGAGAACTGGTATTCCCTTCCGGCAAGACCGCGAAGGTCGAGGAGTTGACGCGCCAACGTGTGATCCGAGTCGGTCTTCAGAACGTAGATTCCGGAAAGGTAGGCGGTCTCCACGCACGTCGTGTTGTCCCCCAGGGACCACCCGCTCGGATGTCCGTTTGTATCCCGTTCAGAGAAGTCCGGATTGCGTAACGCCAACATCAGGTGCGAGACCTCATGCAGACTTGGTCTGACCGTTGCGCCGACGAAACGGAGAAGGGAGAACGCTTCCGGCTGATGGAACGCCCGGCCGGCCAGGGCAGACCACGTGCTGAAGGTCGGTGCCCCCTCCAGGCGGTGCTCGCGCGCCGCGTTGAACCCCCAGAGCGTCTCCTCTGTCGGCGACGGGGTGTCCAGGGCTCTGAAAGGGATCGCCATCTCGAGCATCCATCGATCGTCCAGCCGTCTGGCCGCGGTGGTGATGTCCGCATTCCACGCTCTGTCATACCGAAAGCCCTTCCGGCAATCGGAAACGCCATCGGCCACGGTGCCCAACGAGTTGATGGCGAAGTGATAGCTGGTGGCTCCATCATGGTTCACGTCAAGCCACAGCTCCAGGCAGTCGTCGTCAAAGACACTTCCGTCCCGGGCCCTAATCGATGCCTGTGTCCTGTCCATCTCCGGTTCAATGCAGGTCGCGGCCACGTAGAGATTGTGGGCGTCGTAGGCCGTCCTTACGGTCGTCTGCTTCTCGGCCGCCACATTTCCCCCGCTACCCATCACCGAGAATCTGACAGCGGCTGCAGCGGCTTCCCAACAGGCATCGTCCAGACGCCCATCCAGTACGGGGGCATCGGAGGCATGCACGCAGGGCAGGGGCTTCGTGTCGTCGGCTCCGGCAGGAGTGAAAGCGCCAAGGATGGACACCATGGCCAGTATTGACAGAGCTTCGCGAAACGTGTTGTTCATCGTGACGGCGGCTCCTGTGACCATGTGTTGCATGTGGTCAGTTGCCGAGACGGATGGCGGCTTCGGCGACGCGCCATCGGTAGTAGTCCATGGTGCTCTTGTCGAGGTTGTTTCGCGGGGCGAGATAGGTGATGTCGACTGCGTCCCGGAGCTCGGCCAGGACTGCTTTGGCATGTTGGGCTTCCGGGGCCGTCTCCCTGCCGGCGGCCTTAGCGGTCTGGAGCCGGTCCTCGAGGAGTTGGACATAGCGGTAGTCGTCGACCCCTTCGCGTTGGCGAAGCATGCCGATAGATGGGAGTACGTCCCAGTCCGGCGTGTAGCGGGAGTCGCACGAGTACCGGGCACCGGTTGGAAGGGAAACGTAGGGATCGCGGGAGTCGCCGTCATAGCTGAAGGACCACTGGGCCCGGGTATAAGCGTTGACGCGCCATGGATAGAATCCGTAGCTGAAACGTGAGGCCCCCATGTTGTAGAGTCCGAGCGTGCAGCCGTTGGCTTGGAGTTCCTCAATGGTCTCGGGGGTCACTGGGTAGGCACTGTTCGGCATGACAATGTCAGCGTGGGGCAGGTATTCGCGGGCCACACTGCAGCGGAGCGCGGAGACACAGGTCCGGAAGCCTCCGGGGGTCGCTTCCTTGCAGCGATTGAGGGCCTTTAGCATCTCGCGACCCCAGCGTGCACCCTTGGCGCCGTGGTTGCCCAGTTCGTCGAACACGTAGAACGTCACCTCCGGCAAGTCCCGGGCACGGATGCGCCCGTAGAATTCCTGGACCATCGCGGTCATTTCTCCGACGGCTGCGTCGCTGAACCGGATATCGTCCAGCTTCATCTGGTCGGCTTTGCGGATTGAGAGGTAGTTCGGACATTTTGGGAACAACTGGGGGCCGCCGAGGTAGTAACAGAAGACCCGGTCACGGAAGTTGGGGATACTCTTGGCCGTCTCGAAGACGTCCAGGTACAAGTCCCACGTCTCCTCGTCGACTTTGACTTCGCCGTCCCGATAGGCGAACGGGTGCCAGGGCAAACTGTCGTAGAGGCCGGTGAATCCCTGATCGGCATAGAACTCCATACGTGTTCTCATGACTTTGTGCATCAGGTCATGGGGTCGCTTTTTCATCGTCCGGAAATGCCTGAAAACGGTCCCGTCAAGGTTGCCGGCATAGACTCCGGCATAGAGCCGGGACATAGGCAGATTCAGAGGCAGGACTCGCACCTGGACGGGGAGTTTTGCCTCAACTCCGGAGGCGCTGAAGGTGAGTACGGTGTCGTAGAAACCGGGCTTCGCATCGTCGGGTGTGTGGAGGTCAACCCAAAACCATCGCGCAATGTGCTTCTCCATGCGGTCGGGGCGCCAGGGCACGAGGAAGTGGGGTTTGACGACGTACCCGCCGGTGACTGGATACTCTCCGTAACGAACGTAGCGAATATCAAGAGCCGATGCAGGAATGGATGCCCCATCGGCTCCAACCAATTCGGCTGCTCTGAGCTCAATGGGGCCGGCGATGTCGCGCAGAGGGAGAACGCCGACGACACCGGCTTCCCGTTCCCCACGGCTCGCGAACAGACGCAGGGGGCGCCCCAGGTCCCGGGCAATCGGACGAGCTCCAGGCTGCAGGCCCTTGAACGAGTCTTTGACGTAGAGGACCACACCGGAAGCTCGAACGTCTGTCGGCAGCTTTGGGATCATATGCTCCGGTGTCTCAGGGAGATATGGGTACTGGCTGTTGAACGTGAGCCTCTGCCTGGCTTTGAAGGCATCGACTGCCGCATGACCGTCGGCACTGCCCTCCGGGAAGATCCACAGGGCATTGATCGGTGCATAATGCGATGCTGCGACGGTCAGCGCTCCTCCAGTCACTGCGACCACGCCGTGAGCGAACGGAATCCAGCGGGAAATGTTCTCCGTGTAGAGGTCCACATCCGGGTGCCAGTCACGGTGGTAGTTGTGGAAATACCGCCCCTCAGCGTGGAAAAAGGTCTCGGGGGAATCGTCCCGTTCGTAGAGCACGGTGTCCCCGGCCCTGATGGAGTAAGTGCGGAAATGTGAGTCAGGGCGGTTTGCCCCGGGGCGACTGTATTGGCCGGTCAGGACTGCGATCTCGTAGCGCCCATCGGGCAGATCGATGCGGAACGTGTTTCCGCCGTAGACTCCGTCACGTGTGACGTCATCGAGGCTTAGGTTGTCACGCGTGACACGACGGTTCTGATCGAATGGTCTCGGCCGGCTCTTGCCTTTGGTATAGCCGTAGAACTTACCAGGGCTGTATTCGGACGTGGGCAGGATGCGGATGAAGCCTCTCTCGCCAGGGCTGGCTTCCCCGCCGAAGTCAAACTGCCAAACCCCATTCACGGGGGGGAGAGGCCCTTCAGGGGCGCCCACTGGCACCTTGTTCGCTGCGTGCCCGGCACCGGCAAGGCTGAGGATGGCCCAGATTCCCAGCAGTGCGATGCCATGAGAACCGTTCTTCCATGACGGCGGTATCATCAGTTCCTCCAGTACACGTCGACTGCCGAGTTGGCGGGGGCCAATCAGACACGGATGGATTCGGGCAAGGGCACTACCGGTCCGCAAAGGGTCCTCCCGTTCTCCGGAACGGGACCAGAACTTCGACTGCACGCTCGCCAGTTCGGGATCCCAGTGCGGCCCGGACCGCATAGCTGCCGTCTGCCAGGGACGGCAACGCGATGCTGGTCGTTGTCTGCGACATTTTGAGGAGCATGTCCCCGGCCTTGTGTGAGGCTAACCCATCAGATGTCGTGATATCCCAGCGGACATACTTCAGGCCTTCCGCCAGCGCCGATTCGGCGACGCTGATTCGGATCGGCAGGATGTCGTCTGGCTCAAAGATCGTCCGTCCGCAGAGCAGGTCGGCTTGAAGCTTGGGGGCAGCAAGTACGTCCAGGCGTACATCATCAATGTAGACGATGGGTGAGTCCTTGAGGTCCGGGACCTGACGGGCGGCCACGGTGATGTCCCATCGCGTTGTTTCTCCCAGGCGGAGTCGGAAGAGGAGTTCTGCGTAAGTCCACTCGCCGCGTACGCCGGGCAGACGCAGGCGCCGTGATCCCAGAGGCGGCGTTCCGGGCTTTCCCCATTTCCGCGTGGTCAGCGTTGCCTGGAAGCCCGAAGGTCCCTGTGCAACCCAGATCCAGGCCGACAGCCGAACCAAGCGGCCATCGTGAGGGCGCAGGGCATCGACAGAGCGCTTCTGCTGGACGAGCAGGATGCGGTCTTCACCAACCGTTTTCAGGTCAAGGCATATGCTGCCGTCGCCGCTGTGGACGACGCTGTCGGAGTAGCGGATGGAATCGGCGATGAGCCTATCGCTCGTGTCAGGTCGGGGCGGCCAGTCGCTGAATCGCCATGCTTTCCCGGTTGGGACCTCGAATCCACCATCATTGATGGTCTCGATGTTCTCGAGGTGTTCACGCACGGGGGGGGGCAGTTGTCGGACGCTCTGGGCTTGCCCGGAACTGTTTGTGAGGACCCAGAAGATCAGGAGAGGCAATAGCGATCGCATGTGGTCACATCCTCGTGTCATGGAAACGGTAGAGTCTAACATACCTGTGGAACGACGCCCGGCCAGATTGTGTAGATTCCCGTGGCGCTGGATCGCACGGTTCGCTTTGGCCTGGCTGGTTCACGCTCGCTACGGCATGTCCACGATACTCCGAGCTTTGGCAACTTGGCTTTTCGGAAGTATAGGTATTGGCCATTCCTTGCTCTTGTCCGCCGTGCTGTAAGTAGGAGTAGAGACGTGAATATCAACGCACTCGTCGTGTTGGCATACCTTGTCGGGACCATTGGTTTTGGGTGGTATCTGAGTCGATTCGTCAAGAAGGGAGAGGACTTTTTTCTCGCCGGACGCTCACTCAACAAGTGGGTCATTGCCGGGATGATCATGGCCACCAACGTGGCTGCGATCTATCTGGTCGGCCCCGCCGGCGCTGCTTACGCAGGGGGTGGCGTGTCCGTTCTTCTCATTGCCTGGACGGGGAACATGCTCGCCGCGGCCAGTGCGCTGTTCTTCGTGCCACGACTGCGGCGCTTGGAGATCACCACCGTGTCCGAGTTGATCGAGACGCGCTACAACGTGGGCTTGCGACTGCTCGTGTCGGCCCTCTGGATTCTCTACTACGCCCTGTTTGCGGGCAACGCTATGTATACTCTTTCCACGGTGCTGTCTCCGGTTCTGGGGCTGAGCCAGCTGCAGATCATCTGGTTCGTCAGCGGGGCCGTCATTCTCTATTGCTTCTTCTCCGGCCTCATGGCGGCGGCGTACTCTTCGGTCATCCAGAGCTTCCTGATGATCATCGGCGGTCTGATTCTCCTGCCGTTGTGTCTCAAGCATCCCGCGGTCGGCGGCGTGTCGGGCCTTACCAGTCAACTTGGCGAGTCGGCCTTCACGTTCTGGAAATCATCGGCAGACGTCTGGCCCAACTACAAGCACATTTTCATGTTTGCCCTGCTCGGTCTTCCCTATTGGTGCACGAGTCAGTACATGTTGCAGTGCTCTTTCGCCGGAAAGAATGTCCGCCATGCTTCGCGCGGCTTGATCATCGCCGGAGCCATCACGGGCGTACTGACGCTCTCTTTCATCATTCCCGGCATGTGCGGAACGTTGATCTACGCCGCTGATCCTCTCGGCACGGGTGACAGCATCCTGCCGAAGTTGCTCAACGATGTGTTGCCGATCGGCATCGGGGGAATCATCATTGCTGCTCTTGTGGCCGCGTCGAATTCCACAGCCGCTGCGTTGCTGAACGCTGCCGCTACGCTGACGGAACATGATTTTTATCGACGCTTTTTCCCGAATGCCTCCTCGAAGCATGGCATTTGGGTTGGCCGTGCCGCTATTCTCTGCTGCGGTCTTCTGGGGTTGGTTTTTGCTCTTCAGGTTGAGCGTCTGGGCGGCATCATCAAGGCCAATTTCGCCATCATGTCGTTTTTCGAGCCTCCGATTTTCGTGATCGTCGCCGCCGCTCTGTTCTCTCGGCGGGTGAACAGTATCGGCGCGCTGGCAGCCATGCTCGGCGGCATCGGTCTTGGGATCTACAGCTGGCAGACGGGTATGGGCGATGAGACGAGGACGTTCCTGGCTTTCCCTGTCTGCTCCGTTCTGCTCTTGATCGGCAGCATGATCGGCAACCGCATGGGCAAGAAGCAGGAAGAGGAGCTTGCCGCGTCCGACCAGTTTATTGAACGGGCTAAGGGAGCGCTTCCCCTCGACTTTGGTGTGGCAACTGGCAGGATTGGTATCGGCGTGGCTATCGTGGGCCTTGTCGCCTTCGTGCTAGTGTCGGTTTTCGAGGCGCATGTGCCCAAGCCACTGAATCTCTTCTGCATTGTCACGGCCATGCTGGCCTTCGTGGGAGGGTGCTACATGGCCGTTGAGGTGTTCGTTCCTATCCCCGAAGGTGAGGACGAGGACGCGGGAGAGGAACTCACCGGCATTCGTGGCCTGCTGGCGAGTGGCAAGAGTTGGCTGGCGCTCGGAGCCTTCGCCGCCATTCTTGTTACCGTTCTTTATCTGATCTAGAGGGCTTACCGGGCGCCTTGGATGTCGAATGCCATGAGGGCATCGCCGTGTCGAAGGTAGAGCCGACCGTCGCTGATCGTCGGGTGGCACCAGTGCTGCTGAGTCCCAAGCGTGACCTTGAACGAGCTCACGACGTCGAATGTCTTTGAGGAAGGCGTGACAAGGGCGACGTTTCCCTGCTTCTCATCGTAGCAGTAGAGCATTCCATCCGCGGCGACCACGGAACCTTTGGTCTGCCACGTCTTCTCGAAGCGCGTTTCCCCCGTCTTCCAGTCAACGCACACCCAGTTTCCCTGTCGGTTGTTGATCCAGTTTGAGCCATAAAGGAGGCCCTCAACGAGGACGGCCCCGCCGTGGTGGATATCCAGATCCGGGGAGGTCCAGGCTACTGAAGGCGGGCCGGTTTCGGCCAACGTCAGCATCACGCCAACGTGGTTGTAGCCGCTACTCACGAAGAGCCCCCCGTCGTAGTAGATCGGCGAGCAGCAGTTAATCGTTCCTCCCCGCTTTGGGGCAGACTCTTTTCCATAGTTGAATGTCCAGGCGAGGTCCCCAGTTTCAGGACTCACCGCGAATATGTACTGGCTGGTCACCCCGACGATCAGCGCCTTCTCCCCGTGTTTGATGAGGATGGGAGAGACGTAGGCGCTCTTGTCGTTGAGTGACGGGCTTTTCCACACCGTCTCACCGGATTTCATGTCCAGGGCGGCCATCGCTGTCTGATTCCCCGCCGGTGTATAGATCACCTTGCCGTCGACGATTAGAGGCGATTCAGCTGTCCCCCAGGGACCGACCTGGCCTCCGAACGTTGTCTTCGCGTTCTTCGACCACGTGATTTCCCCAGTCGCGGCATTCACCCGAACGACTTCTCCAGCACCACTGATGACGAAAGCGGCGCCGTCGGCGAGTGTGGGGGTCGTCCGGGCTGGTGGGAACGACTTGGTCCAGGCGCTCCCGTACTCTGTCTGCCATTTGCGTTCGCCGGACAGCGTGTAGGCAGCAAGAAACTCCTTCTTCTCCTTAACACCCGTTACGTACAGCATTCCGTTGGCCACGGCCGGGGATGAGTAGCCGAGCCCGATCCCTTTTGATGACCAGACCATCTTCGGTCCGCCGGCCGGCCAGACCTTTGCCAGACCTGTTTCGGTTGATACACCATCTCGATTTGGCCCACGGTATTGCGGCCAGTCCCCGGCGAACAGAGGCGTCACGGAAGGGAGGATGCCGATCAACACGGCGGCCAGCAGGGAATGGGCTCGAAGCATCGTTTGTCTCCTGTTTGTCTGCGGTCTTCTAGTCGTTGGTGAGTTTTCGTCGTACGGCTTCGACGAGCAGCACTGTGGCCGCCTGGGCGGCGTTGAGTGACTCCGCCCCGCCGGGCATGGGGATGGACACCGCTTGGCCGAGCTGATCGTCACGGATCCCTTCTGCTTCATTCCCGATAACGAGGCCGCAACGTTCCAGGGCGAACCTTTCGTCGAAGCAGCTGATCCCGTTTCGCGGCATGGCGCACCACAGACCAGCCGCCCCGAGAGAGTTGAGCGCCAAGGCGGCTTCGGGCAGATCTGCGAAGCGGCGCAGTCCCATGGAGAACTGGGCTCCCATCCCTGCCCGGATCGTTTTCGGGGCCAGTGGATCCGCCGTTCCCTCGGTGTACCACACTTCGCTGAGCCCGATGGCCCATGCCGTTCGCAGAATTGTGCCCACATTTCCGGGCTCGGAGACGCGATCAAGGATCAACACAAACGGATGAAGAACGGTTGGGAGTGGCTTGTCGGATGGTTCTGGAGGGATGAGAACGCACAGCACGCCCTGAGGGGACTCGGTGGTAGCGATCTCGGAGAATTCGTCCTCGGCAATCGCAATGATGCGCCCGTTTGGGGGGAGCTCGAGCCGTGCGTTACCCATTTCGAGGGCAGCCATGAAGGCATGCGTGCAGACGGCAAAATCGAGAGCGAAATTGGGCGAACGGAGGGCTTCGGCGCAACAGCGCGTCCCTTCACAGAGCACGCGTCCGGTCTTTCGGCGTCCGTGGCGGCTTCGCAGGTGCCGAAGCAGTTTCCGTTGTTGTTTGTTTAAGGCCATATGATGGGACGAGCCCCGGCGTCTTGGGGGGCAGGAGTTCAGACCAGACCTACTCAATTCGGAGGGCTTTCTCGATAGTCGTCAGGTTTTCGCACCCCTCGTCGGTAACGACCACGACATCCTCCAGGCGCACGCCGCCCCATTCGGGGTAGTAAAGCCCAGGCTCGACTGTGACGACATCGCCACTCTCGAGACAGTCTTTTGCCTTGCCGCTGAGTCGCGGGGACTCGTGGATTTCGAGCCCCAGACCATGTCCGGTCCCATGAAAGAAGCCGTGGGGGGGAGTGGTGTCAGCATCTGTTTCAAAGCCGGCCAGTGCCAGCACTTGTGCGGCCTCGGTGTGCGGAGCGCTGGCGCTGGCACCGGCTCGGATCGCGGCCATCGCCGCGACTTGGGCATCGTGGACGGCCGTATATGCCTTCTCCACGATTGGGGGTACTTCACCTTTGACGATCGTTCGGGTCAGGTCCCCGAAGTAGCCCGTCGCGTCTACTCTTGGGAAAATGTCGAGAACGATTGGGGTATTTGCTCGGATTATTCCTGTCCCGGTCGCGTGCGGGTCGGCCCCCTGTTCTCCCGGCGCGGCGATCGTGTGGGAGGCCGTTCCGCCTTTCCGCGCGATTTCTGCGTCGACCTCGCCCCGGAGCGTATCTGCGGTGAGAGCAGCCCCATTCCAGGAGAGTTCTCCTTCGGGCGTAATGGAGGCTTCTCTGAGAATGTCGAATGCGCGGTTCATGCCGGTCTCGGCAAGAGCCACCCCTTCACGGAGATGCTCCACTTCTTCCGGGGATTTGGAGCGGCGCTGAGGGAAAAAGTCCGATACAGGCGTCAGGCGTATTCGGCGCTGGGAGAGCCTACGCGCGAGTCCGAGTGGGAATGAACCGGGGACTTCCCAGCGACTGACGCCGTGGTGTCTCCCCAAAGCCTCGATGTACGCCTCAAGTTTGCGTGCTCTTGAAGGCACTCCCCACGCTTCCCGTGCGTCCACAAACGAACGGACTGTGACTCCCCGGGCGGCTTCCTTTACGGCTCTGCCCACCTCCAAAGAGCTGACCAGGATTCCTTCCTCGCCAGCGACGTTGTACCACAGGAAGGGATCCGGAGCCAGGAATCGACTGGCATACAGCAGGTCGGCATCCGACTCGCTGGCTGCATAGATAAGGCGCCCGCACGGGCGCTTGTTCGGCTGAGGAGGAGGGGTCATTCTGTCGAGTCCTCGGACGGTCTTTCAATTCGGCGCATCAGGTCGGTGAATTCCGGCAATCCATACTTGAGCATACGCGATCCACGCGAAATCTTCCCCAGGCTCACCTTCATCTCCCGACTGATTTCCCGCTGTGTCTGCCCGGCGGTCAGGCGTTTGAGGAGACGCCAGCGTCGCATCACCTCTTCCACTTCGGCCGGAGTCAGGAGGCCTTCGACCAGCATCTCCATATCACGCGCCGATTCTGCCTGAGCCAGAAGGGCAGCCAGTTCTCTGCACAGTTCGCTGGACATATTCTCTTCTCCTCCACACCGCGTTTTGATGCGGACGTCGCCGATCGCAAACAACCTCAAACCAATGTAGCTCTGAAGCGCTTTCGTTCCAGAGGCGCTGCCTGGTTGCGCTGTCTGTGTTGCGGAACTTGAAAAACGAGCGAATGTGGGACAGGTTGTGGACGGGTTGAGAACATCGACTGTACCGGTTTGGCGCCGAGAGGCCGGACGTCATCGTAAGCGGAGCCAAGGCGCGATGAAACTACGATTTTTAGGTGGCCGATACCAGGGACGTATCGTTGATTTGATACCCGCCGGGTTCGCGATCGGACGGGGCAAAGAAAACGACCTTGTGCTGGATGAAGAGGGCGTTTCTCGGAATCATTGCCGTGTCTATGAGGTGGCTGGGAAGTGGGTGGTCGAGGACCTTGAGAGCACAAACGGCGTCCGCATAAACGGGCAGCGCATTGACTCAACCCAGACGTTGGTTTCCGGCGATCGCGTTGCCATCCACCGTGAGCTTCTTCTGTTCACCGACGGCTCGGACATTGTGGACACCGGGGACCTGCTCAAAGGGGCTCACAGATTGGCCGAGGACGGCGATGAAGATGGTGATTCGCCGGTTCCGGCTCCCGCTCCCTGTGAGCTGACGGAGATCGACGAGCTGCCCAAACCGTTTGAGCCTTCATCTCCGCTGCCGTTGGGGCGGATCGTTCTTCTCTTCGCCCTTTTGGCGTTTATAGGTTGGGCCATTCACTCACTCCGGGGCCCCGCGGGGGCGGAGGAGGGCGAAGATGCAGAGGGGGCTCCGGTAGAGTCCGTGGAGCAGCCGGATGAAGAGGCTTCCGTCCCTGCTTCCTCGGGCGCGTCCGGACTCGGGGATGACGAGCTTGCCGCGCTTATGGCCAATGACGATGACGACTCCGGCGAGCCAGCGGACAGTACAGAGACGGGAACGGTTTTCTCGTCAACGGCGGCTCAGACGCCTGTTCCCGAGGTTGGGGATGTTCTGCCTGAGACAGAGGCGGGAACTCCGGCTGAGCCGACTGCCACCCCGCCTCCTGAGAATGCCCCGGAGTTGGCGGCTGGGGGGCCGGCGGTGACCGTAGT
>Ga0209045_1001194_pt1 | contig 24982 bp, 14 predicted proteins | sample SaaInlLV_10m_DNA_4_FD_184664 | JGI IMG/M metagenome (GOLD analysis project Ga0209045, IMG submission 184664) | Marine microbial communities from expanding oxygen minimum zones in the Saanich Inlet - Saanich Inlet SI072_LV_200m_DNA (SPAdes) (version 2) | ecosystem: Environmental > Aquatic >...
GATATCCCTCGCCGACGGGGGGGCGGGCTGGGCTTCCATCTGGGGCTCCTTTGTCGGTCTCTGCACGGGTGCCATTTCCGGTGTGTCAGCACATTAGCGGTGGTACTCTGACCTCACTCAGGGCAGCGGGGGGATGTCGAGTGGCATACTGCCGTTTCTGATGGAGTGCGTCGCTGCACAGCCAACGGCCACGGTCATGCGTCCGGCTTCAGGGGTTGCGACGGTTTCTTTGCCGTCAATGATCAAGTCAAGGAAGGCCTTGCACAGACGTGGGTCAGCACCTCCGTGGCCCCCCTCATTTGCTCCGACGTTGTAGGAGGCGGTCGCAAACCGCGACGGCGTGCGCGCCTTGCCCTTGTTGCCTTTTTGGGTCCGCACCGTGATCTCGCTCCCGCTGAGTTCGGCCTCCCCATTTGTCCCAATGACAAGGTAGTTGCGATCGGTGTGCGACGCGTAGTGGCACTGCAGGTATGTGGCTCGGATATCCCCCATGTCCATCATGACCATGTTGTGATCTTCGACATCCACTTCCCCACGGAAACAGCACATCGTCTTCCTGGGGCGTTCGCTGTAGTCCGTGCACGTGTCTTTGTCAGGGCAGTCTTCGCAACGGAGGTCGTTCGGGCGCTCCCCACCGTAGTAATCGAGTGCCCCCATCGCGACGACACGGTTGGTGTATCGACCGGTCAGGAAATGGATCATGTCGATGTCGTGGCTGCCTTTCTGCAGAAGCAGACCGGTAGAGCCTTCGTGGTTTGCTCGGTAGTCGTGGTAGTAATACCAGCCTCCCATGCCGACGAAGTGGCGGACCCAAACGGCTTTGATGTCGCCGATTTCACCGGAATCCATGATCTGTTTGAGGGCCAGGAATGAGTCCATGAAGCGCATATTCATCCCGACCATGAAGTGCGTGCCTGCCTGTTTCCATGCCTCCAGCATGGCATCGCAGTCTTCAGTCTGGATGGCCATGGGTTTTTCGGTGAATGTGTGTTTCCCGGCGTTGAGTGCGGCGATGACGTGTTCGGCATGGCAGTTGTCCGGCGAGAATACTCCAATGGCGTCGATGTCATCCCGGGCCACCAGTGCGTGGTAGTTGTTGGTGCAAAAGGGATCGTTGTGTTTGTAGGTCTCGCTGAACTCGGCCAGGGCATCATCGTAGATATCAGCGGCAGCGACGACGGTTGCCCGGGGATCGTTGTCCCAGTGCTTGGCGATGGCCGCCCGCCGAATGGCCCCGATCAACCCGATGCGCAGACGCTCCTGAGCCATCGTTTCTCTCCTTCTGCAGACTTCTACTGGTAGGTTATCGTTCCCACTGCACGACGTTGGGGCTTGCCGGGACCTTCCCCGGCGTCCGCACGTTAGTCAGCTAGGTTGAACAATGCAAGGGGGGGGCTGTTGGCTCGCAACCGGTTAGCCTTGTGAGGCGGCTCGACGGAGTCTCTCCCTCCACCGGATACAGATGGCCCAGAGCCGCCCTGGAGGGAGAGACTCCGTCGAGCCATCCTTGAGGCCCCCTGCCTTCTAAGTGGAATGCCACTTAGTCCACTACAAATCCAGGCGAAGCCGGTCCGGGACTCCCACGCAACTGAGGCGTTGCGTTGGCTCTGGGCTTCGCCAGGACGATCTGTGTGTCGTCTCCGGGGGATGAGGATCTACTCCTGGCCGGGCTCTTCGGGCGGGATGCTCTTGGCGCAGCGGAACCCAATACACGAGGAGGCGTCCGTTGGCAAGTGGTTTGAGCGGTGCTGAGCGCGTCCGCTCTGCATGTTCAGGAACCAGCTTCCACCGCGGACCACTCGGTGAGTTTTCCCGAAATTGGGGTGGTCATACTCGGTTTCGGCGTAGGGCTTGAGCCAGGAATCGGTCCATTCGTAGACGTTACCGATGACATCAAAACAGCCGTCGGGGCTGCAGTCTTCGGGGAAGCTGCGACAGCGGGTCGTGTTCCCGCCATTAGCGATGGCCTGTCGGCCTTCGGCACTGCTGCGCCACTTGGTCCACCAGCCGAGCCATTCATCCCAGTCGGAGAAGTCCTCGCCGAGGATTTCAGCCGTATTCGCTTTGCCGACCGCGGGCGGGCCTCCCCAGGGGTAGGGCAGGCCATCCTTGCCTGCAGCGGCCCGTTCCCATTCTGCTTCAGTCGGGAGTCGTTTCCCCGCCCAGAGCGCATAGGCATTCGCGTCGTGCCAGGACACATTCACGACTGGGTGATCTGCTTTGTCGGTGGCCACCCAGTTGCCCATCCAGTGCTTTGGTGGAGGATGTCCGGTGGCGTCGACGAAGCGCTTGTACGCGGCATTGGACACTTCTTGTCTGTCGATGTAGAACGCGGCCAAATACACGGTGTGCGGTGGTCCGCAGACCTTGTCATTCGCCTCTCCGATGGTGAAACTCCCGGCAGGGATGAGCACCATCTCTGGGGGCAGGGCTGTTGTGGGCGGCGGAGCAACGGGTGGAAGGTTGGCGGAGGGGTCCGTGGTTCTCGGCTTGACGACGGCAGGAGGAGCGTCGGCTGTCTGCAGTGCGGTGGCCTTCTTTGGGCGGTACCTGTGTGCAACTGCCATCGCCGCAACCAGGAGCAGCACGACCGGTAAGACGGCGAGAAGCACTGTTGGCTTCTTCGGGGTGGCTTCCGGCTTGACGCGCTGTCCCAATGTCGGCAGCGGAAGCGCCAGATCCGTTTCTTCGTTGGGAAGGGCGTTGATGAGCTCCTCGCAGCTTTGGTAGCGCTCTTCCGGGGCTTTGGCCAGCATACGTTCGAGGAGCCCACACACCCACACAGGCAGGTCCTGCACGATGGTGCTCGCGGAGGGGATGTCCTGGTCGATGTGCTGTCGCAGGATCGCGAGCGGCGTTGTCGCACAGAATGGTGGCTTCCCGGTCAGCATATGGTAGAAGGTGATTCCCAGGGAGTAGATGTCGCTACGCAGGTCCACCGGCTTCCCCGCACATTGTTCGGGGGACATGTACTGGGGGGAACCGAGAACGCCTCCGGGAAGAGTCAGGCTGGAGTCGTCCTCCTGGTCTCGCACCAGCCCGAAATCGGCGATTTTTGCTCTACCATCCGCGTCTGTCAGGATGTTTGCTGGCTTCACATCACGGTGCACCAGCCCGTGGGCATGCACAGCTGCCAGCCCTGCCGCCACATCCCGCAGGACGCCAACGGCATGGTCCGGATCGAGTCGTCCGCGCTGGGTGATGACTTCACGCAGATTGCGTCCTTCGACGTACTCTGATTCGATGAAACAGTCTTCGCCGATCTGTCCCGCTCGCAGAACACGGACCACGTTTGGATGCTCGATTTTGGCCGCGGCTCTGGCTTCCCGGGCAAAGCGTTCACGGTAAGCCGGCTTCCCCCCTCGCCAGGTCGACGGGAGCACCTTCAGAGCGACCGCACGATTGAGGGGGACGTTGATCGCTTTGTAGACGATCCCCATTCCGCCGGCCCCGATGTGTTCAACAATCCTGTAGTCTCCGAAGATCTCCTCATTCCCGAGGGTTGGCCCGAGAGAGAATTGGTGGTCGCTCGAGATGCACTCAGTGTGCATTTCCGGGCGCTCGAACGACTCAGTCTGGCCAAGATCGCCTTGCCCAGAGGGGACGGGATCGTCTTCCGGTGACTTGTTGTCGTCCGACATCTCTGACAGCGTCCTTGGTACGGTCACCGGCCACAGGAAACGAAAAGGGAGCGAGGACGGAAGTTCCACATCTACCAGCAAGGTACCTCCGTGAGGGTAGCAAGATAGTCCCCGTGCAGATCAAGGCAACACTCCCTTGCCGGTTCCCAGCTAGCGTTCCCCTCGGAACATAGGGAGGCGGGATTCTGGGCTCTTGCCCAAATGGAGGGCCTGCCGGTTGTGTTTGCCGTGTCGCGGGCGTAGTTTCGGTTGGGTCTGCTGGGCTGGTTTGGGCGAGATCCGCCCGTTGAGGGATCTGAAGGATGGACGACATGACGTGGTTGGGAACGAAACGACTTGGGATCAGACCCGCACGCTTCTTCGCGGCGCTATGCCTCTTCATCCTGGGGGCTGAGGCTGTCCACGGCGCACCATCAGCCAATGACGTCGAGGCCAAAGCGATTCTCGCCAAGGCGGGGGTTAAGGGCGGGCTGGTGGTGCATGTCGGTTTGGGCGATGGGACTCTCACCACCTCCTTGAGAGTGAGTGACAGTTACGTTGTCCATGGGATTGACCGGGACGAGGTCGCCGTCCAGCGAACCCGCCGGGTGATTCGGGAGAAAGGGCACTGCGGTTTCGTGTCGGTCGCCCGCTTCTCCGGGACAATGCTCCCCTACGTCGATGGTGCGGTCAATCTCCTCGTTTCGGAGGATCTGCAGGGCATCCCCTCCGCTGAAGTCGATCGTGTTCTTGCGCCGGGAGGCGTGGCTTGCCTGCGCTCCGAGGGAGCATGGCAGGCCACCGCAAAGGGATGGCCCAAGGAGATCGATGAGTGGACGCATTACCTGCACGACGCGACAAACAACGCGGTCGCTGACGACACGGTGGTCGGCCCGCCGCGCCACTACCAATGGATCGGCTCCCCAACCTGGCTCCGCCATCACGACCACCTCTCCGGATTCAGCGCCATGGTGTCGACGAAGGGAAGGCTCTTCTATATCGTTGATTTGGGCCCTCGCTGGTCTGTCCAGATGCCGCCTCAGTGGATGCTCTTCGGTCGCGATGCGTTCAGCGGGGTGGTGCTCTGGCAGCGTCCCGTGGCCAAGTGGCATCACCATCTTTGGGGGCTGAAGAAGGGGCCGGCGCAGCTGATGCGGCGGCTCGTGGCAGTCGATGAAACAGTTTACGTCACGCTGGGGGTCGGTGAGCCCATTACGGCACTCGACGCGGCAACGGGAAAGACGGTCCGCACCTATCCGGGAACAGCGGGTGCGGAAGAGATCGTCGTTGCCGACGGTGTGCTGTTCGCCATGGTTCACCCGGAACTGAATGCCTACAAGGCGTTGCCGAGAGATTCAGTGGGAGCAATCCGTGGGGCTGCCGGGAAATGGTATTGGGATGAGAGACCACGCAGAATCGTGGCCTTTGAGGCGACGACAGGGGAGGCGCTGTGGGCGCAGACAACCCGGGTGGCTCCGGTGACCCTGGCGGCAGCGTCCCAACGCCTCTACTTCCATGACGGCGATCGCGTGGTTTGTCTCGAAGGGCGCACAGGGAAGAGGGTATGGACTTCGAAGCCAATCGCGCGCTGGAAACCGATGCACGTGTTGTTCGGCCCGACACTGGTGGTGCACAATGGCACGGTGCTCTTCGCCGGCGGCGAGAAGATGGATGCGCTAAAGGGTGGAAAAGACACGATGACGGCCCTGGCAGCCGCCACTGGGAAGGCGCTTTGGACCGCTCCCCATCCTGAGTCCGGCTATGCCTCGTCGGAGGACCTGTTTGTCATCAATGGGCAGGTCTGGTGCGGGGCGACCACGAACTCCCGAAGCTCCGGGGTCTTCACTGGGCGCGATATTCGCACGGGTGACGTGATCGCTGAGTTTCCTCCGGATGATTGGCAGCCCCATATGTCTCATCACCGCTGCCACCGAGCCAAAGCGACGACCAACTACATCCTGGCTTCACGCACGGGGATCGAGTTCGTCGACTTCCGGGCTAAACATTGGACTCCGCACCACTGGGTCCGCGGTTCCTGCAATTACGGCATCATGCCCTGCAATGGTCTCGTCTATGCTCCCCCTCATTCCTGCGGCTGCTACCCGTTGGCCAAGCTGAACAGCTTCAACGCGCTGGCCGCTACAACCCCGAGTCGACGCGTGCCGAAGCTAGTGCCTGAAGAAGGTCGGCGGGAGGTCGGACCGGCGTTCGGCAAGGTTGAAGGGCGTCCCGCCGGTCCTGAGGAGTGGCCGACGTTCCGCGGCAATCCTGCCCGAAGTGGGTCGGTTGACACGGTCATTTCTTCCCAGCTCCGTCAGACGTGGAGCACCCGCATCGGGGGCCGCCTGAGCACTGTTGTGGTCGCTGACGGGCGTGTGTTCGTTGCCGATGTGGACCGCCATACACTGCATGCGCTGGACGCAGGTTCAGGTGCAGAGCTCTGGCGGATGGCGACGGGAGGACGAATCGACTCCCCCCCGACTGTGTGGCGCGGGCATGTGATCGTTGGGTCCGCGGACGGGTCCGTCTACTGCCTCAGGGCGACTGACGGAGCGCTGGTTTGGCGCTTCCGGGTGGCTCCCATCGATCGTCGGCTCATGGCCCATGAGCAGCTTGAATCGGCGTGGCCTGTTCATGGAAGTGTACTCGTCCGGAAGGACGCTGGAACTGGGCAGACGATTGTCTACTGCGTGGCGGGGCGGGCCATGTGGCTCGACGGGGGGCTGCGGCTGGTCCGACTGGACGCCAGAAGCGGCAGGAAGATCTCCGAAACGGTCCTCAATGATCGCTATCCGGGTACAGACAAGAACCTGCAGCATGAGCTCCGATGGCCGAACCTGCCCACGGCCTTGCCGGACATCCTTTCCTGCGACGGAAGGCACCTCTACATGCGGGCCCAACCATTTGACCTGGACGGCACGCGCTCAGAGGTCTTCACCGCCCGCGATTACAGGGAGCAGCAGGGCGAGACGGCCCACCTGTTTTCGCCGACCGGCTTCCTGGACGACGATTGGTGGCACCGAACGTATTGGCTTTGGGGGCGGTCGGTTATTGGGGCTGCCGGTGGCTGGTACCTGGCGACGTACCAGGCCCCGACAGGGCGCATTCTGGTCACGGACGGGGCTTCGGTCTACGGGTTCGGCCGCCTGCCTCTCAAGGCGCTCGGGACGCCCAATTCGTACCATCTGTTCGCCTGCAGTAAGACTCCTGAGATTATCGATCCCAACCCGACCAGGCTGGCTCGACGCCGGGGCAAGACGATCTACGGTCCGGTGAAGGCGACGAGATTGGCATATCGCTGGTCCAACGGCATTCCCTTCCTCGCTCGGGCCATGGTCCTGGCCGATGAGACGTTCTTCGTTGCCGGGACTCCTCGCAGGGTTGCGGAACCTGACGTGTATGGTCAATACGGTGATCCGGAGGTACAGGCCCGGATGGCCGAGCACGTTGAGGCCTTCCAGGGCAAGCATGGAGGGATGCTCATGGCTGTCTCCAAGCAGGACGGCAAGCGTCTCGCAGCGTACCACCTGCCCTCGGCCCCCGTCTTCGATGGCCTGGCTGCCGCGAAGGGCAATCTGTACATGGCAATGGTTGATGGAACGGTTCGCTGCCTGGGAGGCGTGGGAACGACGGGCCTCAAACCTGCCCCTGCGGTCAAGCCCGGGCGCGTTCCCACGGGCATTCCGACGTTTGTGGGGACCAAGACGCACCCGGACTTCCAGCGGCTCTCTGAGATCAAGGTCCGCCCCTCTAAGCTGGGCTACCGTGTGGAGACCGTCACGGGACTGTTCGGCCTTGCGGTGAGGAAGCTCGCGGCTCCCTTAGGAGGCAAGGCGGTCATCAAAACGCAGGTTGTGTCCCGCCCCGGTTCTCCACCGGGAACGATGGGGAACGCCTTTTTGCTCTTTGGCAGTGGGCCTGACAACGACAAACTGATGAGCTGCGGATTCCGCATCAGCGGCCAGCGGCTTTACTTGGGGCAGGCCCCGTTTCCCAAAGGGAAGACAGTCGCCAAGCCCGTCCAGACAGGGCTGAAGTGCGACACGGTCCTCGATATGGCCGTTACGGTTGATCCCGCGGAGGTAAAGGTCACATTCGAGATGAACGGGGCTGTGGTGGAGGCCCCGCTTGAGCCAGATTTGGGGGCCATCTCCTGGGTGGGCTATGCCGTGGGTGGCGTGGATGCGGACTTTGGGCCTATTGAAGTGGAGACGCTACCGTAGTGGCGTCGGGCGCGAATAGCGAGCCCACCCCCACTGGAGTTTTTGCGCTGGAGGACATGTCATGAGCACATTCCGGGACGCTGGTTGGGTTTGGGAGGGGTTGGGCTTTGATCCGGGGATCGAGCCGTCGATCTACGGTGTTGGGGAAGGGGCGGCCTACTTCGGGCTGGATCGGGCCAACTTCATGTTCCACCGCAATAACCGCGTCAATCTGAGTAAGCTCAATCACCTTGGGGCGGTTGTCCCGGAAATATCGAAGTGGAAGTGGGTTGAACTGCCACCCGAGCCGGGCAAACACGGGTGGGGATTCGCCAACTGGCGGGACAGCAATCCCGAGACGGTCCGTGATGAGGCTGAGAATTTGAGCCGTGTGTCGCTCGAGTTTCCGAATATCAGCGGCGCAATCATCGATGACACCAGCGGGATCTTCACCTACGAGGCTTACAACGCGGGGCGCCCGCAACAGATCAGCGAAGCGCTCCACTGTGCCAACCCCGATCTGAAGCTGTGGTTGGTCGTGTACACGCATCAACTGGACGATGATCGCTGGCAGCATTTCCTGCCCTTCATGGATGTCGTCAACCTGTGGGTTTGGGAGTGTGCCAGTCTGCCTCGGCTGGAGGAGTATGTCAGCCGATGCGCTGAGGTCTTCCCCGGCAAGGAGATCATTGTCGGCAGCTACATACGCGATTACCCCACTCGGGCGGGTGTCCCGCTGGATTTGATGGCCGAGCAGTACGGAATCATACGCGATCTGTTGGCGCAGGGGAGGATTGGGGGTTACAGCATTCTTGCGGGGTGTTTGATTGACATGCACCCGCCTCAGGCAGAATACATCCGGGCTTTCATTGATGAACACTCCGCTGAGTGAGTACGGCCTCTCTCGAGAGTCCGGCAGTCATGTCGGAGCGCGTAACCGTGGAGCTCCGGACAGTACGGCGGGCAGCCCCCTGACCGCCTTCCGCAGCATGCCGCCCGGAGGGCCGTGCGGCGTACGTACGAAGCCGGAGGTCAGACCATCGGCAAGGCAACAGCTACAGATGAGACCCTATTGCTCGGCCGAAAATGGAGATGTGGCGATGGAACGATCAAGACAGTCGACGGTCTTTCTGGGGGGGCTGTTGGTGATGCTTTCTGCCCAGCCGCGGCTCCGTGCTGAGCTGACTTTGGTCAAGGCGGGGAAGCCCACGAGTGTGATCGTGACGAACGGCCGCCCTTCTGAGCACGTGATGCTGGCGGCCATTGAGCTCCAGGAGCACCTCCGGTTGGTGAGCGGGGCCACCGTCCCGATTGTCAAAGAGGACGAACTGGGGAAGGGGAAGCAACCGGTCTGGATTCTGCTGGGGGACAGCAATCGCAGCCGGAACCTGGGGTTTCGCCCAAAGGAGCTTGAAGCCGAGACGTTCGTCGTGAAAACGTCAGAGCCGGGGGTCATTCTGGCCGGAGATGACAGCGGTCGTAAGAAGGCCGTCCGCATGGGGACTCTGTGGGCTGTCTACGACTTTCTCCAGGATCAGCTGGGCTGCCGCTGGCTGTGGCCCGGAGAGACGGGCCGGTTTGTGCCCCGGCGCAAGACGGTCACCATCGGGGCGATCGATATCCGCGAGACACCCCTCATTCAGCGGCGGCACATCCGTGCCTCGAATCAGGCGAAGCACAAAGCGATGTACAAAGAGAGTGGCGTAGACCGCTTTCTCGATCTTGGTGACGTTTACGACAGGTTGGCCGAGGAGGAGGCCACCTGGGCCCGGCGCATGCGCCTTGGGACCTCAATCAAGCTCAAATATGGGCATGCGTTCACGGACTGGTGGGAGAAGCACAAAGATACGCACCGTGGTGTTTTCGCACTGCAACCGAAGGGCGGGCGGCGCCCGAAGAAGAGCAAGAAGCCCGATTTTGTGAAGATGTGTATTTCCAGCCCTGAGCTCTGGGAGATGCAGCTTGCCCCGATCAGGAAGAACGCGGCAAAAGGTGCGAAAGGGATGTGGCTGAACGCCTGTGAGAACGATGGTGGAGGCGGCTTCTGCGTTTGCGCTCGCTGTCGAGCATGGGACGCCAACCCCAACACCGCCCTCAAAGCACTGCCTCCGGTTGAGGATGGTTCCGAGGATGCCACGACAGGACAGGCGGACGATCGGTCCGCCGGGCTTCCCGAGTGCTTATCCGATCGGTACGCGAGGTGGTACAACGAGCTGGCTGTCCGCTTGCGGGAGATCGAGCCTGAGAGCAATGTGATCTGCTATGCTTACACCCGTTACCGGGCGCCACCAACGTTGATCGATCACATTGAGCCGAATGTCTGGGTCGGCTACATCGGCTTCAACGGCTACCCGCGGCACGAGGCCTATCGCAAGATGTCGACCGAGGAGTGGTTCGGCTGGTCAGATAAGGGGGCGACGGTGTTTCTTCGCTCCAATGGACTCTACTACAGCGGCGAGGGAGCGCCCTTTGTCTTCGCCAGGCAGATCGCCGAGGATACGCGTTTCCATGTCAGGAACGGCATGAAGGCCACCGACTATGACTGCTCGCAGGGCCTGTGGGCTGTTTCCGGACCATCTTACTACGTCCTGGCTCGGATGTTGTGGGATACGGGTGCTGACGTCGATCAGCTGCTTGATGAGTTCTACGACGGGTTCGGGACACTGGCGCCTGTCGTGCGTGAATACTACACCTACTGGGAGGACTTCACGACGGCGCTGAACACCAACCCCAAGTTCAAGGATCAACGGCGTGTCGACCGGGTGCGAGCCTATCCCGCGCTCTATTCGGCGGAGGCGTTCGACAAGGCCTATGGAATCCTCAAGAAGGGGCGTGGGCTCTTCAGGGCCGCTCCCGAGTCCGAGCAGCAGCGCTTCAAGAACATCCTTCTCGGTCTGAAGCACGGTCGGCTGCTCGTGGCCGCCCTCAAGGAGGGGCAGGTCAGTGAGGGAGACGCGGGCAAAGCTCTGATGGATTTCCGCCGGGAGATCGCCCCCAGGAATGTCTTGAACGTTTATTGGACGACGTACAAAGAGATGAAGTTCCACTTGTTCTGAGTTGCAGCAGAAGGATGAACTATGGCCGACGAACGTCCGAACATCATTGTGATTATGACCGATCAGCATCGGGGAGATTGCCTGGGAGTCAATGGACACCCCCTGGTTTCGACTCCGCACCTGGACGGCCTGGCTGCCGATGGTACGAATTTCACCGCGGCTTACACGGCATGCCCATCATGCGTCCCGGCTCGGGCCGTTCTGATGACCGGCCAGACGCCCTGGCACACGGGGGTCTTGGGGATGGGGCAGGGGCAGGGCAGAATCCGAACTGATTACCCTCACACTTTCCCGGCTGTTCTGGCCGCAGCCGGCTATCACACGCAACTCGTGGGCAAGATGCATTTCAACCCGCCCAGAGCGCTGAACGGGTTCCACAACACCGTTTTGGACGAGCATCCCGAGAACGGGGAATTCAGGAGCGACTACCAGGCATGGTTCGAGGAGCACGCCCCGACTGGCGTGCACATGCGGGAGCACCTGCGTGACTGGAACACGATGGACGCCCGCCCCTTCCACCTTCCGGAATGGCTGCACCCCACCAACTGGACGGCCCGCGAGTCGATCCGCTTCGTCGAACAGCGGGACCCGGACAAGCCGTTCTTCCTGGTCACATCATTCATCCGGCCGCACTCCCCCTATGATCCCCCGCAGTGCTTCTGGGATATGTATGCGGACAAGGACATTCCGCCTCCGGCCGTCGGGGGCTGGGCCCACATCCACGATGTTCCCGAGGACGCCCGGGACATCTCAGCGTGGCACGGCAAGCGCACGCCCGACGAGGACCGACGGGCTCGAATCGGCTATTACGGCAGTGTAAGCCACGTCGACAACCAGACCGGTAACTTCATCAGCTACCTGAAAGCCAAGGGGCTCTACAACAACAGCCTGATTGTGTTCACGGCTGACCATGGAGACATGCTCGGGGACCACAACATGTGGCGCAAGACCTACGCCTATGAGTCGTCTACGCGCATCCCGTACATCGTGAAGTTCCCGCGTGCCATGGGCGTCCCGACGGGCAATTGCGATCGCCCCGCGGAGCTGCGTGATGTCATGGCCACGGCGCTGGACGTTGCAGGCGTTGATACTCCGGCCACCGTGGATGGGATCAGCCTGGAGGCCGTCTGTCGAGGTGAGTCACGGTTGCGTGAGTATCTGCATGGCGAGCATTGCACGTGCTACAGCACGACTGACGAGAACCAGTTCGTCACGGATGGCAAGCGCAAGTATATCTGGTTCCCACGGACCGACCGGGAGCAGTTCTTTGACTTGGAGGCAGACCCGAGCGAGCTGCATGACTTGATCGGGGATGCTGGTCGGAGCGAAGAGATCGATGGCTGGCGCGGGAAGTTGATCGCCGAGCTGGACGCCCGTGACTGCGGTCTGGTCGTGGACGGGCAGCTTGTCAGGCAGGACAAGCCGATCGTCTCCCCCTGGCGTGACCAGCCGCGTTTGGTCTAGAGCGCAGGATCAATACGGGTCCCAAAGGCAGTCGACATCACGGTAGACGGGGCCGATCAGCTTGTTGATCTGGGCTCGAGTGACGCTGCCGTCAGCATTGGACCAGTTGATCTGGCGCATGTGCCGCCCGAACGGTCGCCAGGGATCGCTGTCGTAGTAGGACCCATTGTTCGGGCAGCGGTTGTAGGCCGAGCCTCCACCGGAGTTCCGCTCAACCCACTGTCTGGGATCGGTAATGCTCGAGTTCTCGACTCGGCCGGTGTCGCAGAAATGCATGGTTTGGCTCGGGTTTGGGAGTATGGTCACCAATCTGTAGGAATTAGGGCGCCAACCCATGTTGGCGTGGTTATGGGCGATGCCGTAGGTCGTGTAGTCTGCCGTGGGGCAGTTCGCGAGCGTTTTCGAGGCGTTCATGCCGTAGTTTTCCTGGATGAAACCGTACCACCACGTCGCGGAACCCGAAATGCCACACTTAAGCAGGGCCGGCATGACGTAGTTGTCGTAGTCCATCGAGTACATGCCGCCGTACAATCCCAGCTGTTTGAGATTGTTCATGCACTGGACGGCCTTCGCTTTCTCCTTGGCCTGGGCCAATGCCGGCAGGAGCATGGCCGCCAGGATGGCGATAATGGCGATCACCACCAGCAGCTCAATGAGGGTGAATCTGACCGCTGTACGAGTGCGCTGACCGCAAGATGTGCGACGTGTGTCCATGGCGCTCTTTTTCCTGTCTGGCGAGACGTACGTGTTTCACCTGAATCTTGTAAGGAGCAAGGAGACGGGGAACAACGAGACTATTGCGTGATCCGAGATGCCTGTCAAGCTTTTCACAAACAAGGATTGAACCATGACGAAACTCGGCGTTGCAGTGGTGGGGTGTGGGAATGTCAGTTCCGGACACATCAGAGCCTGGAGCGGTGAAAGTGAGCGAGCGGAGATCGTGGCTTTGGTCGATGCGGTTGAGGAGTTCGCGCAAGGGCGTCAGGAAGAGTTTGGCCTGGGCCAGAGCACGGTTTCCACGTCCTACGCCGAGATCTTGAGCCGGGAGGATGTGGATGTCGTCGATATCTGCACGCCGAGCCACCAGCACGCTGAACAGGTTGCGGCTGCGCTCGAAGCAGGGAAGCATGTGGTCACTGAGAAACCGACGGGTTGCACGCCTGAGGAATGCCGGAAGCTGCGCTGGTATGCCCAACGCTACCCGGACAGCAAGGTGGCCGTGGCCTACTCGTTGCGCTATTACCCGCTGAACATTCGCGTGCGCCAGCTGGTCGAAGAGGGCGCGATTGGACGCGTTTTGTTCGGCGAGTTCTCCCACAACCACCCCCACGATTTCGCGCACGATGCTGAGGCTAAGAGCGCCGGACCACCACCGGTTGGGAAGAAGACATCGTTTGCCGATAAGGGGGGACAGTATCTTCCCAGCTCCGAGATGACCGGTGCCACCCACCCCTACGATTTCATGCGCTACATGTTCGGCGAGGTCCGTGATGTGTTTGCGTTCAAGAGCGACTGTGGCGTCTTCGCCCTGATGCGTTTCGAGTCCGGTATGGTCGGTAAGGCGACCGGGGCGACGGCATCGAAACAGGGGTTGGCCACTCCTCATGTTCTGTGCATTCAGGGCACTGAGGGTACCATCTTCACGCAGAATGAGAATCAGTACACGGACAAGGGACCTGTGCGCGGGTACACAGGGTACATCGTCACGAACGGGGAACAGAAGCCGATTGAGGTGAGTGAGTCCGACACCAGCCACGGTGACGCAACCCGCACGCGCAATTTCCTCGACGCTCTGACGGGGGATGAACCCCTGATTTGCTCACTTGAGGACAGTATCCGCACTTCCGAACTCCTTCATGCCATCTGGGATTCACACAATCTCGAGATCCGTGTCCCTGTCCACCGCGTCGGCAAAAGTGGCTGAGTGGGAGTGGGCTGCGGTCCGTTGAGGGTGGGAAACCGACTGTGACCGCGACTTGGCTGGTCTTGACGAAGCACGTTGCGAGTGGGGATCGGGGCGAGCCCTCTGGCTTGAGACTACGTGCCCGGAAGGGGTAACAGATAGAGGAAGGTGTAGGCATGACCAGAAACCGGTGCTCCTGTTCTCGAGTGACAGGCCGAGCCCTCTGTGGCCTTGTCGTGCTGGTGGGCTTGCTGCCTGCAGTTGGCGGCGAGCGCAATGACCGGAAAGGAAAGGTGGCCATGGACGGAATGACAGTGACCTACAATGGTATCCGACTTCCAGAGCAGTGGCCACCGCTACCCGACGCCCTTCCGCTTGAGCCGTCTCGCCCACCTTACCTGGTCAAGCCGCCTGCGGTGATTCCTATCGACGTCGGGCGGCAACTCCTTATCGATGGTTTTCTGATTGAGGATACCAATCTTAAGCGCACGTTCCACCGGCCGGTGTTCCATCCGGATTGCCCCGTCCTCAAAGCCGACCGTCCCTGGGAACACATCGCTGACGGGAAGAAGCAGGGGGCGTTCGCGATGCCGTTCAGCGGCGGGGTGTGGTACGACCCGCAGGATCAGCTGTTCAAGATCTGGTACCACGGGGACTATGGAAAGCGCTATCTGTGCCACGCCAGGTCACGCGATGGCGTGCGTTGGGATAAGCCGGATCTTGGTGTCGTGCCGGGGACGAATATCGTGCTGGAGAGTGCCGGTGGGGCTCGAGTCGTCTGGCTGGACCAGGAGGACCCCGATCCGGACCGCCGATTCAAGCTCATCACCTCCCGCGGCGGGGATGATCTGCTCAAACCCGGACAAGAGTGGTTTGGCAGCCGTTGCTCAATGACGGTCCACACATCACCCGACGGTATTCACTGGGGGGAGGCCGTCGTGCGCACGGGACCGACCGGGGATCGGAACTCGGCGTTCTGGAACCCGTTCCGCAGGCGGTGGGTCTTCAGCATTCGAGAGTATTCGCCGGTCGGTGGCAGCACGGGCCCCAAACGCTGTCGTCGGTATTGGGAGAGTCCGGATTTGCTGCAGAACCTGCCCTGGGCCTACCGGGAACCGCCTCTCTGGGTTGGGGCTGACCGAGACGATCTCCTCCCTGGGTTCAGGATCCAGCCGGAGCTCTACAACCTGGATGCTGTCGCCTATGAGAGCGTGATGCTTGGGTTCTTCTGCATCATGCGCGAGTTCCCCGATCGCGAGGGGTTCAGGCCTAAGATTAACGAGGTGTGCGTCGGATTCAGCCGAGACGGGTTCCACTGGCACCGCCCCGACCGGCGTTCATTCATGGGGACGGTCGACAAGGAAAACGCCTGGAACCGAGGCAACATGCAGTCGGTCGGCGGCGGGTGCGCTGTCGTTGGGGACAGGCTTTATTTCTACGTCAGTGGTCGAGCCGGCAGCAAGCCGCATTTCCACGACGCGGGCGGCAGCACCGGCCTGGCCGTCTTGCGGCGAGACGGCTTCGCATCCATGGGGGCAGGGAGTGAACCGGGTGTGTTGACCACGCGTCCCGTCACGTTTTCCGGACGCTATCTCTTCATCAATGTGGATGCGGACGGTGGGGACGTGCGTGCGGAGGTATTGAGCGAGACTGGTGACGTGTTTCCCGCATTGTCCCTGGCGCACTGTGAGCCTATGACAGAGGACAGTGTGCTGCATCGAGTGCAGTGGGACGACGGCGCTGATCTTCTGAGCATTGCAGGGCAACCCGTGCGTTTCCGCTTCCACCTTCGCCAGGCGCACCTTTATGCGTTCTGGACCAGTCCGGACGAATCAGGTGCAAGCCACGGCTACATCGCGGCTGGAGGTCCGGGCTTTACAGGCCCTACCGACACCGTTGGCCAGGCGGCCCTGCAAGCTGGTCTCACGCTTGAGGCAGGAGACGGAGGGATCCGCTGACCTGCAAGGCTGTGTCCTGGCAAAGGTGCACGTCCCGGGGGGGATAGGCGTTGAAGCCCAATTGTGTTGGCTGGAGAGCCGCCGGGCGGCACCGCCTCTCACATTGTGTGCTGCCGCCGCTGAGCCAGAAATCCAGACCGGAACAGCTACTCAAACTGCAGGCGTCCGAAGACAGCGGCGTCGGCGGAGTTCGAACTGTCTCCTGCCCATACCAGCTGGCTCTTGCGTCCACGGACGTTGGCGTCATCCGAGTCGTCCACTGCGATGTCGAACCCGATGGCTACTCCGGAATCGAGACTGACGGATGGGAGATTGGATCGAGGGATCCGCAGCTCAAGGGCATAGCCGTCGCCCAGTCGTTCGGCGTCCAGGGCCACGGCTTTCAGCTTGCCGTGTCGGGGCTTGCTCAGATGGAACATGGGCGCAGGGAACTTCGGCAAGGGCGGCACGACCATGATGTGGAGGACATCGTCTGCGTAGGCACTCCTGCCCTGTTCTTCGGGCTTGCGGCCGTCCAGGAAGATCTCGATGCAGTCTCCCTCGTATGACAGCGGCGGTTGCTTTTCTGCGCGTACATTGACCACGGCGTTGTCCCAGACCCGCACGGCCAGGTAGAGATTTTCCGCATCGTAGGACAGGGCAGCGGCCAGGTGAACGTCTGTGGGTCCGGCCCAGTCGCAGGTCAGGTTTGGGTCGTCGTGCACGGCTGTGTAAGGGGTGCCGATGACGACCTGTTCGGCCCGGTCGATGCGGATGGGGAACTGCTCGACTGGTCCCCATTCGGTCAGGACGCCGTCGATCTGAGGTGGTTGTTTTGCCTTGGGCGCGAGTGCGCGGAGTCGCACCGGCAGATTGGTGCGTCGGGCGATGCGGCCCAGTTCCTCGGTGTCAGTGGTCAGCGTCGCCGTCACGGTTTGACTGCCGGCGACCGATTGGGGCACCGGGATCGTGAATTCGTGCTGCTGTGTTTGCCTGGCGGGGAGTTTGATTTGCCAGGGGACCGTGTCCGGAAATGGCGCCGGCAGATCGAGAGTGACCGTGGCCTCGAGGGGACGATGAAGCGGATTGTAGACGGAGACATCGACGGTTGCGTCGCCTCCTGGGTAGACGCAGGTGCTCGTGACACGGGCCGCAAGCACGGGTTGGCTGGCGGTCGGCGGTGTCTCGAATCCTCTGAGGTACACTGGGGATGGGGCCAGTTGGAGTGAGACCAACGGTCCGTGCTTCGTCAACGGCCAGCGGTTTCCGGAGATGTCCAAGGCCTCGATCGTATCGCTTCCGACCTCGAGGTGGACCGTTTCGCGTTCCTTGTCCGCCCAGGCAACCACGAGTGGGGTGTTGCCTCCGCCTTGTGCGAAGAGGTAGGCTTTCAGGTAACTGGCTCCCAGGTTGATGCGTTGAACATAGCGTCGGCCGGCGATCAGGCCCGCGAAGTTCGCATACGCCACGGACTGCAGCGACGGTGTGTTGTGCCTGAATGTGGTGCCGGTCACGTTGGGGTTGTAGGTCCACCACAGAACGTATTCGCACCCCCCGGCCAACGACATCGCGTGTGAGCGCACCACCATGGACGCCGAGGTGAAGTGGTCAAAGAACCCGTGGCGCCCGATTTTGCGGTAGTAGGCGGGCACATCATCCCACTTCACTTGGCGGTCAAACTCCTCTGCTGTCATGGGGCGTCCGTCCGCATGCACAGCCAGGTTCCAGAGCTGCTTGTCCGATATCTCGGTGTTGGACAGGCGTTCCGAAGCGCCGGCAGCTTTGAGGACTGCGCGCAGCTTGAGTAGGTCGTTTTCGTCCTTCTGGAACTTGGTCGCCAGCGAATAGGGATGGGTTCCGTACAGGTCAGCTTTGCCTGCCGTGCCCTGTGCGACCTTCTCGCACCAGCTGCTTGGCCCACCAAAGCCCGACACCACTCGTGCTTTGGGGTCGATGGCATGAACCGCATCGGCAGCCAGGCAGACGAGCTCCGCATAGCGCTGGGCTGTCCCATAGAAATAGCCCCCCGAGGGATCGTTCCAGTAAGGCTCATTCCAGACTTCGTAGGTGCGGACCTTCCCCTTGTAGCGTCGGGTCAGGCGGCTGACGTAGTCTGTCCAGGCATCGTTGTCTCTGGGAGCGGACCATCTACGTCGCCTGAAGTGCGCTGGAGGCGAGTCTCCGGTGCTTTGCCAATCCGGCGTCCCGTAGAACATCAGGTGTGGCTCAAGGCCATTCTGGATACTCTCTCCCACCACCATGTCCAGCACGCTGAAATCCCACTTTCCCGGTTCGTGCTCCAACCCACGCCAGCCGCTCAGGTACTCGAAGCCGGCCCATTTCTGGCCTGGCGCCGCCTGGGAGCTCTGTGACACGACCATGCCGTTGGGAATGTCGCTGGCTGCGTACTGAGCTACGTCCGGTCCAAGGGTGACGGCGAAGGCCATGGACTGCTCAGCCACGACACCCCCATTCGGGTCCTCCAGGTGGAGGTGTGCCCAGAACAGGCCGCGTTGGTCCAGGTCCAGGTCAATGGCCTTCTCCACGGGCTCACCCGGAGAGAGACGCAGCTCACGGTCCACGACAGCAACGGTCTCCTTTCCCAAGTTCTCGATCCGGACCTGCAGACGTAGTGCACGCTCCGCAGGGCCATGGTTGAGCAGACGCATCTTGAGCCTTACCGGGTCGTCCGCGAGGAAGTGGTTGTCGGTCGTGTCCGTGTAGCAGGCAAAGGCAACTCCGGAGCCGTCGGGTATGGTGGCTGCCTGTCCTTCCTGAGAGCCGTTGAAGGGGAGATGCAGTGCCGTATTCTCGTCCACAACCCAGGTCTTGCCATGGTCGAAGACCTTCCCGGCTTCTGTTTCGTTCAGGTAGCGTCGGAGAAGGACGACATCGTCAAACCAAACGCCGGAGGAACGAAGAGACAGCGTCATGCCCGTGCCTCTGAACGGGGAAATCCAGTTCTTGTCGTCTGTCTTCCCGCCGATCCGTTGGCCGTCCAGGTACGTGGTAGACTCGCCGCCCTTCCAGGTAAACAGTACGTGATGGAACTGCTCATGGAAGCCCTCTGGGAGTCGCTTGTTGGCGTGGAACCAGCGGGGCGGTCGGCCAGGAGTCTTGTCCACCGTGATCCAGAGATCCCGTGGACTCAGTTCGGTGTCCTTCGGATGGCCGCTGTGCACGTGTAGGACGATGTGTTGCACCCCATCCGTCAGGGTCAAGAGGCGTTGGTGCTCATAGGTCCAGCGTGGCCGTGCAAGGCGCACCCACACACTGATCGTGCCTGCTGTCGCTTCAGTCGCGCCGAAGGTCACCGGATATCCGCGTGCGTGGGCTGAGCTGTGATGCCACAGGGCCTGCCCGTAGCGGCCCTCGGCGAAGTAGCCCTCGTGACGACTGAGGATCTCCGGGACTGTGATGACCTCTGGTTCAGCTGCGCGGCAGACGGAGGCAATGACTGCGCAAAGGAGGAACTGCGTGAGCATCTTGGGGATACTATTTCCTGTCGATTTCAACATGACTTACCCATCCATCCAGTGTGTTTTGACCTGTGCTCCGGGAACCGACGTAGATGTAACGCGGCAGGGCGGAAGGTATTCCTTGACCGACTGCCGACGCCATCTCAGCCCCCTCGTAGACAAGCGTGGTTCTGCTGGCTTGCCAGCGGACGCCGAATCGTCGCCACTCGCCACTCCTGACTGCTAAGGGGGCGGATTGGACCTGACCGACGACACTGCCGTCATCAAGGCTCTGCCACTGTAACCGACAGTCTTCGGTGAGGCGGAGCTGCCAGCCCGTGCGACGTGCCCGATCCCCGCCGGCTCGATCATTGAACACAATGTCGCTTGCGTCAAGAAGCACGGCGGGAAGCTGCACGGGCTCGGACAGCCGGACGCGCACATTGGTTCGGCCCAGGAAACGGTTCAGGGCATCTGGTCTAGGGAAGAAAACAACATCCCCAATCTTGCCATTGCGCCGCAGCCGAAGCAAGGGCTTCCCAGCGGGGCAACGCTCCTCGAATAGCGGCCGGTTCGAGCCCCAGTTCTGTGCCGCGAGGTCGGCCACGAAGGGCAGTCGCTTGGCGGCCATGCCCTCGGTGGGGCGCGCCTGCGCCATTTCCCGGTCCCCGTTTTCCCTTCGCAAGGGCGCGGACGGAACTGTGAAGCTCGCCACGTATCGCTTGGACGCACTCAGCCGCAGTTCGTCGAATGTGCCGCCTGCTCCTCGTCCCTGTCCATATACGACCCCTCCCAGGGCAATGCGCCCATATTGTTCCCCCCTGACCTCCCACCGGTCCGACACGGACACCAGCATTCCATCGACAAACAAGCGGGCCTCAGCGTCGTCCCAGGACACGGCAATGTGTGTCCAGCATCCGGCCTTCATGATGGTGGCGTTGCGCGAGTATTGCGTGATGACTCGGGCCGTGGTCTTGTATCTCAGACCGTACCAGAATCCGAACCACCCGTATTGGTTCTTGAGGATTCTGAACCCAGTTCCAGCCCCGATGTAGGTGCTCAGCAGCGTGACGTGTTCCGGTGCGTCAGCCCAGTCCCAATCCGGTCGGAAGAAGAACTCGATCGTGCCTTCGTTCAGGTCGAGGTGTTTCTTCGTCTCGTAGGACAAAGCCAGACCGGGGGCATTTGTGCTAACAGAGACGCCCTTGCCGAACCGCCCCTCGACGATACGGACATGCTCATCGGTACTCCGGGCATCCAGCTTGGCAGCGCTGTTACCAGAGGCGAAGGCTGCGTCGAGTCCCTCTTCGAAGTTCACCAGCATCGTCGTCTGTGCGGCGGCACGTCTCGGGGGCGCCGTCTGGCCCCAGACACAGCGGCCCACCATGCCGCATGCCAACAGGAAGCAGGCCGTTGTCCGGATTGGCAGACCATATTTCACTAGGTGTCCTCCTGATCCGATCACACCATCGTTCCACCCATTCACTCCGTTCCCACGGTGAAGAGCATTGACCTCTAACATAGGGGCTCATGTCTTGCTCGTGCCACTGGCATTTCCCGTGTTGCCGCTATATTCGCGGCGTCCGGTACCGATCGCACGGCTGTGAAACGGGAGACGGTGACCATGCCCGAAAGCAACGACGTCAGCATTCTTCGCGATCTGGCAAAGCGCTATGCGGAGATCGCAGCGAAACCGATCCAGGAGGAACGGCGAGAGTTGTGGCGGGCTCACAACAGCCTTGAGCGGACGCGTCCACTGGTCCTGCTTATGCCGTTTGCCTGCTGGGGCGAGTTCCCTGAGTCGCAGCAGCTGGTCTGTGAGGATCCCTTCCTCCGCGGGTACGAGCAGGTGCTGCGGCGCGGCTTGGTGCAGGACAGCTTTGGGGACGACACCATCGTCGAGCCATGGATCATGCAACGGGCAGCCTTGGTGACCCCACCCGGTGGCCTTTGGGGGGTGCCGTTCGGACGTATCCCGAGCTCGGAGAAAGGGGGGGCGTGGAAGTTCGATCCCCCTCTGAAAGAACTGGAGGACATCGACAAGCTCGTGGCTCCTCAGCACGAGATCAACGAAGAGGCGACCGCGCGCAACGTCAATCGCCTGCGGGAGGCGATCGGCGACATTCTCGACGTGAATGTGGACCGGACACCCGCCTACACGAGCTGGGCCGGTGATATCTCGACCCACTTGGCCTACCTTCGTGACATCGGGCAGATGATGTGGGACATGGTCGACAACCCGGAATGGTTGCACCGCCTGTGTTCGTTCATGAGTGAGGGAGTCCTGCGGACCCATGACCAGGCCGAGGCGGCCGGTGACTGGCACTTGGCCGATCACAAAACCCAGGCGATGTCTTACTGCCGCGAACTCGAGGATCCAACGGCCAACAGTGCACCTGTGACCCGTGACAAACTCTGGACCTTCTTTGCTGCACAGGAGATGGCCCAGGTCGGTCCGGCCATGCACGAGGAGTTCTGCCTGCGCTACCAGATGCCGATGATGGAGAAATTCGGGCTGGTCAGTTACGGTTGCTGTGAGGATCTAACTCATAAGATCGACATGTTGCGGAAGGTTCCCGGGCTGCGCCGGATCAGTGTGACGCCGGTGGCGGATCCGGCGAGATGTGCGGAACAGATCGGCACCGATTATGTGATCTCCTGGCGCCCGAACCCGGCCCAGATGATCTGCTGTGGGTTTGATCCCGATCTCATTCGTAAGGTCGTGCGTGACGCCATGGATGCGTTCAGGGTCCACAACTGCCACGTGGACATCAACCTCAAGGACGTCCAGACTGTTCAGGGACATCCTGAGAATCTGCGTCGGTGGGTTGAGATCGTTCGCGAGATCACCGATGAGTATGTGTAGAGTCAAGAGCCAGACGAACACGGGAGGATTGCTTCAATGGACGCACAGCTGAAAGTCGGTGTCAGTCAGATCGATATGACGCCCCCGATTGGGCTCACGATGTCAGGATATGGGGCACGGGATCATGCATCGGAGGGTGTTCTGGAACCGTTGAGCGCGGTGGCCCTGGCATTTGAGCAAGGGGACGAGGCGTGTGGTCTCGTGGTGGCGGACCTCATCGGTGTGAAAGAGGAGTTCACGCAGGTTGTGCGTGACCGTGTCGCTGCTCTGAGTGACCTGGCTCCGGAGAAGGTCTTCGTCTGTGCTACCCATACGCATTGGGGGCCGACACTGGAACCGACCGACTACCTGCCTACGCACTTGAATGCGTCTGTCTCCCCGGAGTACACCGGCAATCTCGCCCTGCGTTTGGCAAGCGCGATTGTCGAAGCCTGGAACGGCCGGGAACCGGCTGTAGCAATGGCCGGCACAGGGGAGGCCGATCTGGTCAGTTTCAACCGGCGTCCGGTGACCACCGAGGGCAAGGTTGCCATGAGCCTCAAGATGGAACTGGAGCAGGCGACGGCAGCCTCTGCCGAGGGCGCCCGGATGGCTCGTACGTGGGTAAAGGGCGGTGGCCCCGGCGAACGGCTGAGTGAACCGCTGGAGATTCTGGGCGGGGTTCGAGCCGGTGTTTCGGACCCGCGCGTGCCCGTGCTCAAGCTGGTGCGCCCGGACGGTTCGCCGATCGCTGCCGCCTTCTCGTTCGGCTGCCATGCTGTCTGCGGAGCGGATATGGACACGTTCTACTTCAACTCTCCCGACTGGCCCGGCTACGCCCGAGCCGTCATCCAGGGCATGTTGGGGTGCCCGGCCATGGCTATGGCCGGATCTTGTGGAGACCAAGTCCCGCGTGTCCGGCGCGGCGATGCGCGCAAGCGTGTTGGGCATTCCGTTGGGGCTGAAGCCCTGCGCGTCTGGGAACTTCTGGACGGGGATGGAATCGGCCCGTTGGGGGTTGCGAGCACGACGGTTCGCGTGCCCGTTCGCGACCTCCCTTCCGTGGAAGAGGCACAGGCTGCACTGGATGCGAAGCCTGACCCTCAAGGCACCGGGGCTGTCGTCGAGCGTCAGATCCTCGGTTTGGCCAAGCACTACGGGCACTTGGCATACAAGGAGTACGAGCTTTGGGCCATGGGGCTTGGGGATCAATGGGGATTGGTCGGGCTCCCAGGCGAGATTTTGGACGAGATTGGCTTGCAGATCCAGCAGCAGTCACCGTTCGAACACACGGCTGTGATTGAGCTGGCCCTCGCATGTCCCGGGTATTTCCCGACCGATGCAGCCCGTAAGGAGGGAGGCTACGAGCCGATGTGGTCCTTCGCCGGGGAGGGCGCCGAGGCCGCCCTCGTGAACGGTGCTGTCGCAGCGCTGAAGGAAGCAGCGAGAGGGTGAGAGGGCGTTACCCGGGTTCGTTGAAGGAGGGATCGGCTCGACGGAGTCTCGCCCTCCAGAGGCCAAGTTGATTTGGCCAGGAATTTGCGTCATGCCGCGTTTTCCGCCTGGCCAGATCAGGGCAGTTGCACGCGAACGGCCGCTTCTTCCGACGGTGCGCCAGGCATGTCAAAACGAGTAGGTTGCGTGGACGTTTTTGGAGGGCGAGACTCCGTCGAGCCGGTGCGCCAGGCATGTCAAAGCGAGTAGGTTTCGTGGACGTTTTTGGAGGGCGAGACTCCGTCGAGCCGGTGCGCGTTGCACGGAAGACGATGCCTGACGGTGCGTGAGGCCACGCCAGGCCAGGCAGGGGAACGACAAGAGTGGATTCCAGACACGCTGAGAGGAAACGTCCTGCCCATTGCCCCGTGGTAGAACGCCACAACAGGGCATCCATTCTGCACGTCACGGTATGCACAACGGAGCGGCGCAGTGTTCTGGCGGACGAGTCGACTCATGCGACCCTCAGAGCGTGTTGGCACGATGCCACGGCCTGGCTGATCGGGTACTACCTGATCATGCCAGACCACGTCCATCTGTTCTGCGCTCCGGGAACGTGGGACCGACCCTCAGTCGCGAGCTGGGTCACCTACTGGCGCCGGATGTGCACACGACACGACCCGGCCCTGAAGGGGATTTGGCAGAGCGATTGTTGGGACACCCAGATGCGGGATGGGGAGCACTACCGGCGCAAGCTGGAGTACGTTGGCCTCAATCCAGTCCGAGCTGGACTGGTTCTAAGAACCGAAGATTGGCCCTACCAGGGGCATATCGCTGATCTTCCGTGGATCTGACGCGAGTTCCGGCTTGACGGAGTCTCTCCCTCCAAGGGGAATTCGGTTCGAGGGAGTCTCTCCCTCCAAGGGGAATGCGGCTCGACGGAGTCTCTCCCTCCAAGGGGAATTCGGTTCGACGGAGTCTCTCCCTCCAAGGGGAATTCGGCTCGACGGATTCTCTCCCTCCAAGGGGAATTCGGCTCGACGGAGTCTCTCCCTCCAAGGGG
>Ga0209045_1001196_pt1 | contig 24970 bp, 23 predicted proteins | sample SaaInlLV_10m_DNA_4_FD_184664 | JGI IMG/M metagenome (GOLD analysis project Ga0209045, IMG submission 184664) | Marine microbial communities from expanding oxygen minimum zones in the Saanich Inlet - Saanich Inlet SI072_LV_200m_DNA (SPAdes) (version 2) | ecosystem: Environmental > Aquatic >...
TCATCCCAATCATTATTTTTAAAAATAAAATAACTCCTGCAACAAACATTAAAAGTCCAATATTCAATTTTCTTTTCTTAGACTGTGGTTTATATTGATCTAACATTCCAATTTTATATGCTTCTGATAATGCTATCATTTATTTCGCCTCTTTGTAATTTTAATTAATATTTAACAATTAATAATTTCTTACTCAATAGAAGTTACATCAAGATTAAATAAAACTATTTCTTAAATTTTTGGGAAAATACGCAATATTTAAATATAATTTAAGCTTTTAAACCATTTATGGCAGAATCTTTCAAACTGGATAAAAAAGACATTAAGATAATCCACAGTCTTTGCAAAAACAGCAGACAAAGTTTTTCGCATATAGCATCAGTTGTAGGCTTAAGTAAAAACTCAGTCTCATACAGAGTAGATAGACTACTAAAAAACAAAATAATCCATTCATTTAACACAACTGTAAATATTGGAGCTTTAGGTTACTACACATATAATGTTTTAATTAAACTAAGAGCATCTCCTGAGGAAGAAAAACAAGTGCATGATTTTCTTGCTGAATTTCCATTTACAGATTGGCTTGCAACATTATCTGGTTCATGGGACATTCTCTTGGAATTGGTTGTAAAAGATACAGATCATTTTGAACAAATACTCGATAAAATATTTGAAGCAGTAGGAGATAAAATTGAAGTTTACAAAACATTTATCAGCAGATATGTTTACAAAGTGTTGCCTATAGCCCAAGATTTTTTTGGAGATATTAAACTTTCTGAACAAGAAACTGATCGAGAACAAGGCATAATATCTATTGACAAAACTGATGCGAAACTTCTTAGCATTATTAGTGCTGATGCACTAATTCCTGTTTACAAATTAGGAGAGAAATTAAATCTTTCATCTGATGCAGTAACATATCGTATAAAAAAACTAAAAAAATCAGGAATCATAGCAAAATTTGCTCCAACATTTAATATAGAAAATTTGGGTTATTCAGAATACTTAATTATGATATCTCTTAGAAATCCTAAAAAAGAAGATTTCAAAAAATTAAAGTCTCATATTGTTCTAAATAAAAATATTCAATATGCAGTTTTAGGAAGTACTAGTTATGAAATATTAATGACTGCTCAAGTAAAAAATCCAATAGAGCTTGACCACTTACTAAAAGATTTAAAAAATTCATTTTTCAATATTATCAACACTACAGAGTTTTTTTTAATAACAGATCATCCTCAATTTAACTTATTTCCTTCAGGTCTTGTAAATCATTTATTTATCAATAAATAGTCGTTAATAGCAGTTCAGTTCATACTAAGTTCGAACTGAAGATACAAATTATTAAATTTATTAATAAAATATATAAAGAATAATCTAAATCAAAATAATAAAATGACAGAACTAATTAAAATTCAAGAAAAATGGCAGAAGCGTTGGGCAGACGCAAAAATATTTGAAGCAAATCCTATTAAAGATAAACCTAAGTTTTTTCTCACATTTCCTTACCCTTACATCAATGCGTATCCTCACATTGGCCATCTTTATACTTTGATGAGAATCGAAGCATTTGCAAGATACAAAAGATTAAGGGGATTCAATGTTTTATTTCCTCAAGGTTGGCACGCAACAGGAAGTCCTATTGTTAATGCTGCAAAGAGAGTAAAAAATAGAGAAGAAAAACAAATTAAAATTATGAAAGATATGGGTTTTGATGATGCTCAAATTTCTAAATTCGAGGATCCGTCTTATTGGATTGAGTTTTTCCAACCAGAGTTCAAAAAAGATTGGGAACTTATGGGCATGAGTGTTGACTGGAGAAGAGAATTTGTTACAACAAGTATTAATCCACATTATGATAAATTTATTAGTTGGCAATTTAATAAATTAAAAGAAAAAGATTATGTCATTAAGGGTAAATTTCCTGTTGTGTGGTGTCCGACTTGTAAAAATGCAGTTGGTGATCATTCAAGATCAGAAGGTGAAGGAGAAACCACTCAAGAATTTTGTCTATTCAAATTTAAATTAGATGATGGTAGAAATATTCTTACTGCAACTCTGCGTCATGATACTGTTTTGGGAATTACTAATGTTTATGTAAACCCAGAAATTGATTATGTTGAAATAAAAACAAATGGTGAATCTTGGATTGTTGGGGAGCCAATGATTAAAAAACTTGAAGATCAGAATTATGAACTTGAAGTAATAGGTAAGGTTAATGGATTATCTTTGGTAGGCCAAAAAGTAGAATCATTTGGTGGGAAAAAAATTCTTGTTCTTCCTGCATCTTTTTTAGATCCTAATTATGGAACTGGACTAGTTCATTCAGTTCCGTCAGATTCTGCAGATGATTTGATTGCATTACAAGATCTGCAAAAAGACGATGAGTTAATTGCAAAATACAATTTAGATTCAAATGAAGTTAAGTCAATTAAACCTATTGAGATTTTTGACACTCCGGAAATTGGTGGAAACTCAGCTCAGCATTTTTTAGATAAGTATGAAGTTAAGTCTCAGAATGATTGGGGCAAGTTAGAAAAAATAAAAAAAGAACTTTACAAATTAACATTTACAAAATCTACTTTTGGTTCACTTTACAAAGAGGGTTTTTCTGAGAACTTGGAGGGTATGTCTATTCCTCAAGGTCAGGAAATAATTAAGCGCGAACTTTTAGAGCAAGGCATTATCGAGAATTTTTATGAACTTACTGGCAAGGTTGTTTGTCGTTGTTTAACAAACTGCGCAGTCAAGATTGTTTCAGATCAATGGTTTCTTGATTATGCAAATCCCGAATGGAAAAAGTTAACTCATAGAGCTCTTGACAATCTTAAGCTTTATCCTGAAAAAGCAAGACCTCAATTCAATCATGTTATTGATTGGCTTCATGAGTGGGCGTGTACTCGAGAGGAAGGATTAGGAACTAAGCTTCCTTGGGATGGCAAATGGTTAATCGAGAGTTTATCTGATAGTACTCTTTATTTGGCATACTATACAATTGTTCATATTCTTGAAAAGTTACCAGTGGATCAAATCAATGATGAATTATTTGATTATCTATTTTTAGGATTAGGGGACAAACCAAAATTAAATTGCATTGATGATGCGCAACTTGATGAGATGAAAGAAAATTTCAATTATTTTTTCCCTTGTGATTTTCGTAATAGTGGAAAAGATCTTATTCAAAACCATCTTACATTTTACTTGTTTAATCACGCGGCTATTTTTCCAGAAGATAAATGGCCGTCAGGTATTGGAGTTAATGGCTGGGTAACCGTTGATGGTCAAAAGATGAGTAAAAGTTTAGGAAACATGATTCCTGTAAGAGAAATGGCCAAGGAGTTTTCAGCTGATGTTTCAAGAATGACTATTCTTTCAGGAGGAGAAAGTCTTGATGATCCAAATTGGGACACCGAATTTGCAAAATCTATGATGAATAAACTTTCTCAATTACAAGAGCTTTGCACATCTAATTATGATAAGGGTCATGACGATACTCAAACTATTGATATTTGGGCAGATTCTCAATTTAATAGAATTCTACTGCGTGCTACAGAATGTATGGAAGAGACTTTATTCCGATCTGCAATTCAAGAGTGTTTTTTCTCACTTCAAAGATTGATTAAACAGTACTTGCACAAATCATCTAGCAATCCAAATAAAAAATTAATTAATCAGTTTATTGAAGCCCAATTAATTATGCTCACTCCTTTCGCTCCGCATATTTGTGAAGAGGTTTGGGAAGCATTAGGAAAAAATAATGATTCGAGCAAAAAAGATTTTATTTCTTTAGCAAAATGGCCTGAAGCAGACGAATCAAAAATAAACTTAGATGTCGAATTTCAAGTTGAGATGTCTCATAATTTATTTTCAGATATTAATTCTGTTCTTGAGCTTGCAAAAATTAGTGAACCAAAAAAGATCACTATCTTTATTTCACTTGATTGGAAATATGATTTCTTTTCAATGATTAAAGAGTTGTTTGAAGAAACTAGAAATCCTGGAGAGATTCTAAAAAAGATTATGGGCACTGACTTAAAGCAGCATGGTAAAGAAATTTCTAAAATGGTTCCAATGCTAGTCAAAGATCCGTCAAAGATTCCAACAAACATTTTAGATTCTCAAAAAGAATTAGATGCAGTAGATCAAAATAAAGAGTTCATTAAAGCAGAATTCAAATGCGACATTGAAATAATCAAAGCAAAGGATTCACAGCATCCAAAAGCAGGCAAAGCAATGCCTGGTAAACCTGCAATTGTAGTTGAGTAATTATAACTTACAAATACAATTTCCGCAGCACTGCATTGGTATACAGTTGAACACTGGGTGTTCAATTTGTTCGAGTTTTGCTCGATATTGTCAGCGACAAGTGAAACGAGGAGCGGATGTGGTGCGAGAGCAAGCCCGATTCATGCAGGGCTTGCGACGTGAGGTCATACGCCATAGGCGATGATATTCTGCCGTAGTGCTGCAAAAATTAAATTCCAATCAGACAAATATTTTCTGCCGCAGTAATGTAAAAAGAAAACCCCTATTCTAAACTTATCTCAAATTAGTACCTGTTGCCTTCCAAAATAAATCAAATATCATTCTTTGAGTATCTGCAATTGCTTTATTATCTATGATTATTCCGGTTGGTTCTCCGTCAAGCGATAGAATTGCAACTTTATTTCCATAAATGTTTGTTGTTGTTGGAAAATCCATTTCTTTAGGCAGTAATCTTGTTTCTCTCAAACATTCACTATCTTTCTTTTGAACCTCTATTCCTTCTTTAGACATTTCAGTAATAACTTTAGCACGAATTTTTGCTTTAATTCTTCTCTTAATATAACTTGGAAAATAAAAGTTTAAAAGTTTTATTTGTTTTTTTGTCGAACCATAAATTAATAGTTCTTGTTTTGATCGCAAGATATCATCTAATATTGTTTTGATGCCTTGCTTTCCTTCATATACTTCTATTTTAGGTTTATCAGAGGTTTGTTTATAAATTTCTTTTAGATCTGGAAGAATATCATTTATTTTTGCTTGTTTTTCTTTTAAAATGTTAATTAATTTATCAGGCTCTGCAGGTTCAAAATATTGTTTGCCAGATTTTATTACATAAGATACTAATCCTTTTTCTTTTAGAGATTTTAGTATTTCATAGGTGTATGTACGGTATGTGCCTGCTTTACGCGATATCTCTTGAACTAATGACGTACCTAAATTTAGCAGTGCGAGATAAACTTGCGTTTCTTTGTTTGTTAAACCAAACTCTTTTAGTGCGTTTTTCATGTTTTCAGCCATTTCAGAGCCTAAGAAGCTAGAATTACTATTTAAACTTTTCTATTTTGTCGTTAATAATCTGACAACATAACTTCGAATTGAGAATTCAAGGCACTCGTCTAAGCTGCCTCACTAAATAACTTTCTTTGTCTTCTTTTACTTCTTTTTCTTTTTGTTTACATTTATACTCTTTTTCATACTTATCTTCTTCAATTGGTATTGCAGGTTTGTCAGCATCGTTCACATCACCTTTTGCCCCTCCATCTTTAGTTCCACCAATTGTTTCTGGTTTTTGTTTATCAAGATCTAGAACCTCTGGTTTTTTCTCATCAACACCAATCATACTACATTTATCTTTTATTTTTTCCTGCGCTTGATTCATATCTGGTTCTGCTAATTGTTTTGGATTCCATAAAAAATTAAGTCCATCATCAGGATTTCGTGCAAGTATATTTATCACAAGTCTTTGTTCATCTTCATTAAATAAACTGCCAGTGTCAAATAATATATTTGTTCCGCCTGGTTGAAGATTTTCAAAAAGAGCTGTGCTCGCAAAACTAGCAGTATAAAAAAGATGTTCTATTTCTTTGTTAGGTATTTTTTCAAAACAAGGATATTTCTTTTTAGTAAGAATTTGTATGTGTCCTTTTACTGCAGGTTTTTCAGGAATAACTGCTACAACTAGATCATCTTCATACAGTTTTTCTCCTTTAATTTCATCACTCATTTTTCTATTGTTTAATTAATAACATGATTTAAAATAATCCTGATATAGCGTCGAGATCAGATCCTTTTTTCTCTCCACCCGATCCACTATTTGATGTAGGGGATTTTTTAGAATCATCATCTTTTTTTGCATCAGTTCCTGCTGATTTTGGTTCTGGTTTTTCACCTTTAACTAATGCAATTATTTCATCAATATCTACATTTGCAAATAAATCTTTAAGTTGCGGATGTGTTGGAACCATTTTTTTGAATTCATCAGAATTTGTAATTATGAGTTGCTTTAGTTGAGCATTTTGTTCTATTACTTGTAGTAATTGTTCTTTTGTAATTTTTTGAGGCATTCCGCCAGCTCCAGCGCCCGCTGCTCCTGCCGCTCCAGCAGCATTTGGATCTGCTTCTTTATATCCTAATGCAGTTAAGTTTTTCTCAAGCATAGCATTTAGTATTGCTTTTACTTTTCCAACTACTTCTTGTTTATCTGCATCACTCACTTCATTTTCAGGAACTTCAAAGTTTTCGAGTCCATCTCCTCCTTCTCGAGGAACAATATGCAACATAAAGTGTGCTACTTGTTGTCCTGCAGCTCCGCCATTTGCAATAAAGACTGTTGTGTATTCGCATAAGAATGCATCTTTCATTGCTTTAGAAATTTCTTTTGCCTTCACAACCATATGTTTAAATGTTTCTGGTGGAATTATTGGCATTATGAAATAATGTTCTTTTGGAATTATTATCACATGACCTTTTGTACTTGGTCGTATATCTAGTAAAGCAAGTATCATATCATCTTCATACACTTTTTTTGAAGGTATTTTTCCAGCAACTATTTGACAGAATGGACATTGAGCTTTCTGCTGTTCAAGCGCTTGTTGTTGTTCTGATGACATTTCCATATTACAGAATAAGCAAAAAACTGATTATAATAAATGTTTCTATATCTTATCAATTATACTTTGGTACAACTAACAAATATGGATTTATTGGATTTGGAACATGTGCTATTTTACAATCTTCAAATTCGTGAACCTTGCATAGTCCTTTGGGTATTTGGACTGAATTTCCAACAACAACTATTTGTCGATCTCCAATATCTCTTTTTGCGTTTAATTTTTCCGCACCATACGCACTATCGTGACCACATCTTTTTCCATTCATATTTTTCTCATGAGTTTTTGCATCTGTTACTTGCAATTCTAATGTTAATCCTCTCATTATAGGATTTCCATTTTCATAAACCATGTTAAAATGTCTTGCATGATATCCATTTGACTTATGGTGGTGTTTATGGTATAGGATTTGAAAATAGGGCAATTCTCTTAATTTCTCCTCGACACTTGGCACATCTTCTGGAGTTTTTGCAATGAGTTGCATTCCATAAACATCTCTTATTAATAATTTATGAGAATCATATAATTCACAGTCTCTTCCAAACTCTGCAATTTGTCTTCCTATTTTTTCACCGCCTAAACTGCAAGGATGTTTTACTCTTGCACGTACTCCGACTAATAGTCCATCAGAACTAGTATTTTCATAGAAATTTACTTTGCCATCACAAACTACATAATGGGGCATATTATGGTGTTCCCAGCTATGTTCATTTTCAGGCATTAATTCTAATAAAATTTTATTAACTATTTCTTGTAAGTATGCTGGATTTCTTTCTGCAATAATTATTTTTTTAGCAGGATGTAATATTTGGGTGTGCGTTACTTTATCCGCTCTTGAAATAATATCAACTATTTGATTTGTACGTAGAGTATTCATATTACTAACAATCTCAACTCTAGCTTTGCCTCGTTCGTTTTTCCCTTCCATATATCTCTCAACTCAGGATGCGTTTAGTGTTTAATTCTCTAAACCTAAATAAACTGCTCAAGGACGTAGTTACAAGAATAAGATTTTATGTGTGCTTGCAACAAGTCCTTTCAATTGTTTTCAGGGACCTTGTCTCAGCGCACAAACACACGTTTAATCGCAAACGAAAGTAGGTCGTAGTCTCTTCTGTGTGTGATTGTACACAGTCCCTGTTTATTTTCACTAACTTTCATTCACTATTTATTAGGCGTTACTCGTATTTAAATGTTTTGTTTTTACTTTAAACTATTATATAAAATTTATAAAAAAAGTCTGCTTTTTACGAAAATATTACACATTTTTCTTTATTTTATTCATTTTAGTTAGATAATGGATTGCTATTTCATTTAGAAAAAAAGCGGCAGGCACACCTCAGATGGACACTAACAAAACTCATCGGAGGATCTCAATTTTTTCTCAATTCCGCTACCCCTGAAGCACCAATTCATACAGTTAGTGCTGCACTGTTCCCAGTCTGACACGGTTCTCATATGAGTCAGTCCACAGGGACAGAATATCACTGTCCAAATCAAGGCCAATAAATCTTGAAAATGCCTCTCCAAAGCTTCAACTCCACCATAAAGCCCGTTTGTGGTTACAAGGAAGGGCTAACTCCCCAATCTAGCCTGCCATTAATACCTATTTTTCTCTTTCTTTTTAAATATTTTTCTTTATTGCACCCATTTTGAAGAATAAGCTAACAATTATTCCTATTTTCCAATGTCAAAACAAATTTATATACTAATACGTTCAGAAAATAAACTATGAATTCATTAATAACATTTCTAGGTACTGGAGGTGGACGCAATGTTGTTGCATCTCAAGAATTAGCAACAGGAGGAATAGTTCTTAATCTTAACAATACTCAGTTTCATTTAGATCCAGGACCTGGTTCTGCAGCATATGCAAGAAAATATAAAATTGATTACAAAAAAACATCTGTTATTCTGGCGTCTCACCATCATATTGATCATGCAAATGATGTTAATTTGGTGATTGATGCTATTACTAATGGGAGAATTAAAAAAAAAGGGCATTATATTTGTAATCAAAACGCACAGGATAATGTTCTCACAAAATATCATAAAGATGCATTAGAAAAAATATCTGTGTTAAACAAAAAGTCAAAACCTATTTTGATTGATGGAGTGAAAATTTCTGCTACAGAAACTAAAAATCACGACGAGGGAATTGGATTTAAATTCAAAACTGCAAATTTTTGCATCGGTTATATTTCAGATACGGCATATTCTTCTGCAATTGCAAATCAATTTAAAGGGTGTAATGTATTGATTATTAATAATGGAGCACCTTTCAAAAAAAAGTTTAAACAACATTTCTCGTCAGAAGATTCAGTTAATACTATCAAAAAAATTAAGCCAAAATTAGCTATCCTGACTCACTTTGGGAATTCAATGATTCAAGCTAAACCAATTTATGAAGCAAGAGAGATTCAAAAACAAACAGGAACTCAGGTTGTCGCAGCTTATGATGGTATGATTTTAGATTTAGGAAATTATTCTATTGAAGAAGATCAAAAAAGTTTAGGAGAATATTAATTAATAAAAATGGTTCACGACACTCACGCAACACACCATATTCATCGTCGTAAAAGACTTCATGTAAATCATGAAAAATATCCTCATCCCAATAAATTAAAAAATTTTATGGATAAAGCAGTTTATGCTACAGGCATAATTGGACCTATAATGACTTTCCCCCAATTAGTTAAAATTTGGATTCATCAAAACGCATCAGGAATTTCCGTAATTTCTTGGATCACATATTTACTAACTGCAGTTGTTTGGTTAATTTATGGAATCATTCACAAAGAAAAACCAATCATTTTAACATATTCTATTTGGATAATTTTAGATATGTTTATAGTCATTGGAATTCTTATTTATGGTGGTTAAGAAATTATAGAATTAAATAATTTAAAAGAATTATTGCTTTAGATTTTAATGTTCATTTCTCAAAACAGTAACAAAACCAATCCATATCCTACTAAACATCCTGCGCTAATAAATGGCATTGCAGGGTAGAATTTTTCTTTCTGCGCATAATAAAGTAACAAAAAGAGTGCAACTGCACAAGCAAGTGGAATAAGCAGTACTTGCCAAAACAGATATGCTTTCATAACAACACCTGCGAAGATAAGAGGGAATCCTATATCTCCACCACCGAGAATTGCAGTTCGTATTCCTTTTTCTTTAATAACCTTGCTTGCTTTTTTACTTTCTTTTTTAGAACTTGTTTTTTTCTCGTCAACATTTACCTTTTTAGTTTTTCCAGTACTTCTAAATTTAAATAATTCTTTCAAACTATAAGGTATGCTGAGTCCTGCAAATAGTTTTGATTCTGTTTGAAACTTTGCCATTTTTACCATGTGTTTACTTTTCCAAACAGCATACATATCATATAAAGATATCAAAATCAAAAGAGCCACTGCTGCAAATACATCCATTATTGGAACAAATATTGCTGCAAGTCCTCCATAAATAAATATTTCGGTAAGATTATGAATAAAAAAGTTTGGCTTAAATATTTTTATGAGTGCTAGTATAATTGCAAGTCCTATAGCAACATATTGATGAACAAATCCTGTGAATGCAACAGTCAAACAAACTATTACTGCGAGTAAGAACCATAATTTCCACAGCTTCATTGTTTTAAATCTGATCATAATTAATATCAGAATAGTTGCAATAATAACTGCAACTAGAATATAAATAAATGAATAACTTTCTTCAACCTCTGGTCGATCTAAACCAATAGGTAGTCCTGAATACGTTACATTAATAACTTTTCCAGTTTCAGGATCAACTATTTTTTCAGAAACATATTGATCCACGATGCATAGACCTACAACTTGTGCTAATAAAAAAACTGCAACCAGAATTAATGTCGTTCTTACATCATGTTTCATATTTTCAAAATATTTTGATTAATTATATAAATCATTCGATTTTACTTATTCGTATCAACATGAAACTTGTCCACCATATAACTTTATCAGTGTTCTCAAAAGAACATGAAGATCACGCAAAGCTTGCAGATGCTTTGGCTAAACTTGTTCCGTTTAACATAACAGAACAAAAAATAGAACTTGAAAAACAGATAGCTATTGGTTTTAATGAATCTAAAATTCGGATTTTTAAAATATTACTAAAAACTCAGCGTCACACAAATAGTTTTCTTAACTTTCTAAAAGAATCATTAACTAAAGATCAAAAAAAAGTATTACTCGTTCAGATTGATTCAAGATTAGACCCAGAAAATGTTTTTTTTATTAGGTTTGATAAAAGCAATTGGCTAAATAACCAAGAGCTTACTCTTGTGGATGGAGGGAATTGTTTTCATGTCAAGATGTCTATTGCAACATTTCCTAGTTCTAGAGAAAAAGCAAAAGAAGTTGTTAAAAATTTGTTTCATATTTGACTTAAATTTTTTTAAGTCTGTTTTAGAGGAAAAGTTTAAATATTCATTCTGTTTTTTATTATGTTATGGACATTATAAAAAGAGGTTTAATTTTTTTATTAATATTTCTTTTATCTATTTTAGTTGTTAACGCAGGCACTGCAGAATATATTAAACCTTCAAATTTGCAAGTTTTTACTGTTGGAGATTTGATAGAGTTTGAGATTTCTGTTGATTTTGACATTAAAAAAGCATCATTAGGAATTAATTGTGAAGATGATTTTTCTTATTCATATTTCGAAAAAAAATCTTTTGATGAACCTGGAACAAAAGTATTCAAAACTACTTTCGACACTACTGGACGAAATCCTGGTATTTGCACATTTAATTCAGTTTTCTATAAATTTGAGGGTGCAACAGATATAGCAAATATTATAACTATTGCATTAGAAGATAATAATGAATTACCTCAGGGTCCTGTTAGTGTGGTAAGAGGACTTCCAGATTCTGCTTTTCCAGGAAGTTTTGTAGATGTATTTTTATCTGTGATTCCTCATGAATCTTTTACAGGTATAGTGGTCAGAGAGACAGTTCCTGATAATGTTTTTATGTCGAAGTATGGTGCTGGTAACGTCGAAGTAATTTTTGATGGTGTTTCTTTATTAAAATATTTATTTATGTCTGCTAATGATGTTAATAATGCTGTTGTTTTTTACACGTTAAAGTTGCCTAATGATTTACCTTCAGGATCAGAATTAACTTTTAATGGAGATTGGGTGATTTTAGAAAACGAAGGAGAAATTATTGGTGATCAAACTATAACTATTGAAGGTTTTAAAATTCCTTCATGTCCTATAAATGATATTGAATTATTAGAGTATGTTGATAAATGGTCTAAACTGGAGCTTAGTCAAAACGAAGCTGAAAACGATGAGATAATGATGCAAATTATAGAGGTGTGGAAAACTTGCTAGGTAAACTATTTAATTGGATAATTTTAGTTGTGTGTTTATCTACTTTAGTTTTAGCAATTCCTGTTGAAGTAACTAGGGAAATTTCTAATGATATTTTACCTGGAGAAACAGTAGATATCTCTTTAACTATTAATTTAAAAGAAGAGGTTTCATCGGTTATAGTTACTGAACTCATTCCCTCAGGTTGGGAATTAGTAGATTCAGTTCCTTCAGCAAATAAGTTTCCAGATAATAAAATAAAATGGTTAGTTTATGGTTCTTCATTAAAAGATGGATTAATTTTAAATTATGCTCTTAAAGCACCGGATTCATTTAGCAGCGAACAGGAACTAGAAGGTATTTGGAAAACGTTACACGACGAGAATTTTATTGGTGGAGAATATTTGATAAATCTTAAACAAGTTGAAGAACCTTTGATTGGACTGCAAGAAGATGATGAAGGATTCAATACAACTTATATGCTTTATATTTTTGGAGCAATTGTTTTAGTATTGCTTATTGTAATTATTGTTTTATTGGCAAAAAAGAAAAAGTAACTTTTTTTTTAACTTTCTTGTTTCCAGAGTTCTATAATTTCTTGAATTGCAGAATCATTATCTTCTTCTGTTTCACCTAATTTCCCTTCGCTCCAATCTTGTACTGCTTGTAATAATATTTGATCATTCATTTCTTCAGTTTGCTCTACAACCAACATGCAAATTCCATTCACACATCCGCCTTCACAATTTATTTCAGAAAGTTCATAATTAGGTCCTACAAAAGGAATTTTTGGTAAACAAGATAATTCATTCAAATCAGTTCCTATACATTTATCCCACGTTTCATTAGACAGTATTTTTCCTGTTTCAGTTCTATAACTATAATCTAGTTTTCCCTTTACGCTAGTGTTGATTCCTTTATCTGTATCTGCACAATAGCTTTCAGGCGATTCATCTAAATAATTACAAATATTATTTATGCAATACAAATTTTCTTCATATTCGCATTCATTATCTTTATATTTTAGATAGTTGCATGCGACTGTGTTGTTTGTTTCTTCAGCTTCTTGTTCTTCTTCATCTGCCTGACTTTCTTCATATTCAACGCATTTTCCAGTTTCACAAGAATCACAATCAAAAACATTTTTATTGTATTTTTCAATTTGAGTATCATCACAAATATATTCTTCAACTTGACAAGATTCGCATTCATCAATGATTACTAAATTGTCTAGGCAAGTGTCTTCAGATGATCCTTCAACAAACGCGCCAGTATCTGTTCTAAATAAGTAACTAATTGTTGTTTGAGTATTTGGATCATTTCCGTCAGGATCTGAACAATATTCTTCAGTCGAATCTAAATAAACGGTACAAATATTATTGATACAATATATGTTATTCAAAGCATCACATTCAGAGTCGCCATCAATCAAATAATTACAAGAATCGCCAGTTCTACCTGCGTTAACTAAACTAGTTAATAATAAAATTAAGCTTAGAAATACAATTATTCTTTTTAGAATACCTACCCTCTTTTTCATATTTATTATCCTATTACATATTTTATATATAAATTTTCCTTTTTATAAGAGGCAAATTTATATACCATTTCTATTTATCACATATTAAAATGGCAAATGAATTTGTAGTTAATCCCTGGGAAGTCAAAGGAGATATTGATTATGATAAATTAATCAAGGAATTCGGTCTTAAACCTTTGCAGAATCTTCCTGAAGAATTTTCGGATAATGTTCTTTTTAGTAGAGGCTTTGTTTTTGCACATAGAGATTTTAATAAAATTTTAGATTGTATAAAAGAAAAAGAGCCTTTTGTTATGATGACTGGTTTAATGCCTACAGGTAAGTTTCATTTAGGTCATATGATGGTGGCTCAACAAATGATTTTTTATCAGAATCTTGGTGCTAAAATTTATATTGCAGTCGCAGATATTGAAGCATATCATCAACGTCAACAATCTTTAGAAGATAGTAAAAAAATCGCAATTGATGAATACATTACAAATTATATAGCATTAGGACTTAAACCTGAAAATTGTGAAATTTATTTTCAAAGCAACCGTTCAGGAGATGGAAAAAAAGCAAGTGCTTTTTACAGATTACAAAATCAACTTGCACGCCACGCAACATTTAATGAATTCAAAGCAGTTTATGGAGATTTAACTCCTGGAAAAATTATAGCGTCGACACTTCAAGCTTCAGATATGCTTCACGCACAACTTCCTGAGTTCGAAGGGAAAATTCCGGTTGTAGTTCCAGTTGGTTCTGATCAGGATCCGCACATTAGAATCGCGCGTGATATGGCTAAGCGTTTTCCAGAATATCAATTTGATTCTCTTTGTTCTACTTATCATAAATTTATGCCTGGTCTTGGTAGTGGAAAAATGTCTGCGTCTGATCCTAATTCATTTATCGCATTAACAGATTCACCAAGCGAAGTAAAAAAGAAAATTAATAAGCATGCATTCTCAGGAGGGCGAGAAACTCTAGAAGAGCATAGAAAGTTGGGGGGTAATCCGGACATTGACGTTTCTTATCAATATTTAACATATTTTGAAGAAGACACACAAAAACTCAAACAAATTTATGATGACTACAAATCTGGAAAACTTCTTTCAGGAGAATTAAAAAAGATTTTAATAGATAAACTTACTGAATTATTAACTAAACATCAAGAAGCTAGAGAAAAAGCAAAATACATAATCAGCGATTTTATTTGCACTGATTAATTGATAAAACAGTATATCTCTTGGTTAACAAAGATGATTGTTTTCACGAACCAGTCTATTGTGCTTTTTTAGCACAGACATATATTATTCTTTAGGACGAGGTTGTTGATTTATTAACTATTATTCTAGTTCTAAGCACATATTAATTCATATTCAGGTTTATTATGCTAAAAAAGTGCGTAGATAAAAGGTGATAAAGCACTGCTTTGGCCAAAAATTATTAGTGCTCCCACTAAAACTAGTAGAATTATTATAGGGGTCAGCCACCATGCTTTTCTAATTTTAAGAAAATTCCAACATTCTCTAATTAAACTTTTATTATTTGCCATTTTTTTTTTTTTTTTTTTTTTTTTTTTTTTTAATCTTTTGCCAAGTCTTCACTATCCCACATGTGTTGAGGATTATCATCTCTTTTTATCAAAAATTTATCCATAACTACATAATCTATTCCCGTCCCCATCATACATTTATATGCGTTGTAAGGAGTACAAACTATTGGTTCTCCTCTAATATTAAATGATGTGTTGATCAATATGGGAATTCCTGTAATTTTTCCAAATTCTTTTATTGTATCATAATATAGTTCGTTTTGAGATCGTCTTATTGTTTGAAGACGGCCACTCCCATCAATATGGGTTACTGCAGGTATTTTTTTGTGCCATTTTTTATGTATTGGATATACCATGAGCATGTAGTCTGTTGGTTCAGGCACTGGTTTGTCACAGTCAAAATATTCTAGAGCATCATCTTCACACACTACTGGAGCAAATGGTCTGAATTTTTCTCTGTGTTTAACTTTAAGATTAAGTATGTGCTGCATTCTTGGATTACATGCATTAGAAAGAATACTTCTTGATCCTAATGCTCTAGGTCCCCATTCCATTCTGTCTTGGAACCAACCTATAACATTATCTTCTGAAATTAATCTAGCAGTTGTTTTAACAAGTTCTTTTTTTGTTTTAAAAGTACTATAATTTATATTATTTTTTTCAAGAAATTCTTTTATTTCTTTAGTATTATATTCTGGACCTAAATATGCATCAGTTAGAACATAATTTCTTGGTCGTCCAAAAATTGAATTATATATGTAAGCTGCAACACCTATGCTAGTTCCTCCATCAGAAGAGTTAGGTTGTATCCATATTTTTTTAAATGAAGTGTTTTTTAGTATTTTTCCATTTGCAACACTATTTAATCCGCAGCCACCTGCAAGAACTAGGTTTTCCATTCCAGTTTCTTTGTGTACATGATTGAGAATTTTTAGTAGCGCTTCTTCGTAAACCAATTGTAGTGCTGCAGAAATATCTTGGTGCCTTTTTGTCATTTGCACATCTCTTTTTTCTATAGGTCCCCCCATAAGTTCACACATTTTTTTAGAAGGCATTTTATTAGCATAATGATATTTAAAATAGCTCATGTCAAGTCTAAAACTTCCATCTTCTTTTAGGTCTATTACTTTTTTTAGTTTTTTGTAGTATTTATTTTTTTGTTTATTCCTTTCACCATATGGGCTGAGACCCATAACTTTGTATTCCGAATTATTAACACTAAATCCTAAATATGCAGTTATTGCAGAATACAAAAGACCTAGCGAATGAGGAAATTGTATTTCTTTTACAAGTTCTATGTTATTATTATCGCCAATGCCCCATGTTGTTGTCGTCCATTCTCCAACCCCATCAATTGTGACTATTGCTGCTTTTTTAAATGGACTAACTAGAAATGAACTTGCAGCATGCGCTAAATGATGTTCTATAAATAATACATCTTTTTTATATTTAAGTTCTTTTCTTATTTTTCTCATCACTCTAAGTTTTTGATTTATCCAGGATGGCATTGAGCTCAAGAATGTTTTAAGACTTTTAGGAAATTCATTTAAGTGTTGAGATAGAATTCTTTCAAATTTTAAAAATGGTTTTTCATAAAATCCTATGTGAGATATTTGATTTATGTCTATATTTTGACTTTTTAAACAATAAGTTATTGCATTAATTGGAAATGATGTATCATGTTTCTTTCTAGTAAATCTTTCTTCTTCTGCAGCAGCTACAATCTTTCCATCTTTAAGAAGTGCAACGGATGCGTCGTGATAGTAACAGCTTATTCCTAGTATATACATTTTTAGTTCTCTCCATCAACATTTTTTTTCATTTTTTTAATAATTCGATCATTATCGCATTTTGCATATGTAATCTATTTTCTGCTTGGTCAAATACTACACTTTGCGGTCCGTCGATAACTTCTGCTGTTTGTTCCATTTCTCTCATAGCAGGTAAGCAGTTCATAAATATGGCATTTGATTTTGCATGTTTCATTAATTCAGAATTTACTTGGTAGGGCATAAATATTTGAATTCTTTTTTCTTTTTCTTCTTCAGATATATGGTATGACATCCACGAATCAGTGTATATCACATCTGCATTTTTTACTGCAGAAATAGCGTCGTGAGTAATTTCTATTTTTGAACCGCTAAGTTGAGCAAGTTCTTTTGCTTTTTCCCAAACATTGTTTTGTGGAGAAAATTTTTCTCCTTCAGGACAGCCAACAGATACATCTATTCCCATTATTGCGCAACCATAAATTAAGGAGTGTGTAACATTATTATTTGAATCTCCTACATAAGATAATTTTATTCCTGTGAGATTTCCTTTTTTCTCATCGATTGTTAAAAGATCTGCTAGTATTTGGCAAGGGTGTGAAAAGTCTGTTAATGCATTTATTACAGGAACACTTGCATTTTGTGCTAGTTCTATTACGTGTTCGTGTTTAAACAATCTAGCCATTATTATATCTGTATAGCGTGATGCAGTTTTTGCAGTGTCTGCTATGGATTCTTTTTTTCCCATTGGAGATGTTGCAATGTCGTAGTATATTGCATGTCCTCCTAATTGAGTCATTCCAACTTCAAAACTAACTCTTGTTCTAAGAGATGGTTTTTCAAATATCATAAGAAGTGTTTTTTGTTTAAGAGATTTACTGTATTTTTCAGGATTTTGTTTGATGTCTTTTGCAAGATCTATTAGTTGATTTATTTCTTTGTTAGATAATTCGCTCAAATCAAGTAAATCTTTTTTCATTTTTTCCACCTATTATTATTTAGTTTAGTTGTTTTATGTTTTTTTATTCTATTATTCTATTTTTTTTGGTTTTATTCTTTCAGTTCTACTTTTGTATTATTCGAATGTTAGACTTTATATTTTTTTCTTTTATAAGATTATTATTTCAATCATTAGTTTTCTAGATTCACTCATTATTTAGCGGGTTTTCATTAGTTTGAGTTAAGTTAGCTCTAATTTTCAGAAAACTATTTAAAAACTAACATATATTATGTTAGTTATATACATATTTAAATTATTTTAAACTATTTAAATGATAATCAATTTAAATTTTAAATAAAAAAGAGGTGATCATATGTTTAAAACTGCTCCACTTTCAAGCAGCTTTGCACTAGTTGCAATATTAGGTTTTCTTATTACATTTATTTATACAATATATGGAAGAATCAACGCAACATGGGGATTTGCAGTAGGGTTAGTTTTTATCTTGATGTTTGTTGCGTCTATGGTTTCTGCATTTCATGCGCCTATTGAACAACAAGAAGAAGCAGATCATATTTTGTTTGCAAGAGAACAAAAAGCTGAAGATAAACTTGTTAGAACTCCTAAGCCCAAGTCAAAATAATGTGATAAATTAAAATGTTTTATTTAATTAGTTTCATTCTTTGTTTTGTAGTATATATTTCATTAATGTATCTTCTAACGAAAAGAGTTTGGGCAACAATTCTTTTAGCATTTCTGGGTTTATTTTTGTTTACTGCAATTCTTGGTTATTTTGTTTATTTAGATATTCAAGATTTACAAGAAAATTTTATTGAGAGTCCCAAATTATTTATTATTAAAGATAACAACAATGCATTATTAGGTATTACTTTAACAGAGTTTGATGATTTGGAAAAAACATCCGATTTTGTTTCTCAGTCTAAATTAAATGAGTTTTCAAATTATTTAAGAGTTAAAAATTATGCACCTATTAAATCAAAAAAATATATGTTATTTATTTTCGATCTGGAAGTATTTGATTCTCTTCCTGATCAAATAGGTTTTGAAAATCCCATGGGTAGAAATTTAAAAGTAGATTCTCAAAATGCACTCTCTGATTATTTTACAAAATCTTTCGCATTAGAACTTTTAAAATCTCAAGATCCTAGCACTCTTATTTTAAAACAGCAGTTGGGAGACAAATTTGATTCAATTCCTGAGGAGATGTTAGATTCTATGAAAGCAGAGTTAGGAATAAATAATACAAATATTATCAAATCTGCTATTTTTGCAAATCTTTTTTCTAATTTGTTTGAATTAAAAGGACCTACTTTTATTTTGAATGAATATAAAGCAGATAACATTGTTATTTATCCTGAGAAATTAATTTTTAAGATTGCAAAGAATGTTCCTTTAGTTGTTTTGGAGAAGGTCGAAGCAAAGTATACTTCTTAGATATTAATGATTGGTATATTCTTCAAATTTTTACATTCCTTCTTTCTCTTCTTTTATCGCTGTTGGACTTCCGCCTCCATGCCATGTAAATCTTGGTCGCACTCTTATTGGAAACATTTTTTCATTTGTATCGTCAAATATTATTGCACTTCCTTTTATTCTAGGTAAATCATCTAGTTGTTGAACAAGTCCTGTTCTCATATAACTTTGCATTAATTGTCCAAGAGCATCCGTATCTATTTTCGCAGTTATTCTGTGAGAAATTACTGTATCACTTTGAGTCATCACATCTGTGTGGATTTTTCCGGGTTGTTGAGTTGCAAGTATTAATGATATTCCTGGTTGTCTTCCTTCTCTCATAATTATTACTAGTGGATCTGTTGCAGGGTTTTTATCTGCAGGATCTTTTGGCAAGAATTCGTGTGCCTCGTCGATAACCAGCCATACTAACGGCATGTCTTGTTTGATTTTTTTATCTGATGAGAAATAGTCTACTTCTGATTTTATCTCATCGTATTCTTCTTGTTTTCTTGCAGTCATTCTTTGAATAAACAATTTTTTTGAAACAATTCCTGTAATTAAGTGTTTTATTTTCCACCCGTTTGGTTGTGTTGCATAACAACTCACGTCGAGAATTGTGATTTGTCCGCCTTTTGATAGATCTGAAAGTTTTGTTCCTTGCACATCAAAAACTCCCCAGTTTTCTGTACTTCTAAGTCTATTTTCCAGAGCATCTTTTACTTGTTGTTCACTTCGATCATCACCTTGTGCTGCTTCGATCATATCTTGTATGCTGTATTCTTCACCTTTAAGTTTTTTAAGTCGATGAGTTATTCTTTCAAGTAATATTCCCATAGGATCATTTTCTCCAATTCCAAATGTCATGCACCAATCACTTCCATCTAGTTCTGACGGTTTTAGTGAAAACGGGTGGTCTGTGGGTATTCCTTTTTCTTTATAGATTTTATAATAATCTTTAGGCGTATAAATCATTATGTCTAGACTGTGAGGTTTGAGTCCCCAGTGTTCAAGCATCTCAGACTCATGTTTGTTAGCATATTTCATTGTCCAGTATACTCCCATTGTGTCTAGAAAAATAAAACTGAGATTTTGCTTAACTTCGGGGGGTATGTCTGCTACTCCTTCTGCAATAACTCCCATTGTATAGGATTTACCTCCTCCTCGTTTACCGCAGATAAAAACAACGTGTGCTCCAGAAACATCCAGATACACGTGATTAGAAAGAGATGTCACTCTACCCATTTTAATATATTGTTTACCTAATAGGACTGTACCTTTTAAACCTAATTTTTCATGATCGTGTTTGCTGCGTCCAATTACAATATCTCGAGTCATATATTTACTATTTAAATATAAATAGCAATTTAAATCTTTACCATAACTTATTAGTGATGATTATGGAGGGGTAAATTTTATATATTATTTCAAATTAAGTATTTTTAATATTTTTAATATTTTTTATTCATGAGTAAATAATTGGAGGGAGTAAGGTGGCTAAAAACAAACATGAAGATATTGACGATTTAGAGGATACTTTTGAAGATACTCCGAAACCGGGTTCTAAAAAGTCTAACAAATCAAAAAAAAGTAAAAGTAAACCAAAATTAAAATACGTTCTTGGTTTTATTGCATTGGTGATTATTGTTGTTGCAATTATTTATTATTTTTCTACAGTAGAAATAGTAAAACGAGACACAACACGAGTTAATGTGGAAAGCAGTAATGTAGACGACTCTGGTTGGGTCAATAAAATAACCAAAATTTTTAAGTTTAATGATAAAGGTGCTGCTGTTTTTGTAAATGGTGAACCAATTTCTATGGAGTATATTGATACTTTGTATGATAGAGTTCCAGTTGAGCTTCAACCATTTGTAACTAAAGAAACAATTATTGAGCAGTCTATAAATAAAGAAGTACTTTTACAAGAAGCAGATAATCTTGGACTTAGTGTTTCTGATGAAGAAATAGATTCGGAACTTTCAACAACTCTTGAAGCAATGGGGCAGTCTTTTGAAGAATTTGAAGAGCGGCTTGATGCAGAAAATCTTAAGATGGATTTTTTCAGAGATGAATACAAAAAAGATTTACTAATAAACAAACTTTTTGAAGAAACAATTTTTAAAAACATTGCAGTTTCAGAAGTTGATTTATTAAAAATCTACAATGATCAAATTAGAGTTAAACATATTTTAGTTCCAACTGAAGAACTAGCAGAAGATATGATCTCAGAACTTGATGGTATCGAATACTATGATGAATTCGAAGTTAAGTTTGCTGAGCTTGCTCAAGAACATTCTACTTGTCCGTCTGGAACTAAGGGTGGAGATCTTGGTGAGTTTGGTAAAGGAGTAATGGTTCCGGAGTTCGAAGAAGCAGCTTTTGGTCTTGAAGTAGGAGAATATACGGGAGTTCCAGTTATGACTCAATTTGGATATCATGTACTTTTTAGAGTTGACAGAGAACAAACTTTTGAAGACGCAAAAGACTCAATAAAGAATACTATTCTTGCATCTAAAAAAGACGAAGTTGCACCTGTTTTTATCCAGCAACTTGTTCAAAAAGCAGATATAGAAATGGTATATAATCCTGCAGCAGAACCGGCAGAACAGGAAGCAGAGTTAGCAGTAGATAATGCAGAAGAACCTGTTATTGAGGTTGTAGTGGACGAGCCTGTGGTTGATGAACCTGCTGACGAACTTGTAGTTGATGAACCTGAGGTTGCAGTTTTAGAAGAGTAATTATGTTACTTTTTCTTAATTTTTTTAAATTTTTTTATTAAGTTTTTTCTTTTTTTAAATGTTCTATATGGTTTTCCATTCGTATTTTTTATGATTTATTTTAGACATATTTTAAATATATTGACAGATTTCTTATTATCATGGATTCAGCAATTAAAAGTCAAGAAGATAAATTAGTCTTTAGTAATCAAAAAGAGTTTATTCAAAACTTTGAAGTATCTGCATTAACTATTTCATTCCTAGTTAAAGAACTACAAAATCTTATTAACGCTAAACTTAATCAAATTTATCAGATTGAAAAAGAAGAACTTTTGCTCGTTTTTCATATTCCTTCAGTAGGCAAACAGATTCTTAGAGTAATTAATTCAAAACTTATGTATATTGCATCAGCTAAAGGAGAAATGCCAGATAAGCCCCATGGTTTTTGTATGTTTCTTAGAAAAAAACTAAAGAGCGCTAGATTAAGAAATATAAAGCAGATTAATTTTGAGCGTATTGTAGAATTAGAGTTCGAAACAAAGTCACAAGATCAAATCAATAAATTTTATTTATTAATAGAATTATTTAGTACAGGTAATATTTTAATTTTAGATGACAAAAGAAAGATTCTTTCGGCTTTTTTTTATAAAAAATATAAAGATAGAACTATTCGTCCAAAAGAGCCATATTCTTTCCCTGCAAAAGAGCATGATTTTTTAACAATAGATAAACCTAAGTTTACATCAGCACTTTTAAATTCCAATAAGGAATCAGTTATTAAGTTTTTAGCAATCGATCTTGGCTTAGGAGGAGTATTTGCAGAGGAGATTTGCATTTTATCAAAAATTGACAAAACTAAAAAATCAGATTTACTATCTGAATCAGAAATTGATAATGTTTTTCAGTCAATTGAAGCATTAAGATCATCACACACTCATCCTGAATTAATATTTAATGAAAATAAAATTAAAAAAATAATTCCTTTTAAATTAAATTTTTACAAATCATTAAATCAACAATCATTCAGTTCTTTGAGTAATGCTTTTGATTCGATTTTCACTCAGTCAGTTATTTCAGATAAAAAAGAATCAAAAACAAAAACCCTCAACACAAAGTTATCTAAATTACAGCTTATCGTCGATACGCAGACCGAGCGTATAAAACAATTAGGAGAAGAACAATCAGTAAATCAATCTAAAGGAGAATTAATTTATGAAAATTATCAATTGATCCAGGACATATTAGAACAAATTAATAAAGCAAGAGAAACTTTGTCTTGGGACGAAATAAAAGAGAAATTAAAACAAAATAAAGATGCAAATAGTATAATCAAACAAATTAATGAAAAAGAGGGAATTATATCAATAGAATTATAGCTAGTATGTTGGTGGTATAATCATGACAATTTTCAAAGCATACGATATTAGAGGAATTTATCCGACTCAAATAAACGAAGAAATTATCTATAAGATAGGCAGAGCATTCGTGTTATTTTTAAAATGTAAAGAAGTTGTAATAGGTAGGGACGCAAGAGAGTCTTCACCAAGTTTATTCAAAGCGCTATCAAAAGGCATAACAGATCAAGGAGCAAATGTTATTGAAATAGGTCTTTCGACTTCACCTATGCTTTACTTTGCAGCTTCAAAAGCAGATGCTGCAATTATGTTAACTGCGTCTCATAATTCTAAAGAATATAACGGTTTGAAATTGTGTAGAAAAAACTGCGTTCCTATTAGTTATGATACTGGAATAAACCAAATTGAAGCATTAGTTAAAAAAAATATTTTTCCAAATCCATTACCCTCACATAAAGGAAAAATTCAACAAAAACAGGTATTTGATGATTTTTTAGAATTTAATTTAAATAGTTTAAATATTGCAGATATTAAACCATTAAAGGTTGTTGTCGACGGAGGAAATGGTATGTCTGGTTTAACATTTCCAACTATTTTTGCAAATCTTCCGTGTACATTTATTCCTCTTTACATGGATATCGATTGCAGTTTTCCAAATCACGACGCAGATCCTTTAAAACTTGAAAATGTTAAAGATATCCAAAAAGCAGTAATAGAAAACAATGCAGATTTAGGCATAGCTTTAGATGGAGATGGAGATCGTTGCATGTTTATAGATGAGAAAGGAGATTATATCAGCGCTGATTTAATAACTGCTTTAGTTTCAAAATCAGTTCTTAAAAATCAACCTAATAAACCTGTACTTTTTGATTTACGAAGTAGCAAATCTGTTAAAGAATTCATCCAACAAAATAATGGGAAACCCCAAGTTTGCAGAGTGGGTCATTCTTTCATAAAGGAGCACATGAGAAAAGTAGATGCTGTTTTTGCAGGTGAACTGTCAGGTCATTTTTATTACAAGAATCATTTTTTTACTGAGAGCACTATTATAACTTCATTAACAATACTAAGATTAATTTCCGAATCTAATCAAACATTATCTCAATTAGTAGCGACATTAAAAAAATATTTTCATAGTGGAGAAATAAATTCTGATGTAAATGATAAAGAGAAAATAATGAGTCATTTAGCAGAACGTTTTTCAGATGCCCAAATTTTACATCTCGATGGAGTTTCAGGAATTTATGACAACTGGTGGTTTAATGTGCGCCCATCTAATACAGAACCTCTTTTAAGATTAAATTTAGAGGCAGACTCGCAAGAGTTAATGGAAGAAAAGAAAGATTTATTACTTAGCATTATTAGTTCATAATTAAATCTATAACTTATTTATGAGGTGTTTTAAATGGCAGTTTATGCAGTTA
>Ga0209045_1001197_pt1 | contig 24918 bp, 13 predicted proteins | sample SaaInlLV_10m_DNA_4_FD_184664 | JGI IMG/M metagenome (GOLD analysis project Ga0209045, IMG submission 184664) | Marine microbial communities from expanding oxygen minimum zones in the Saanich Inlet - Saanich Inlet SI072_LV_200m_DNA (SPAdes) (version 2) | ecosystem: Environmental > Aquatic >...
CGGGTGCGATGTTCGCGACCGCCCACCCCTTGACGCCCCGATCCACGCGTACTTCCATGACCGCGTAGACACAGCCGTGGTCGTGCCACACATTTGCGGGAGCCTGGTGCCAGTTCTCCCCGTCCGTCAAAGCGCTCGGCTCAGACCACGTATCCCCGTCGTCATCCGAGCGCAACACCATCGGGTCATGGCACTGTCCGAGGATATACACGCTGTTGCCGGCCACGAACGGACGCTGATGCATGAACGGGTAGTCTGCACGGTGTTGCCAGGTCACGCCGCCGTCGTCACTGGTGAATACCTTGCCTTGGACAGGCCGCCCGTAGCGGATGCCTTTCGGATCCGGCCATTCCGTCATCCCCGGGCCACCAAGGTCCATCGTCGCGACCAAACGTCCCGAGTCAAGCCGACAGATCCCCGGACTGTAGCAGTAGACCCGGGCCGAGTCCGGTGACTCGAACAGAACGGTGTGATCCTGAGCCAGCAGGGGAACACGCTGCATGGAATGCCTCTGCGAAGTCGGTGAATTGCTGCGACGAGAAGATACGCCGACTGCACGAATCGGCAATGCCTCACCGTACGCCGTGCGGCCTGTCGGGGTACTGGCTTCCAGAGTGGGCGGAGGCATCCGTGCCTCCGATTCTGAATTGAGCAGATCACCGCGCAGGGATACACGGTGCCACCTTCAGGAAATGGCGATCGGGGGCCGCCCGCCGTACAAAGCAGAAAGGCGGCATTCCGCACGCATGACAGAATCACGTGTTGTTCATCGCTGATGCTCCCAGTATTCTATGTAGACGCGAGCCATGGAGTGATACTCCAGACACACTTTCACTGCAAGCCGTTCCCCCCGGGAAGCGCGCCAGACCAGTAGGTCACCTCCAACACAGAGGCACGACGCCATGCGAACCCCCATCGCTCTTCCCGCCGCCCTGGCCCTCAGCGGTTTGGCCGCGTGCTCGGGGCCACGGGTGGCCAATAAGGACCTCGGGCTGCAGTTGGCAGCGAATCCACCAATGCAGGTGATCACGCGCACGCCGCCGCCACCACCGGTCCCCGCAGAGACGTTCGAGATCCGTGAGGGCTTCACGCTGGTCAGTACGTTGGGCACCTTCCGAGAGGCCATCAAGCGGGACGGTCAGAAGATTCGCATGAAGCCCGGCATCTACCGAGCAGAGGAGGCAGATCCCCCCATGGCCGTCCCGCTCCTGCATGCCCCCGAGAAAGCCGACGGCACAGTGCCTCTCAACCATCAGGAACACATCTTCGCGGTCAATGGCTCGAACAACCATTTCGACCTGCGTGGAGCGGTCTTCGAGACACCGGTCTCCGTCCAGAGCACACTTTCCGGCCGAGCCCACGTCGCCGACACGTGGCACATCAACGGAGCCGGCAACACCTTCGAGGGTGGGTACTTCCGCAACGTCATCGACAAGCCGTACCCGGACTACCGAGTCACAGAGAACGAGTTTGAGGTCTGCAACGACGGCAACACCTTCCTCGACTGCACGTTCGTGATCCGCGGTTCGATCCCCTACGGCTACACCGACTACTATGGCAAAGGTGGCCCCAACTTCGGGCGCCTCAACAAGCACTCGTTCATGTCCATCCAGAACGCCAACAACACCACCCTCGTCGGCTGTCGCGTGTACCAGCAGTCCTTCGGGCACTGTGTGCATTTTCACACGGTAGACGGAGCACTCATCAGAGACTGCCACTTCACCGGGACGCTGCGTCCGACCAACGACATTTTCCGAGAAACCGTCGGACGTGCCAGCGAATATGGTTTCCAGGTCATGTATCGCGGCAAACGTCACATCCCACACGACGAGATGATCCCATTGACCGAAGACGGCGTTCGCTCCTATGAGAACGTCCGAAACATCACCGTCGTCGACACCGTGGTCGAGCGCATGAGGGGGTGCTTCCAGCTGCTCTGCGTCGGAGACGTCATGCTGGACAATGTGACCGTCCGCGAAGCCGGAGACTTCGGTTTTGATCTGAGTTCGGGGGACAAAGGGCGAGTCACCATGCGTAACTGTCGCGCGGACATCGCCTACAACCCCGTGTTCAATCTCACCCGTGGCAAGGCCCCCAAGGGGGCATCCTACGAAATGACCATCCTCGATCCGCCGGATGGGGCACGCCCGACGCCTCGAGCAAGTCTCGGCATCATCGCAGGAGACACCTGCATGTTCACGCTTCACGACGGCACGACCCGGCCGGTCGCGGAAGAAGCCAACGTGCTGCGCTGCGGCGGCAGGCGCGGTCTGGTCAATTCAACCGTAACCAATCACACAACCGCCCGCCTCATTCTGGACAAGCACGTTCGGAACTGCCTCATCCGCTCCCATGGCCCCGTAGAAGACAACGGCCAGGGGAACACCATTGTCCGACTCGGGCTGGAGTAGCCGGACCGCACATCAGACCCGTTCGTGATGGCGTGATAGCGTCTCCGAATCTCCGTGCTCACGCTCTCACGCTCTCCACAGACGTGAGACTGGAACGGCCCTGGCCTGGCCCCGATGTCCGTCGCACAGAGACGCCGAGCGCCACACAGTAGAGAACACTCGCAAGCAACAGTGACGCGGAGGGCATGTCCAGCGTCTGAATCATGGTCCATCCCACAAGCGGCCCCGTGGCCGCCCCCAGATCCAGAGCTGTGGCATAGCGGGCGTAGGCCTTCCCGCCCCGCCCCCCGGCTTCGGCTGGAAGCACGGCCAGCATTGCCGTGCTGGCGGTGAAAAACACCAAGACGCCGAGAACCGGGAACAACACCCCGGGGAGAACGCCGGCACAAGCCAGGCTCACAGCCGCGCAAACACAAGCGACTCGCTCCCCTCTGAGCCTCCCGAAACGATCGATGAGAACGCCGAGAGGACCTGCCCCGATGGTATTGATAACGTGTCGACACGCCAGCACGAACCCGCTGAACGCCGTCACGCTGACGGCCGTCCCCAAGAGCTGTCCGCCTTCCCCAAGACGTTCCCGCAACAGGTAGCCAAGCGTCGAGGCCACCAGCCCAGGTCCGGCACACCCGGCCACGAACCCCCGAACCATCAGAGACGTGACGCTTCCCGTAGCGTCGGCACTGACTCGCGGCATTCGAGCGCGCATGTGACGGCCGTGGTGGCCCCGCCCCAGCAGCGCACACGGAATACCGAGAAGTGAAACTCCCGCGAAAAGCCCCAAGGTCATGCGAAACCCAACGGCATCGAAAAGTAAGGCTCCCCCAAGGCAGCCGAGGATGGAGCCAGTTCTGAAAACACCGTTGAACACCCCCATTACCCTTGCCAATCGATCGTGGGGGGTCACGTCAATGCAGGTCATCACCCCGATCTGGCGTATGAAGGACCAACAGCACCCCCAGAAGGCCCGGGCGACAAGCAACGCCAGAAATGTGGGAAACAAAGCACAGGCCCCAGTCGTCATCGCGCCCACGCCCAACGCAACGACGAGCAAACCACTGGCGCCGTACGTGGCGACCATACGTTCCGGTGCGTGGTTGGTGAGCAACCGAACCCACCGGTTTATGGACAGCAAGACACCAACCTGCAAACTGGTCAATCCCAGCGTCTCAAAGTGCACAGGAAGGATGGCGTAGAGCGCCTGGTCCCCGATAAGCGAGAACGCGACCGACAAGGACACGAACAGTACCGCTGGTTCGAAGAGACGCCCGCCTTCATGCGCATGCGATGGTGGTTCATTGAGTGTGCTGATTGGCAAATCCCTTGGCAAAATGCGTCGGCTATTCCGGCCGCTTCAGGTGTGCCGCCGATCGAGAGACGATGCCGTAGTATCGTCGTTGATCGGCGGCCCGGCTGAGCGTCGGAAGAGCCACGCCGTGAAACGGTTGCGCTCTCTAGGCGCGGAACCACTCCGGCAGCGGAGGGACAGACCTACGGGTATGCCCGCTTCGCTGCCGGAGCACTTCCACCTCCAAGAGACCAGCAACATTTGTGCGCAAGGGCTTGCCAATCAGCACACTAAAGCCATCGGCTTCCTTCCTGAGGCTGCGCCTCTGAACCAACGCCCGGGAACGTCTGATCGGGACAAGCCGCAACGCTCAGGAGTTCATCCCCATCAACCAGGCGGGACACGTCTCCCGTCAGCATGTCCCGTCGGAGCGTGAGCGTTACATCCGGGGTCTGCAGTTCCACTTCCCGGATCAGCTCGCCATAGGTTCTGGGCAGTTCACCGTCCTCGATGAATTCCTCCCGAACCGAGAGCGCGCTCACGTCCTCCGGATCTTCCAGCAGGACAATACACCAGCCGCTGAACAGCAAGTGCTCAGTGAGCATGCCGCGGCGACCTGCTACCAAAGACAGGGAGAGCAGCGTGCCGCGCTCACTGCTCTCGATCTGCAGCGGGGTATCGACGATGCTCCCCGGTGTCCGCCGTTGGGGATTTTCATCCTCGGAAGCATCCGCAGGGACACGACAACTGAGAGGCCGGATCGCCACGCACGCACCATCGCATTGGAGTACGACCCACTCACCGCAGTGCACCGTGGTTGGTTGGCCATCCCATTCTGCTCCGCCAACCAACAACCGGCCGGTCTCATGGGCCAGCCGCCACCGATCGACGATCGCACCCGTCGCTGAGTGCAGCTGACGAATCTCACGGAAGACAATCGCAGCGCCGCGTTCCTGGTGGCCTGTAAAGACCACATCGGGATGAAAACTCTCCCGTTTGAACAGATGCCGGCTTGGCCAGTCGTGAATGCTGCCCTTGGCTTCGTGCTGACGCACCACGCCCTCGTCATCTACACTCATCCACTCCAGAACCCCATATTCCGTGTTACCGAGAATGAAAGAACACGGTTTGGTCTGCCAGCCCAGGCCCCAGCCGTCGTGCATGTACGTGTTAGGCATCAGCGGGTAGTGGCTCAACGTCCCCAACCGGGCGGCTGATGTGATGTAGCTTGTGCTGAAATGCTCATCGAACGTCCGCCAACGCCGCTGGCGAGGAGTGCCGAACGCCTCTGAGGAATAGCGGTAGCCACTGCTGTCTCGGAGGACTCGGAGCAGATCCGGCATGGGTGTCTCATCGTGGCCGACCACGAGACCGTCGACCTTGAAATCGACCTCGATCCGGCAATCGAAATTGTATCCCCGGATGCTCGGCACAGCATCGGTTCCATCGTGGAACAGAGCCCAGTCGACGATGGCATCGGTCAGCCGCTTGGCCGCACTGAAGAGCTCGCCTTCTCTCTCGAATGCCATCATGAGGAGGGTCATCTCGAGAATCACCCTGATGTACACAGGTGAATGGTCCTCGCCCCATCCTGTTCCACGACGGCGGTAATAGTCGAAGTACCGGAGTCCGAATTCACGCCCCGCCTCAGTGACCTCTTCGTCTCCCAGAATGTGGCCGGCTGCCAGCAACATACCGGCATCGCTGATGCACTTGTTCGGGTAGTAGAAACTCGGGTTTTCGGACATCCGCCGGAACCACGGAAGCGCGTCAGCGAACGCGCCGACCAACTCACGTCTCTCCTCTGCGGTCAACTCGTCACGGAAGGCCAGCCAGAGCCCCGTCAACGAGGTGCAAATGAAAAAAGACGCATTGGTGTCATAGACGTTGGGATCCTCAGCGTACCATTTATAGCATCCGAACGTCGGGCTCTCGGGTGAGTCGTCACGGTGCGAACGGGTGGCTTTCAGCATCTGCAGCGTGTCGGGGTCCCGTTCCCCTTTCACCATCGCGCTGAACAGGTAGCTCGCAGTACCCGTCAGGGCGTGTGTCTCCGTCAGGTGAGTAATAACCGGGTTGTGCGGTCTTCCGCTGCGCGCAAGGAAAACGTCGCGGTCAATGGGATCGTTCGCCATGGTAAAACGCACTCCACTCCTGTTCTGACTCACTGGAGCCCACACATCACTGCCCGATAGCTTACCTCCTTAGGGCCGGCACGGAAATACCTTTGCGTTTTGAGAAGTCATTTCCACGCCGCCCCTCAAGTACACGTGGTATATTCCCAGGCCAGTAGCGCTGAACCGCAATGTAAGGAACAACCGCTTGTCACTCACACTACCCAAACGTCCCCTTGGCAAGACCGGCTTGGACGTATCCCTCCTCGGCCTGGGCGGCTTCCACCAAGTCGAGGTGACACAGGACACCATCGAAGCGGTCGTGGATCGATACCTGACCGCGGGCGGAAACTACGTCGAAACCGCCACCGGATACGGCAGGGGGGCGAGCGAGACCAAACTCGGACGCGCCCTCGCAGGGCGTCGGGACCAGATCATTCTGGCCACGAAAGCTCAGGGACGAACCCGCGACGCAGCCTGGCAGGAGCTGAACGAATCACTCGAACGACTTCAGACGGATCACCTGGACGTCTGGTTCTTCCACAATATCGGCAACGATGAACACCTCGAGGCCACAGCCGCACCCGATGGTGCTCTGGCCGCGTTCAAACAGGCGAAGGCCGAGGGACTGGTCCGCCACATCGGAGTCAGTTCGCACTGGCCAATGATGTACGTCAAGGCCGCAGAACGCCTCCCCATCGACGTTGCCCTGATCTGGGGCAACTACCTCGACTTCTGCAACTTCCCGGAGATCCCGAACACCGTTCTCCCGGCGCTGCGCGAGAAAGGTGTCGGCGTCCTCTTCATGAAGCCTCTGGCCGACGGCTTCCTCTACCGCTCCCCGCGCATGGCATTCCGCTATGCAATGGCCCAGGACGCTGACGGTCTGGTCTCGGGTTTCAACTCGGTCGAAATGCTGGAAGAAGACCTGGCCGCATGCTGCGCCCCGACCCCAGTCAGCGATGAAGAAATCGTTGATGTCCTGCGAAATGCCCCCGAGCTCGGCACCTACGTGTGTCGGCAGTGCCGGAACTGTACGGTTCTGAACAACGGGAGTGCCTTGAAACGCATCTTCGAACTCGAGGGAAAGGTCGACCGCCAAATGGACTCGCGCCGGCCTGTCAACGCTGCGGAATACGCCCTTCGCGAACGTCTGAAAGGATGGTTCGGCACGAAGGCCCGAGCCCAGGATGCGTACGAGACGACCACGCCATCGGCAGAACAACTTCTCGAGTTCGAGTTGGCTCCTTGTCGCTACGGCATTGACATCCCCCGCAAACTCCGCCTCGCGCACAGCAAGCTCGCCCGGAGCGGCCGAATCGAGTTGCTCTGACATCATGGACACAGCCCCCTCACACCACACTCCCGATTCCTCCGGGGAACCTGTAGGAGCAGGTTCTCCGCAACCGGCCGGATTCGAGCCGGCCCACAACCCTGCGCCACGCCCTCCCACTCCACGTATCCTCCTCCGCGAAGAGTCCTTCGTGGCCGTCCACAAACCTTCGGGACTCATGGTCCACCGGGAATATCGAGGCCAACGCGAAGACGCCCTGGTGCAGTGGTTGCGGGACGATCTGGGCCAACATGTGAATCCAGTCCACCGCATCGACCGTTCCACCTCAGGAATCGTGCTCTTCGCCCTGGATTCGGGAACATCCCGGGTGCTCTGCGAGCAGTTCCAGCAGCATGACGTTCGCAAGACATACCTGGCTGTCGTCAGAGGGTACACAGACGAAACGGGAACGATGGACACCCCGATGAACGGCAAGGACGGTGGGCCCAAACGCGAGGCCTTTACGGACTACAGTTGCCTCGCCACGACCGAGATTCCTCACCCGGTCGGACCGTACCCCTCGGCCCGGTACTCCCTGGTTCGGGTCCATCCCAAAACCGGACGTTGGCACCAAATCCGCCGCCACTTCAACTACATTTCGCATCCGGTCGTGGGCGACACGACGCATGGCGATGTCGAACACAACCGCTTCTACCGATCCCACTTCGGACTCCATCGCCTCCTGCTGACCGCGGTGTCTCTCACCTGCAAACACCCCGTCACGGGAGACGAAATGACCATTCGCACCACCCTTGACGACGACTTGGCCAACCTATTCCGGCAGTTCAACTGGCCCGTGGATATGGACACACTCGTGGGAGTTCAGGAACGCCTTGGAGGAGCCGGTTCTCCGTAACCGGCCGGTTCGTCTGGAGGAGCCGGTTCTCCTATAGTAACCGGCCAGGATGAAGCAACACACGTCCCAGTGCGCAACCAGTTGGGGCGAGCCAACAATGGAGGAACAGACGATGGCAGCGAAACAACAGACCGAGCGCACGTTCCCCATTCGTCCGCGCTACGTCCGGCTCTACACGGATCCCGGCGTTCCGTTGGCAGAGCGGAATTACGAGCACGCATACCTGACGTGGGAACTCCCTCTCAAGACAACCGCTCTCATCTGTATCGACTGCTGGAGTTGGCACTTCTCCGAGGAAACACTCCACCGAATCGAGACCATCTCCAACGAGCGAATAACGCCACTGCTCGCGGCGTGTCGCGCCGCGGGGATGCCGGTGATCCACATGCCGGCCAATCCCGTTGCAGAGAAGCACGCCAACTTCCGCCGCATGCGTCCGGAATCCGAGAAGGCTGCAGCCGCCTGGCCCAGCTCACCCCAATGGCCCCCAGCCAACTTCCGCAGCAAGAGCGGCCCCCATGCGCAGTTCGCACGCCCCGCTGAACCGCAGCGACGCGATCGCGAGGAGCACCGGGCAACGACCCGCGACTTCCACACGACCTGTATGCCGACCGCTGGCGAACCCGTTCTCCTCGATGGCGAAGATCTGCATCGTTATTGCGCACAGGAAGGGATCCTCCATCTCTTCTTCATCGGCTTCAACACCAATGCCTGCGTCATGATGCGCGACTACGGGCTCCCCGCCATGGTTCGGCGCGGCTACCACGGCATCCTGGTCCGGGACTGCACCACCGGCATGGAAACAGCCGAGACAGTCGCTGATCTTACCTGCACCAACGGTACCATCGCCGATATCGAACAGTTCCTGGGCTACACCGTGAGCTCGAAAGAGCTGATCAGCGCGTTGGGATAGGGCTCCCCCAACGTGAGAGGCGCCTCCGTTCGGCGACATCCTCTCCGACAGAGCCGCGACTTCCGGGAGCAGTCCTCCTCCCCCCAACGTGAGGGGCGCCCCCGACCACCATCCCTCGATGCCGCTTGTGCGGCGAGCGGCCCTTCTGTCCAGCAGGGCAAGCCCTCCGAACGCCAAGAGAAGATGCCGCCCGGGGGCCGTGCGGCGTACGAACGGAAAATGCGCCTGTATTCTTGTTCGACGGGCGGCCCCCGACCGCCGTGTCTCTACGTCCGGACCGGAGGCACGGTCGCTGTGGACATCGACCCTCCAGGAACGCAGCTTCCGCCTTCCCAGCGTGGGAGGCACCCCCGTTCGGCGACCGTCCCACCGCCTCCCTGGGAACGCCGAGCTTGCCCTGCTGAAGAGAAGGGCTCCGGCTCAGCATTGCCTTCTGAGAGGCGTCCCCGCCTGCCGTACCGACGTCACGAGCATCGCTTCGCTACCACGACATCCCGTGCGCCAGAGCCCGGGTCAGTCGCCTTTGGTAAACTCTAGATCAATTCGCAGATCAGCCCCGCGTTTCACCTCAAGATCGTGCAGGTCGACAGTCTCATAGCCCTCGGCTTTGATAAAAAGGATGTAGGTCCCTGGCGCAAGCCAGACCTCGTAGGCCCTGCGACCATCCTTGAGTGCTTCGGCGGCCACCGTCTTGACCTTCTGCTTTGACGAATCGAGAATCGTCACCTCGAAAGCCGGGGCTTTCCTGGCAATCCCGACAATCCGTCCCTTCTCCTTCCAGGCACCATGATCCTTGCTCACGTACCGCGGCTTAGCAGCCTCAACCTTCCCACGCGCCGCCCCTCTCTCCGCACCCCAGGCGGAAACACAGCAAAAAAGGCCCACAGCCCCGCAAACCATCACAGCGATACAACCCAATTCGTGTGTCTTCATCCTTCGCCTCCAACAGATTTGGGCCAAGACAGACGCCAATGAGCAAGACTCTACCGCACCTTCCCATGGCCGTCGACCTCGACCAGAGCCATATCATGGCCGCGGACCCACAACTTCACGTGATGTAGGCCGGTCCTCGACCGCCGAGCCTCGTGGGCCCGTCGGCAGGCACAGTCCACAGCGCTGGGAACTCGCCTCCCGGGCAAGTACATTCAGTTGTGGCCCGTCCTGTCACCCAATGGAGCTTGGCCTCCCTGAGAACAACTACCTGAACGGACTCCTGCTCCTTTCCCGTAAGGAAGAGGGGCTTCGTGACACCGTCTTCTTCGGTCTAGACACCTGGAATCGGGAGATCTGTTGACATGTCTCTCCCCCCCCGAACGAACATTGAGGTGCGCTACGCTGTGTCATCTGCAGATGACGCCGAGACCGCGGGCGCGACAGCGACCCGCCAGGCGATGGGGGAAGGTCTGAGCGAAAAGCTGGCTGCGGTCCTCGTCTTCCCGTCGGCGCGCTACTCTATGGAAAAGCTGTTCGCGGGCGTTCGGAGCGTCGTGGGTGATGTTCCCATACTGGGGGGAACCACGGCGGGAGAAATCTGCGCGGGGATGGTGCACCACGGAAGCGTGGTGGTCGTCGCACTGGCCTCACGATACCTTAGCGTGAGCAGCGCAGTTGGGCACAACGTCTCGAAAAACTGGCGCACGGCGGTGAATGAAGCGTTGGCCAACCCGGCACTCACACAACACTTCGGGCAGGAAACACAGGCATATCGAGACGAGTTGAGACGGCAAGGAAAATCCGCCTTTGCACTGGTTTTGTCTCCCGGTGAAACGCCACAGACCGAGTCCACCGGACACGAGATCTTCTCGGAGTTGCGGACACGGTCGGAGGGCCACCTCCCGATCTGTGGCGGCTGTGTCTCTGATGGCGGCACAGGGAAGACCAGCTTTGTTTTTTCCGATGGCCGCTCCCACAGCGACAGTCTGCTCGTGGCCGTGTTCGAAACGCAGCTAACGTTCGGGCTCGGCGTCTGCCACAGCTACACGCCGGAGCTTCCTCGGAGAACGGCGACGCGAACCCGGGGACAGGAGATCCTCGAGATTGACGGACGTCCTGCCGACGCGGTCTTTGCGGAGATACTCGGAACAAATGTCGACGATCTTCGTGGAAAGGACCTATGGGCGGCGACCCAGGCGGCCGTCGATGTCGTGGCCTCCGGGGCGGATTACACCATTACCCTGCCACGTTGCCTGACTGAGTCACACGGAGTTCGGCTCGCCCGGTCGATCGAGGAGGGAAGCAGTATCTCGGTGATGCGCGTCAACCCCGACAACGTCGCCGGGACCGGAGCGCAGGCTGTTCTGCGGGCGTTGGCGAACGGGAAGATCACGGAACCTGCAATGATTTTCGCGTTTGCCAGCTCCTCACGAGAGCAGATGCTCGGAAATCAGATGAGTGCGGATGTTGCCGGACTCAGCCGTTGGGCAGAAGGTGTCCCTTCGACGGGATTCCTCACCGCAGGGGAAGCGGGAATCTGGGATGACGGAATCAACCGATTCGGCGACGGTCTGGTGTCCGCACTGGTCCTGGGGAAGGAACTCACCCCGGTCGCCGAGCTGTGGTATGAAAACCAACGCCTGTTAACGGAGCAGACGGCAGCGATTGAGGCTCTGAGTGAAAGCGACCAGCGGCTGCGGTTGCTGCTCGAGAACACGTCCGACGGCATTGTGATCTGTGAACGCACTGCTCCGGACTACCGGCGCACCAATGTCCTGTTCATGAACGACCGCTTCGTCCAGATGTCCGGGTTCACCCGGGAGGAACTCCTGGCCACCGAGAACTGGGACCATCTGAGCGTCAAACACCACAGTTTCCCGGACGGCGTGAAGGTGGCAGAGGCATTTCCGCGTGACGAAGCCCAGCGCGGGGTCTCGTCGTGGCGACGCCCGGACGGCAAGCCCAATTTCCGGGAATGGACAGCTGTGCCCCTCCGAATCCGCGGCAAGACGTACTCGATTGGCATCAACCGTGACGTCACTGAACGTGTACAGAAGGAGCAGCGCCGTGACGCCATGGTTGTCGACCTGCGGACTGCGCTGAACATGGCCGACAATCTGTTGGCATGCCCTGATGTCGACAGCTGCTGCCGGGAAGCGGTCGAGACGGTCCGGACGAAGCTGGGACTGGAGCGTTGCTCCATCTACCTGCTGCAAGACGGCGAAATGAGGGGCACCTACGGGACCGACACGGAAGGCCGGACAATCAGTGAGCACGACGTCAAGATCCATGTCAGCGTTGATGCCTGGCTCGTCCATCACGCGCAGGAAAACAGTGACGGGCAGCGGTGGAAAGTGCTCGACCAGGGAGAGCATGTCCAGTGGGTTGAGCAAACGCGCCATGTGGTCGGCAAGGGATGGACTGTCAGCACCCTGGTCTGGCCTGAATCGGCGGGCCATCCTCTCGGAGTTATGTACAACGACTCGGCAATCACTCACCAGCCACTGGATCCCATGAAGCAGGAAGTCGTTGCCGTTTTCTGTTCCACCTTGGGAAGCATCATCGCACGCAAGCAACAGGATGAGCAGATCCGTTTCCAGGCCACGCTGCTGGACCAGATTCAGGATGTGGTGACAGCTACCGACATGGAAGGGCGGATCACATTTGTGAACCAAGCCAACTGCGAGCTGCTGGGGAAGAGAGCTGATGACCTCGTCGGCACGCTGGTGGAACACCTTGGAGAGGATGCCAAACAGGGCTCGACACAGAAGGAGATCCTCGAACGGACAACCGCGGAGGGGCATTGGCGAGGAAAGGTCGTGAACACTGATGTCAACGGCAACGGAGTCGTGCTCGACTGCCGGACACGGGTCGTTAGGGACAGCGGGGGTGAGCCGGTCGGCATGATCGGGGTGTCCACGGACATCACGGAAAGGGACCGCCAGGAACGAGCCACGGCCGCGCTCCTGCGCCTTCTCGACTACGCCGGAGGGCACACCGTCAGACAGTTGCTTCAGAGGTTCCTGGATGAAGTCGAAGACATCACGATGAGTGAAATTGGCTTCTTCCACTTCCTCGAGCCCGACGAGGAGACAGTCCTGCTCCAAATGTGGTCGACCAACACCGTTGAAACCATGTGCGAAGTCGAGGATAGGCCACGGCACTGCGCCGTTCATCAGGCAGGCGTCTGGGTGGACTGTATCCACGAACGCAAACCAGTAATCCACAACGACTACGCCGCCCTCGCACACAAGCGAGGGCTGCCTGAAGGACATGTCCCCATCGTCCGGGAGCTGTTGGTGCCCATTCTCCGGGCTGGCAGAATCGTGGCCGTCCTTGGCGTGGGAAACAAGAAGACGGATTACCATGACACCGACGTAAAGACAGTCGCTCAACTGGCTGATCTCGCCTGGGAGACGATCGTTCGGCGGCGAGCCGAGGAAGCGCTGGCCGAGCGCGACCAGTTCATGAGACGCATTTTCGACCTCTCATTCAACGCGCTGTCCATCTTCGATCTCACGACCAGCACGTATGTGTTTGTCAACCGGCGCTACACCGAACTCACCGGACGCGCGCTCATGGATCTCAACGCGGCGGCGGCCCCCGATGCAGACGGAGCTTCGTACCATCCGGACGATCTATCCCGCCTCGCTGAGCACGCTGGGCAGGTCTGCGAGTTGGCCGAAGATGCTTCGGCCCTACCCATCGAGTTCCGGTTATGCCGAGAGGATGGGGAATGGATCTGGTGCCTTGCGTGGGATATCCCCTTTGGACGTGATCATGACGGCACTGTGTGCCAAATCCTGCGCACATTTATCGACATAACAGACAGGAAGAGAGCCGAAGAGGAGCGTGCGCGACTGACGCTGGCCATAGAACAAGCCGCCGAGGTCGTTATGATCACGGACGAGGTGGGGACAATCAGTTACATCAATCCCGCGTTCGAGAGCATCACAGGCTACAGCCGTTCGGAAGCCGTCGGGCAAACCCCGGCCATCCTCAAGAGCGGGGAGCATGAAGACGCCTTCTACCAAGAACTGTGGAATACGTTGAAGGCAGGAGACATCTGGACGGGACGCTTCGTCAACAAGAGAAAGGACGGCACACTCTACACCGAGGAAGCCGTCATCTCCCCGGTACGAGATGGGACAGGCGAAACGATCAACTACGTAGCTGTGAAACGCGATATTACTCGGGATCTGGAGAGGGAAGAGCAGTTGCGTCAACGGCAGAAAATGGAGGCGGTGGGACGTCTGGCCGGTGGCGTGGCACATGACTTCAACAACCTCCTCATGGGCATCATGAACTATGTCGAGCTGTGTCAGGCCCAACTCGGACCGGATCATCCTGTGCGTGGCTGGCTCGACGAGGTCAGCCACGACGCCAAGCGCTCGGCTGAAATCGTTCGACAGCTCCTAGGATTTGCACGCAGGCAGAACATCGTCCCGGAAGTGCTCAACCTGAACGACGCCGTCTCAGGAATGGTCAACATGCTGCAACGCTTGATCCGGGAGAACATCCACTTCTCCTGGGTCCCGGCACCCAAGCCATGCATGGTGAGAATGGACCCCGGACAAATTGACCAGATCCTGGCCAATCTCGTGGTGAATGCCCGAGACGCCATCGAGGGAACAGGAAGCATCGAGATCAGGACTGCAAACGTAACGCTATGTGAATCAGACTGTTCCGAGGATGCGGGGGACAGCCCGGGCGCGTACGTACTGCTGGCGGTGACTGATGATGGAAATGGCATGTCTTCGAGCACACTCCAGCACATTTTTGAGCCGTTTTTCACCACAAAGTCAACGGGCGAAGGCATCGGGCTGGGATTGGCCACAGTATACGGAATTGTGGAGCAGAATAAGGGCTCCGTGCGGGCTCGAAGCGAGCCGGGCGAAGGCTCGACGATCGAGGTCCATATCCCACGATTGGAGTCGGCGCTCCCCAAACCGAAAGAAGACGTGCCGGAAACGCAACAACGCGTCGGAGGAAATGAGGTATTGCTCCTCGTCGAAGATGAGCGGTCCATCCGCATAACGCTGCAATTCTCACTCGAAGACCTCGGCTACACCGTTCTCGCCGCTGATTCCTCGGAGGCAGCTCTGGCGTTGGTTGCCGAGAATGCGGGGAGGATTGACTTGTTGGTCACCGATGTGGTCTTGCCCGACCTGAGCGGGCCGAAGCTGGCCGAGCGACTGAAAGCGCAATACCCCGGGCTCACGTGCCTCTACATGTCGGGATACGCGCCCGATGCGGTTGTGGCCCATGGCCTTCTGGATGAGGGAGCTCCCTTCCTGCAGAAACCCGCTTCCATCGATGCCGTGGCCGGCAAGGCGCGGGAACTGCTGGACGGCAGAGGCACCTGATCCGGTGCACCACCGAATTCCCTGCTCTGTACAGGCCGAGGCGGCCCGTGACGCTGTAGGTAGCTGCTCTCTCGGACGCCGTGCATGCCCCCGCGAAGGAGGATCGTCCCTTGAGATCGCCGAGCTCCAGCTCGGCATCTTCTGTCAACGTGGGAGGCGGTGCCACCCGCCGATTGCTTCGTTTCTGGTATGGAGACAAGAATCGGGGCGTGGCAGCCCCTCCCACCCTAAAATGCTGCTGAGTTCCGGGGCACTCCAATGCCCTCGAATGCCCCGAAACGACTCTTAGGCACCTCGCTCCTGCGAGGCGGCTGCGTCAACGTGGGAGGCGGTGCCATCCACCGATTGCTTCGTTTCTCGTCTGGAGACAGGAATCGGGGCGTGGCAGCCCCTCCCACCTCAAAATGCTGCCGAGTCCCGGGGCATCCCAATGCCCTCCTCTGTCTTACCTCACCTTCTCATGGCCATCGACCTCGACCAAAGCCATATCATGGCCCCGGACCCACAGCTTCACGTGATGTGGGCCGACTTCAAGCAGCCGGGCATTCTTGGTGCCCATGCGTTCGACGGCGTGCATGATCTCGCCTTTCTTGGCAACGCGCTTCATCCCCACCAACGGTGACGTAGACCAGCCGTTGTAGAAGCGATCCATACTCAGCTTGATCGTGATCTCGCGCCCTTCATCGGCGAGATTTCCCACCACCAGGAGGAGCTTCGGGGCATCAGGTCGGGCATAGAGACTCACCTTCACGCTCAGGTTGTCCGCCGTCACTGCATCCACATTGCGCCAGTAGGGATGAAAGACCGCGCTTGGGATGTCGAACTGGGTCAGTATGGCCAGGACCCGCTTGTAGTAGGGGTGACTCACGCGCACACCACCCGGCAGACAACCATGGAGAAGAATCGGCATTATGACCGAGCCGGTGCGATTCCAGAGGTACTCGGTCACCGTCTCATCGGTCACACCAAGCCCCTCGACCAGCTGCTTCGCCTCCGGGAACTCGGGCAGCATGTTCCCATGCAGGCCCCAAGGCAGACCACTGTGCTCGATCCCGAAATAGTGGAGCGGCAACGTGTCCAGGTAGTCTTTGCCGTGATGCAGAGTTGTACCGCTCTTTGTGCGATGATGCTCACCGTTAAAAAGATGCGTCGCAAAAGTCAATGTCGGGATCTGAACAGACATCGAGTTGTGCACCACGATAACCGGATCGTCGATCCCTGCTTTGACAAACTCGTTGACCATGCGGCGATAGAAGTCGCGCAGACCGAGGATGTAGTAGCCACCATTTGCACCGTGGTACTTGTTTGAGTCGCGCATGGCGCAGCCAAAGTCGAAATAGAGGCCCCGTATGCCGGTCCGCCGGATCAGATCGGCAACTCGCCAGGCGTAATACTTGCGGAAACTCTCGGAAGCCGGGCTCAGCCAGAGTTCAGCAAATGGCTCTTCGCCGCCATCCGGCAACTTCCGCTTGAATCCCTGTCGATGTTGGGCCGGAAGGATCTCCCATTCGCGCAGATAGTGCCGTGCTTCCGGATATTCAGGGGTCAGGGTGCATGGATCGAGATAGGGAGTCCATCTGGTGACCGTATCGGTCTTGCTGGGGGCCCAGTCCGCGGGTGTACCCCACTTGCCGAGGCTCTTGCTGTACTCCGGCAAATCGAGGAACCACTTGTGAAAGGTCCACCACACGGTTGAGTACAGAGGCACAGTGGGCGGCTGTTTGTAGAGAGCGCTGCTTTGGGCAAAGAAGTTGAGCGGATACCGGGGATTCTGCGGCTTCACCGGGGTCGCGAGCAAGCCGAAACGCATGGTCGCTTTCTCTCCGGCCGCCAACGCATCCACCAGCCGCACTTCCAGTCGCACGCTGTCCCCTTCAGGCACGATGTTGATGGGGTGTTTGGCTGAAGTGGCGAGGTCGTTCAGGCCTTCGGTGAACCAACAGAGGCCCCGTTCGTAGTTGCCCACCCACACAACCGGCCAGAACTTGAGCGCCAGCGGCCCGTCGACCACGGCGGTGTGTCCGCCTCCCAGGCTCATCATGCTGGCCGTGTAATGAGTGTACCGAGCCTGATCCGGCCGCAGAGCCGCCGCTAATGTGGCACCGGCAAGGGCCGCCTTGGCCTCCAGCTCCACGTCATACCAGATCAGCCCGTCATACTCGATCCAGAGACTCGCCTTCAACGAGTACGTGTCAGTACCGACGGTGGCTGTGAACTCATCGCGCACGGCCGATTCCCTGACCACGGTTGGAGTGAGACCACCCGCCGGTTCACCCCCGATGTGGAGTTGGATGGGGGCAACCAGAACGTCTGGGACGTCCCCATTCTTCAGCGCCGTCGGGAACATGCTTCCCCCAAAGGTGTACGTTCGCCCCCAGCAGGACACCTGCACGTCGCCATTCTCACCAACCTGCGTCTTCAGCGGCGTAAACGGTGGCAGTACGCGGTCCATCGAGTCATCCCGCTGGGTTGCCCACACCGGGGTTTGCGGACGCTGGAACACGCCGTCGTTGCGGCCCAGTTCATCACCATCTTCCCCAAAGGCAAGCATCTCCACGCTGTATTCCCCCCAAGGTCCTGTCTCAGGAAGCTCAAAGGAAATCTCAGTGTCCTCGGTCAGAACGCGTGTCGCGACACGGTTCCCCTCGCTGTCCGTGACCCGCAGCTCTACCCGTGCGGTCTCCGCACCATCGCGTGCGGCGTAGGCCCGGAACAGCGCGTAGGCCGGCTTGACAACCAACCGGTGCTGAAGGTTCAGCGGGACCACATCAAGAAAGTCAGTGCGTAGCTCGAAGGGCACGGAGTAGCGCATCGATGGCTCTGTCTTGCCTTCCCGTCTGAGCACGTATGCGACCCGCTGGAACATGGGGTCAGTGATCGCACACTGGGCGGACATCGTGGTGCTTGCTCCAGGATCGAGCTGCAGAGGAAACGACCGTACCACCTGGTCATCATCCGCGTTGGCTGCCTGCAGGACCAGCTCGAACACGCCGGCAAACGGTGCCCCGCCCGGGTTCGCAATGTCGATGACCTGACCGAACTCTCCGGCTGAGGGGGACCCGTCTCCCGTTAACCGGACTCCTACCGCGTCAGGGCTGAGGACAATCTTCCCGTAGTGTTTGACCAGGGGGTAGTTGCCTTGCCCACACCAGGTGGTCAGGCCCAACTTCTCCAGGCACCGCCACGTCCGGCAGAGGTTCATCTTCAACTCAACCCCATCCGGATCGGCAATACCGATCGTGTCGAATGGAACAGCGACCTCGATGTCCCACGTTTCATTCCCGTAAATCGTGGTTCTCGTGGACGTGCTATAGGTCCATTCCCCGTTCCACGTCATGTCCTTGCCGAGGATCTCGTTGAACCCGCCCGCCACATTGCCCGCGAAACGGTAGCGCTTCTCGGTATCAGACCTGAACAGCCAGAACTCAAAGGACTCGTCACCAAAAATGGTGTTGTCGGGGGCATCGCGCCCTTTGCGGAGACCGCCTTTGGGGATGTCCGCGCCCAGTGGGAAATGGACCCGGGCGGCGACGTAGAGATTGGCCTCGTCATAGGCCAGGTGGAACTCCTGTTTCGGGTAGTCGAAGGACTTCCCGGGCTCCCGGGCATCGATGAGAACCGGAAGGCTGGTCGCGCCTGCCCATTCGCCTTCGGCAAGCTGTCCATCCAGGTCCGGCGGGGTCAACAACTTCGGGACTGCGAGCAGTTGCGGCTCGCGCGGAGGTCCCTGCACGGGCGTGCTCACGATATCCGTCCCGGCCAACTGGGCGATCTGCGATGCGTTCAGCATACCGGGGTAGACGACGAACTCATCCAGTGCCGTATCTGCCTTACCCCAGGGGTTGCGCCCGTAACTCTTGCCACTGCTGGTCCCGACTATGATCCCCCCGAAGTGCAGCGTTGCCTTGGGCCCCAGATTCGGGCGAAAATCACCGTCATGTTGCCGGCTCAGAGCCAAGTCGCCATTGAAGTAAATGCGGCTGCGCACACTGTCCCAGGCGATGGCGACGTGATTCCATTTGTTCATGGTGAGGGGCCGCTTGGTGGCTTCGTGCCCTGCCCCTCCATAGCTCGCCCCCCAGCGGAACTGCAGGTGCGGAGCGCGCCCCGGGTAGTGCGCGAACATCATCCCCGATCGTCCCCCCGGGCAGATCGTGACTAACTTGCGCCATTCCCGGAGCTTCTCCCAATCCATCGGCTTCAGCCAGAAGGACAGGGTGGCCTCGTTCGGGACGTTACCCCCGGCTTGGTAAACCAGAACGGGGCCATTCCCAAGGAGAACCGCCTTGCCGGACTTCCCCTCAACAAACTGCGCACCGGCCGGTTTGAGTGAGGGATGTTTCGCAGCGCCAGCCGCTGCCGCAGGCTGCACGTTGCCATCAAACGGCAAATGAAAGGTAGGGGAAGGCAACCCGGCAGAAGGTTGCCCCGTTGCAGAAAAGGGCAACAGGGAAACGCTCGCGGCGGCAAATAGAACGACGACAAAGCGAAACGACACCATGGTTGTCCTCCTGGAAAGCTGTTGGTCTTGCTCCCTGCAACCTATCGGACCAATGAACAGAGGCAAACAGCCTTCCCTGAAGGGAGCTCCCACTGCAAGACGAATAATGCTCCAGAATCGGCAGTGCGAGAGCCGGGCGCCCCGCACGGTGTTCACACTTCAGCGCGTGCCTTTCCCCTGATCGGCGCACGGGAACACACAGTCACAGCGACGGTCCCAATGGGGGTAGCATAGCGTTCTCCACCCCTGTTCCATGACGAGAGTCTCTTCCATGCCCACCGATAGTCCTGAGTCCTCTCTAAGCTCCAAGGCTACGCGCCCGTTCGGCGCTCACATGTCAATCGCGAAGGGAGCCCACTTAGCCATCGACCGTGCTGCACAGGTCGAGGCGACCGCGTTGCAGATCTTCGTGCGCAACCAGCGACGCTGGCAGGCCCCGCCACTGACCGAGGAAGCAGCGACCACCTTCCGAGACCGCTACGCGGAAAGCCCTCTTCAGTTCCTCTGTGCCCACGCCGGCTATCTGATCAATCTTGCCTCCCCTGACCCCAAACTCAGACACCAGTCCGAACGGGCGTTGGAGGACGAAATGAGTCGTGCCCATGCCCTTGGCTGTGAATGCCTCGTCATGCATCCCGGCTCCCCTCGTGATGAGTCCAAAGAGCGCGGCGTTGAACGTCTGAGTAAAGCACTCCTGCGAGTGCTGGAGAAGACCGCCCTCTCCACCGTCCGCATTGCCCTGGAAAACACTGCTGGACAAGGCAACGTGCTGGGAGCTGGCTTCGCGGAACTGGGCGATATCATCAGCGCATGCGGCAGTCACCCACGCCTGGCCATGTGTTTTGACACCTGCCATGCCTTTGCTGCCGGCTACGACCTGCGGACCTCGCGAGGCGTTCGGAAGACCTTCGAAGAGGTCGACGAATGCGTGGGGCTGGATCGACTCGTGGTTCTGCATCTGAACGACTCAATAGGCAAACTCGGGAGCCATCGCGATCGCCATGACCACATCGGCAAAGGAGAGATCGGCGAGGCAGGCTTCCTGTCGATTCTGCAGGAGCCGCTCATCCGCCACGTCCCCGGTGTTCTTGAGACGCCAAAAGACGAGAAGACACTCGAGGAAGACCGCGTGAATCTGGCCCTGCTCCGACGCCTGCATGGGTGAGCAGCGGCCGGGAAACGGTATCGCGAGCTTGCAGGGCAACGTGATGACAACCATGTTGGGGATTGCCTGGAGGGCGTGTCGTCCTCGACCGCCATGCTTTTGCTCCTCGGCGTAAGACACGGTCGCTGTGGACATCGCCCCTCCAGGAACGCTCTGATCAGGCACCGTTCCCTGGAGGGCGTGCCTGGCCGCCGTAGCGCCTCGGGCGAAGGAGAGTCGTTCTCGACCGCCGTTTTCAGCAAAGGAGAATACTGACCATGACACTCGGACGCTTGGCAGCAACATTGGTAACAGCAGCGACTTGCCTCGTGGTGAGCGTTTCCGGAGCGCACGCCGCGGAACCCACGGTGGCGCTGCCAACCACACAACGCATCTACATCGGCACCTACACGCGCAAAGGCGGCAAGGGCATCTACGTGTACCAGCTTGACATGGCAACTGGAGCGCTCACCGAGGCAGTCCCGCCGGCCGAAACAGTCAACCCGTCCTTCCTGGCGTTGCACCCCAACGGACGCTTCCTCTATGCCGTAGGTCAGACGAAAAGGGTCAAGGGGAAGCGTCCCGATGGTGCTCTGAAAGCCTTTGCCATCGATCCGACAACCGGCGCGCTGGCGTTCCTGAACCAGCAGCTGTCACAGGGCCGCGGGCCGTGTCATATCAGCGTCGATGCGACTGGTCAGGTCCTGCTGGTTGCAAACTACAGCAGCGGCAGTGTGGCATCACTGCCCATCGCTGCCGACGGCACCCTCGGAGAGGCCGCAAGTGTTCACCAACACGAGGGAACGGGGGGCGACCCCCGGCGTCAGCGCGGCCCACACGCTCACTCTTTCACCATCGAACCCGGGAACCGTTTCGCCTTTGCCGCGGATCTGGGAATTGACAAGCTTATGGCCTACCGCCTGGATGCCGCCAAAGCGGAACTGGCCCCAGCCGATCCGACGCATGTTCCACTGAAACCAGGCGCAGGCCCGCGACACATCGCCTTCCATCCGGAAGGAACAGCCGTCTATGTGGTCAACGAACTGGACTGCACCGTGGCCGCATTCGCCTACGACGCGAAGACCGGAGTATGCACCGAAAGCCAGGTCATCAAAACTCTCCCGCGAGACATCCAGAAGGGTGATACGACCGCCGACATCCATGTCTCACCCGATGGTCGCTTCCTCTATGCCTCCAATCGCGGCCATGACAGTCTGGTCTGCTTCAGGATCGATGGTGAGAGCGGCCGGCTCACGCTTGTCGGGCACACACCCGTCGAAGGCAAAACCCCCCGCAACTTCGGCATCGCCCCAACCGGCACGTTCGTCCTCGTTGCCAACCAGAACTCCGACAATGTCGTCGTGTTCCGACGCAACGTCGAAACCGGTGTCCTTACCCCGACGGGGCACCAGGTCCAGATCTCCATGCCCGTCTGTATCAAGTACGCGGTCGAGATACCGTAGGCCACACGGCCCTCCAGGCGGCATTCTCCCGCTGGTACGCCGCACGGCCCTCCGGGCGGCATTCTCCCGCTGGTACGCCGCATGGCCCACCGGGCAGCATTGTGCCGCTGGTACGCCGCACGGCCCTCCGGGCGGCATTCTCCCGCTGGTACGCCGCACGGCCCTCCGGGCGGCATTCTCCCGCTGGTACGCCGCACGGCCCTCCGGGCGGCATTCTCCCGCTGGTACGCCGCACGGCCCTCCGGGCGGCATTCTGCCCTGTGGCGGTCGGGGGGCCGCCCGCCCTACAAGAGCAACTCCCATCAGTGCGCCGCAGAGAACGCCCCCCCCCTCATTCGCCAATGCGCTCAATCCGGACGTTATCGACGTACACAACCCCGCTCTTGCCGCGGTGGCGGAAACCAATACCGTGGGCTGCCTTCTGGGTGCCGCGGAACAGGCCGCCACTGCGGAATACCCCACCGTCGTTCCCGGAATAGTAGTCGAACACACGTTTCCCGATGTCGAGTGTAAAGCGCGTAGAGGCGCGTTCTCCAGCCGTCCCCCGAGCAAACGGCTGCCACTTGGCGACTTCCGTGTAGTAATGGATAAAGTGGTTCCGCCAGTGGATGTATGGACCAATATCACCGGTGTAGTAAGAGCTCTTGCGCAATTCGGGGTTGGTCTTGTCAAACTGACCAACGGTCACGAAAAGTAGTCCTTCTTTGCCTTTTGGACTTGAGTAGTCGAAGCGCACGTCGAGCCGATCCGTGACGGGCTGCTCAAACAGCAGGAAGGCATAGTCGCCGGGTTGCAGAGCGAGAACACGTCCCTGCCCTGCCCCCATCGCCTGTGGCGCCGCAATGGTCTTCGGTCGCCCATCACCGATCTCCCAGCCAATTGGGAGCGCCCCCCCCGTACAGTTCTCGAAGCCCTGCTCGTGAACAGCCGCCCGCTGCCCCGTCAAAGAGACCTGCGAAGACCGCAGTTCAGGGCGCGGAACCGGACAGGCCTCCAGTTCAGGCAATCCGGTTGGTTCACGCAAATCCCGCACCTTGCGGTACACGCGAACCCAATCCACCGACATGCGGACGCCGTCCATGGTGTTGAGATCACCAGCGTCTCGTTCGAGAGCACGCTGCTGGATGACCGTGCTCAGCCGGATATCCACCGGCGCATGGCAGTTCGGGTTCTGCAGGCGCCTGACCGGTTTCCCATCGGTGTACCAAACAATCTCCTCCGCGTCCCACTCAACAGCGTAGAGGTGATAGTCACGATCCAGGTCTACGGGGGCGTGCCAACGTTTGCCGCGGGAGTACATGACGCGATCCGGTCCCGACCCGGTCTCCCGGGCATACTCAACGAAAAAGTGCAGACACATGGCCACTTCACGCGGCGTGTGGCCCTCGTTGATGTCGATCTCGAAGTTGGGCGCCGGGTTGGCGCGACTCGGGGGGCGGAAGAGCCAGAACGCGTTGTTGAGGTAACGGCCATAGCGCATCCGACATTCGAAATACCCGTACTGCTGGCGAAAGGAGGTGGTCCAGATGTGGGCAGTCGACCAGTCCTTCCCTCCCCGTGGCGGCGTTTCATGTCGAGTGATCTGGTGCAGGATGCCATCTTCTATGACATTGTTCTCCGGCCATCGTCCTTCAAGGCGTCCCCCGCCGCGGATGCTCGCCTGGGAGCTCCACACATCCCCGTCGATTGCCTCCCCGTTGAACTCATCCTCAAAGGTCAGCTGCCAACTGGCGTGATCCGGTGGGGCAGCGGACGCTGTCGGGAGAACCCACACAGCCACCAGCATCAGCCCAAGAGTTGTCCAGCGGAAGCCCAGGGCACATCGCGACATGGTTCCACTCCTCGTCAGTACAGGACTCACGACTTCACGAACGTAACAACCCTGATCCGCTCCCGCAAGCACGCGCAGAACCTTGCGTGGCGCTTGGCTGGAGAACGTCAGTGAAGCTATCTTTACAGGCGCTTACCAGTGGCCGGACAGAACGAACTCCCACTGGGTGAGGAGGTCCCTCCCGTGCCCGGACAGACAGCTGCAGAAACACGCACCACAGTCAGACTTCTTCTCTGCCTGTACGCAGGCTGGTGTGTATCCGCTTCCGCGCAGATCCCGGATGCCCCCAAGGCACCGTTGGCCGCACTGACCGTCACCAGCGACCGGCCGATCCGCGTCCGTGCCTTCAAGAAGCACAGCTACATCCACACGAATCGTCACTACGCGTTCCGGGAGCTCCCCTCCTGGATGCTGGGCTTGCCCTACACACTCCACCAGCACAAGAACACGGGGACACTCACCTGCCAGGTCACGGCAGCCGGCCACCTCTACCTGTTGCTGGGAATGAAAGCCAAGCCGTTGCCTGTGAAGGAGGGCCCTGAGTGGGTTCAGGCAGGCACAATGGCAGGGGCGGACGGAGGAGGGCTGCGCGAATGGGAGGTCTACGTGACTCGCGTGGAAGCCGGGGCGACGTTCCCGGTGCGCTCGCCAAACAAATGGGGAGCCGTTCTCGTGGCAGGGGAACTGACAGCCCAAAAGCAACAACGGGAAGGCGACACGGCTCTACACGAGTACCGCTACCTGCAGGGAAAGCTCACGAAACGACCG
>Ga0209045_1001207_pt1 | contig 24738 bp, 20 predicted proteins | sample SaaInlLV_10m_DNA_4_FD_184664 | JGI IMG/M metagenome (GOLD analysis project Ga0209045, IMG submission 184664) | Marine microbial communities from expanding oxygen minimum zones in the Saanich Inlet - Saanich Inlet SI072_LV_200m_DNA (SPAdes) (version 2) | ecosystem: Environmental > Aquatic >...
ATGTATTGCTCGTATAAGAATATAAATTCATTCTTAAATTTGGTGTACTTTGAATAGAAAAGCTATCGGTCACATTCCAGCTTCCACTATTAAATGATATATTGGTATTTGCTGTTACGTTTCTTGTATAATTAGCAGTGAAATTTCTGATGGTAGGCGTACCATATAACTCCATGTACTGCGTTCCTTTTGCATTGATCGTTATATCCCTGATAGTTGGGTAATACTCAAAATGAATAACAGTACTACCTGTATTATCTGCATCAAAAATCATATCATTAAATGTAAGGTTAGTACCTCCGTAAAGATAGAAATGATCTGTTCCATGCCAGTTAATAACAGCATTGCCCATATTCAATGTAGTATTGGTCGAAGGATACATTCTGAACTGACTTCTTACCCATATGGTATCTGTTCCACTTACATCGATATCAACAACACCACCGGTCCATGAATAAAAGTGATATACATCAATACCATATCCATTTGACTTAAATTTATTGGCATATAAGAATAAACCATCACTTGATGCTTTTAGATCTTCAACTAAATTATAAACAGAACCATAGTTTGAACCTCCAAGTTCTAACCTTTTAATATCTCTTCCTCCAACATTAATGTCGTATTCGCCATATGACTTACTAAATAAATATAAGTTAGCCCACCAATCAAGATTAGCTGAAGGGTGTAAATCAATTGAGCCATCATATAATCGTACCGTACCTCTAATGGTTGCTGTAACTGCTGAATCAACTGTTAAAGATCCATCCTCCGTATATAAGGTACCTGAAGAATAAAAAGAAACACCATCAGTTAAGTGAAAATCACCTTTTTTCATCCAGATTTGTCCTGTTGAATAAATAGAGTTTGAATTATTCCAAACCAATGAATCAGTATAGAGATATGTATATCCTCTTGAATAATAGGATGTATTTTCACCTAAAACAAAAGTTCCATTCCATATTTGGAAGTTATATCCACCTTCGTTTCTATAAGTTGAATTTTTACCAATAATAAAACTACCATTGTTAACCTGTGTATGTGACCAACTTTTAAAATTCGTATTGGTATCACAAACAAAATCTCCATCTCTTACATATGTATTACCACCATAACGATAATAAGTTGAATTGGCTCCTAAATTAAAATCACCGACTCTAACATCTAATGTATGATGATCTTGTCTGAAAGAAGAATTTTCTCCTACTGTTAAACTACCATTGTAAATATAAAATTGACCATAATCATAAAAAGTCACTTTCTTCCCAAATGTAACATTTCCACCTGAAATATACATGTGATGACCATTAAATGTGCTGCTATCTGCAACGTCCAATTTTCCAGCATTTAATGTTAAACTTCTTACTGTTACATTACAATGTTTTCCTATAGCAACATCTCCACTAAGTAGTTGGAATGAACCAGAATGGTTTACATAATTACCATCATAAACAGTAAAGCCATCATCATTCAATTTTACAGTTCCACTTACAGTAAAACTGATGTTGTTGTTCGTTAATGCATCTCCAATATTAATACCTCCATCATATACAGTCATATTTCCTGACTGACTGAAAGTCAAGTTCTCAGATATATTAATTCCACCGTATATATGTAAAGCCCTGTTACTAGTAAACTTGGCTCCTGCAATCACATCCCTTGAATCGAATAATGCACAATAGCTTTCAAACGTAACATTACAGCTTTGACCTGATGCAGTAAATGAATTTGCATCAAAAATTACAGTGTCAAACTGTGAGGGAACTGATGGATGAAATACGAGTCCTCCAGTTGTAGTAGCCCAATGATTGGCATGATCTGACCAATCGCCAGTTCCACCAACCCAGAAATATTGTTTTGCACTGGAAGTTAATCCAATGGCTAAAAACAATGCTACCATTAATGAAAACTTAGTAACTACACCAAGCTTTTTAAATAAAGTTGTAAAATTTTGCATACGACAATTTTTATGTTAACTAATTTTTAATTCTAATTACATGAACTAATTGGGACTCGCTTAATAGTAAGTCTCCTCTGAATTCTTTTATACTATAGGCAAGTAAATACATCCCTTCATTTAAAGGTGTTATATCAACTGATCCGGTTTCTTCGTTTACTGTAATAATCGATTCTGCTAACGGAGATGAACTTGAAAAATCATCCTTATATTGGATTGTTTTGAATGGAGGATTTCCAACATCCAATGTTTTAGCATTGGTTTGTCCAGGCATAATTTCTTCCTGCTGAATAGTTGGATTTTCCTGTACATAATTGTTAGCTGTGCTCATTTCAATTTTAACTTGATCACCATCAGGATCATTAACTGCTAACATGTAATTAACAAGCTTATTGGTACATGTTAATGTTAACGGAATGACTGTCAGGCTTGGAGAAGAATTTGTTATACCAGCCTGATTATATATATGTGAAGTCAGAGCCATTCCCTGTGGAATAAGATTATCAATATTCTTCAAATTCATATCCCAACAACAATTCCCCCATGTAAGATCATAACCACCATACATAGGAGCTAAATCTATTTCCGCAGAGTAATAGGCAACTTTAACACATTGCTGGCTGTAATTATCACAAGCAACTGTAAGCCTTTCATTTCGTATTGTTGTCGAGTCAAGATTTAAATTGAGTTTAGCAATCTGTGTATTTGACATTCCTTCATAAACAGAAACCAATTGCTTTTCGTCAACACCTTCAAAAGCGCAATCAAAATACAAGCTGAGTTGAACCCGATAAGATATCGTATCACCATTGCTTTTCATTTTCACCTCATTGAGTTTAACGTCTCCTACATTTGGAGCATCTTCTTCCTGTATGATTTCATAGTGCAAGTAAGCTCCGAGAAAAATGCCTAACTCTTCATTTTCAGGAATATAGTCATCTAAAAAATCAGCATAAGCAGGCATGCTCAAACTTGACAATAGTATTGTCGCAAGTAACAAAGTTGTATAGCTGTTAATTTTTCGCATTTTATTATTTTTTAAATTTGTGTTTTGTGCTGTAGATCATAAATAGAACAATATCTCTTTCACTATTTTTTTTAAACGTCAAGTATTAAAGCATTCTTTAAGATTATCAAACTAAGTTTATTGAATGTCTCTTAGTCATTCTTACTTTCATTTAAACCTGAAGGGAAAACTATTTTTTTTGTCCTATTAATGTGGTAATACTAATTTGCTTGGAAAAAACTATTTTAGGTATATTTTTATATATCGCAATGTCAAATCAGCATCCTTAATTGAATTCAAATCTAATTACTATTTAGAACAGTTCCAAATTTAATTTCGTTTTAGTTTTTACACTTTGATTTTCTTATTTTTACGTTATGCAGTGTTTATTTATTGAATGATTAAAGTTGACTTTTATTAATAACTCATATCAAACAAAGGATGATTATGAGTCCATTTATCCTGAATAAACAAATATATAACGAATACCAATCAATCTCATAAATTCAGATTATCTGTTAGTTAATTAACCATCTTCTGCATGAATGATAATTATTGATTTATTAAGTATTCAGCCTTGGAATCACTAAATTTGTTTTAAAGAACAAAAAGTCAATCACAAAGGAAAGGTCATGCATAAAATCAATAGTGAAAGAGATCGAATGAAACAATTGAGTCATATTAGAAATTTACTGGCTCTGGCAATAACAGATGGATCATTTGATAATCAAGAAAAAGAGCTTGTATTTGAGATAGCCATAAACTCAGGAATTACTGCTGCTGAACTGAAGCAAATTGATCAAAATCCTGCATCAATACCCTATATCAAACCTGATACAAATGAAGAAAGAATAGATCAATTGTATGATTTAGTTCTCCTCATGATGGTTAACAAGGAAATAGAACAAAATGAATTAAGCTTGTGTAAAACAATGGCCATAAACCTTGGAATAGAAATATCAGTTGTCAATCGATTAATTCCTGCTATTATTGAATCCATTTCTAAAGGTGTAAAACCTCAGTTTTGCATTCCAGATATGCTCTCATTATTTGACTAAAAAAAGCTGTCCCATAAAATGAAACAGCTTTTTTAATCTCTTAATTATATTAAGAGCACCTTAAACCTTCTGATCGCCACATTTTCCTTCACTCATAAAAGGGTATTTAAAATCTGTCGGAGGAATTAGCGTTTCCTTGATGGTTCGAGGAGTTGTCCACCGTAAAAGATTTAAATAACTACCAGCTTTATCGTTGGTACCTGATGCTCGAGATCCACCAAATGGTTGTTGTCCAACAACTGCTCCTGTTGGTTTATCGTTATAATAAAAATTTCCTGCTGCATATTTGAGAGTATTGCATGCTTTAGTCATGGCCGCTCTATCATTGCTAAAAATTGAACCAGTTAGCGCATAAGGAGATGTTTGATCACATATGTCAAGTGTTTTTTCAAAATCCTTATCCTTGTATATATAGATTGTCAACACAGGACCAAAAATTTCTTCCTCCATACTTTTATATTGAGGATTTGAGGTCAAAATAACTGTTGGTTCAATAAAGTATCCAACCGATTTATCTCCATGACCACCGAAAATTACTTCAGCATCCGATGCTTTTTTCGCATGATCAATGTAGGACATGATATTGTCAAATGAATTCTCATCAATAACGGCATTCATAAAATTACCAAATTCAGTAACATCTCCCAGCCTGATTTCGCCAATCATATCAGCCATACTAGCTTTAACAGAAGGCCACAACGATTCTGGCAAATAAGCCCTTGAAGCAGCAGAGCATTTCTGTCCCTGATACTCATATGCTCCACGCACCATGGCTGTGGCAACTTCTTGTGCACCTGCAGTTTCATGAACAAATATGAAATCCTTCCCTCCTGTTTCTCCAACTAATTTGGGGTATGATTTATAAACAGAAAGGTTATCGCCCACAGTTTTCCATAAATGATTAAATGTATTATTCGAACCTGTAAAATGAATACCAGCTAAGTCTTTATCTGCTAAAACTTTATTACCAATCAAAGCGCCTGAACCTGGAATGAAGTTGATAACCCCATCAGGTAAGCCAGCTTCTTTAAATATTTTCATTAAATAATAATTTGACAAAAGTGCTGTGGTAGCAGGCTTCCAAACGATGGTATTACCCATTAATGCAGGTGCAAGACTCAAGTTTGCGGATATCGAAGTGAAATTAAATGGACTCACTGCAAATACGAATCCTTCAAGCGGTCGATATTCAATACGGTTTATGATTCCTGCACTGGAAATGGGTTGATCGTGGTAAATTTCCGATATGTAATGGGCATTAAAACGTAAAAAATCAATGGTTTCATCAGCAGCATCAATTTCTGCCTGGAAAGCATTTTTACTTTGCCCTAACATTGTTGAGGCATTAATTACATGCCTATATTTTTTTGAAATCAAATCAGCTACTTTCAATGTAATTGATACTCTTTCAATCCAGGAAAGTCCTTCCCATGCCTTATGTGCTTTCATCGAAGCATCAATTGCCATTTGAACCTCTTTTTCTCCTGCTTTATGGTAAGTGGCTAAAATATGCTTATGATTGTGTGGCATAACAACTTTTCCCGTATTGCCGGTTCTAATTTCTTTTCCTCCTATTATTAAAGGAATATCTATTACTTCAGAACTCATGCGTTCCATTTCAGCAATTAAGAGTTTCCTTTCTTTGGTTCCAGCTCTATAGCTAAGAATAGGTTCGTTCTCTGGGCGTTCAAAATTAAAATTTGCGTTATTCATATCGTTATTCCTTCTTTATTTAGAATTATTCCAATTTTGTTATCAAAAAGAATACCACTATCTGTTTACACGAAATACATTTTAAACATTTATTATAAAGAGCATTTTATCCTTTCAAAACTATAAAATATTTTAAAGAATATCAATGCGTTATGTATATTTTCGCATATCCAAAAGAGAATAGATGGAGCCAAACAAAAAAGGGAAAGATTTTAAGAAGAGCAGGCAGAATATGCTTTTGCGCTATAAAATCTGGTTGAGTAGTGTTAGTGGAGATGGAATTATCAATGAAACCCAATGGGAACTTCTCAAAGCAATTGACCAGACCTCTTCACTCAAAACAGCAGTTGATATAGTTGGTATTAGTTACCGTAAAGCATGGGGCGATTTAAAACATACTGAGGCCTCTTTAGGTTATCCGCTGACTGAAAAGTTCAGAGGCGGTAAAAATGGGGGCAAAACAATACTAACTGAAAAGGCTCAAAAATTATTAGAAGCCTATAGCGCCATGCAAATCCAGTTTGACGAATCGGTTGAAAAAGCATTTAAAGAATTTCAGAAGAAATTATCAAATTGATCTTCAACCTATTACTCCTCTACACTCAATGAGTCAATCTTCAATTCGACTTATTTAAGTTATTAAATGTTTGTACTTTTGTATTTAGAATTGTTCTAAACAAAATCACAAATATCATGAAATCAGGAATTCTAAAACTGACATATGCTTTAAGCATTGTCCTTCTTCTTTCCTCTTGTGCCAGTTATAAATACTCTAATCAAAACAATGCTGAAAACCTGCAAATAACAATAAAAGAGCAACAGGATGTATTAGCAATAAATCAGCTTCAACCTCAAGTTGTTGCAATGAATAATACTCGTGGCATTTTGATTACTGAAGGAATTAACTTAGCAGTTAATGGTGTAAAAATGCTGATCCAGAAAGAGCAAAATAAGTATACTGCGGGTTATAAAGCGGCAAAATCCAATATGTACTTTTACAATAGTATATCTGAACAAGGCCCATTTGATTTTTCAGGGATAAAATTCAATGGCTTCGATGTTTTACGAATGATTCAATTGAAGGATGGTACAGTTGATACTGCCCTTTATATTTCATTTGCTTTAGATCTTACAAATCCTGAAAACATCATTAATAACTCAACTTTTTCTTTAGTGGTAGATGATTTTGTCATGAAATATACCAAAGCTAAAATCCCAGGATTTAGATGGTATATGCCATGGACAGCCTTTTTTGCTAAACGTAAACATGTAAATGTGGATGTGGACATGGAGTTTAGTTCCTCTTGGGTAAACGATAGATCACAAATTTTCAGAGATGAAGAAATAGGCCGTTTCTTTTTTGATTTAAGACAAGTTCCTATTGATTATAACAGTCCAGAATACATAGAATTTGTAAAAAACACGATTGGCCGGAAAGTATATGGGTTTAGTTATTTGATTCCTCGCTCCTTTGGAAACTATATTACCTATCAGAATGAAATTCAAAGCTGTTTTGGAAAAGGACAATACAATATTTCAGCAACAATCACTGAAACAGCAAAAGACCATTTTGTATCTCGTGTCATGTCTCAAAATAAAGATTATATACTTGATAACATGAAATGGGAATTCATGGATAAGTTGGACATTCAATAATCAATTTTTATTATGAATTATTGGAAGCTATTTCTATACCTGATAATTTTTGCATCCTCAAGCATTAAAGCTCAACAGGCAGAATTCATTATTCAAGATGGTCATTCTACAGATATCACTGCACTTGCTGTGCGTGATAATGAGTTTGCGAGTATAGATGCCAGTGGTAAACTTATTATTTGGGATGCAAACTCAACAATGATTAAAGAAAAGCATTACCTTCCAAATCTTCCCTATGCTGGAGTTCGTTCCCAGCGACTTACCTTCCTTCCATCTTCAAATAAAGTATTTTTCAACACTCATAATTTCAGGACTTTCAATTATGAAAATAGTTTGGGAGGTTTACTATTATATGACTTAAATAAGAATGAATTACAAAATAAATTCAAATTAGAATCAGATGTTATTTATGGAAAAAATGGCAACTATTATTTTTATGTAAATGAATACTATTCAAACACAAAAGCGCCCAATAATGTTTCCATTTTCAAAAAAGCATATCTTTTTCATTATGTAGTTGATGAAAATAAAAAGACCACACTTAAGCATCAATATTCATTCGATCAGCGAATTACTAATTTCACAGTTTCAGCTGATGATAAATATATTGCCACAGGATTTAAGAATGGAGAAGTAAGTTTACTGGAAATCTCAACATTTGAAGTTCTTTGGAAAAGCAATGATTTTGAAGATCAAATATTTGACTTAACATTTATTAACAAATCGAATGACCTTGCTTTTGCAGGAACCGCAAAGAAATACTCTTCATCTGCAGCCAATTATATTATCATTCGAAATACAAATGGAAAACTCCTGAAAAAATACATTTCAGAATACAAAGAAGATCATCTTGACATAGTTTGTGCTTCTGATGATGGAAAATACTTGATAGCAACAGGTGCCTTTAAAATTCATGTTTTAGGAACTTCTAATTACAAACCGATTCATATAGATCATGTATCAGGAAAGTATATGAATTTTCATCAGGTAAGTGCCATTGAATTCTTGAAAAACAGTCACCAGGCAATTGTTAGCAGCAGCCAGCAATTGCGCATTTTTGATGTAGACGACTTAATATTCAGCGATAACATTAACACACCAATGGCTGGGTTTTCTGGCAAAATGGGCTTTTATGATAATACAACCTATTACCTATCAGGAAGTGTTCTTGAATTCTACGATTTAATTAAACTCGAAAAAAAAGAATTTAACCTAAGTATTGTTACCAACCTGATTAGAGAACATAATGAACAGGAAAAACTAAATCTCTGGTACCCACTTTTTATTGGAGGGAATTATATCAGTTTTAATGCTGCTGACAGTCTGCTTGCTGTATGGACAACACCCTCTCAAAGTAATGACAAGTCTGAAAATCATGTTTTATCTATAAATGTCAATGATTTGACATTAACCCAGGATTATATACTCAAATGGGATAAAGAACAACAAGAGAAATACATAGATTTACAATTGCTTTGTCCAAAATTGAATTTAGTATTCTTTACAGGGAAAACATCTTATAAAAATCGCCAGACTCCGATTACAACTCTTTTTGCTTTACGCTTAGACAATGGCAAAGAAGTATTCTCCACTCCAATTAGCCGAGTAACAGATGGTTTTAAAATCTCATCTAACAAAAAATACTTGACGCTGATAGATGATCAAAATGAGCTAAAAGTTTACAAAACAAATAGTTTCAAGGAGGTTTTTTCTCAGAAACTAAATTATGGAGTAAATAATACACCCTATCTTTTTCATTCCACAGACCTGGTATTTTCCAACCAGCTAATTACTGATTCTAGTCGAACAGTATATATCATGAAAAGAAACCTGAATGAAAACAGTCAGGATACACTTGCAGTTTTTGGTGGAAATGATGTAAGCTGTATGGATTATGATGGGAAGCATCTTGCCGTAGGTTTAAGTTATGACTTCAGCTTAAACAAATGGAAGGATTCTGTTGACATCAAAACTGAAAAATTAGGATTTGAATACTTTGTGGATTATACCATGCAAGTTTTCAATTTAGAAACAGATGAATTGGTGAAGAAAGTAAAAGGAGAAATCAGTTTTTTCAATTCCTGCATTTTACATGATGACCTTTTGTTAACCAATCAGTTAGGCCAGCACCTTCATATTGTTCCTTTATACAAAAAAGGATATATTAATCAATACCGAGTTAACAATGAAGACATATACTTGTCCAACGGATATTATAAATCTACCAAACCAGCTCTAAAGCATATTGGATTACGTTATGGTAACAATGCCTATCCTATTGATAATTTTGACTTGATCTATAACAGACCCGATAAAGTATTAGCGAATACAAGCAAATCGCCAAATAGCTTATTAAAAGCATATCATCAAGCTTGGCAAAAACGATTGCAGATCAGTCAGGTTGATACGAATAATCTTGATGAACGCTTCACTCCTGACAAGCTCCCAATTTCGAAAATTACTAACCGTAAAGCTATTAAAGCAGTGGTTTTAACAAAGCTTCTAACAATAGATTTAAGCTTTATTGATAGTAACCGTAAACTTAAATACTGGCAAATAAAAGTCAATGGGGTTCCTGTATTTGCAGGTGAAGGTCAATCAATTGAAACAGCAGCAGGAGTGTGGAAAAAGATCAGCTATGATCTAGGCTTATCTGAAGGAATTAATCAAATCAGAGTTTATGTAGAAAATGAATTTAGGCAAAAATCACTTCCTGAGCAATTGACTATTACTTACACTCCTAAACAGCCATCAAAACCAAATCTATACATTGTAACAATTGGGGTTTCAGTCTATCAAAATCCTGACTTCAATTTGCAATATGCAGCAAAAGATGCAAGAGATTTACAAGAACTATTTTCTGAATATGATACGACCTACTATGATGATGGGCAGTCTTATACTACAACCAATTATTCTTTTAAAAAGGATATGTATAATAAGATTTTTAGAATTGTACTATCTAATAAAGAAGCTACTAAAGAGAAATTAAAGGCAATAAAAGATGTGCTCAGCAAATCTACTGTAGATGATATAGTTATGGTATTTATTTCAGGACATGGTCTATTAAATAAAGAAGGAAATTATTATTTTGCTACCTATGACATGGACTTTAGTGATCCTCAAAAAAATGGATTTTCCTTTAAAGAAATAACAAGACTTTTTGATGGAATTGCCGCACGAAAAAGGTTGTTATTTCTAGACACATGCCATTCAGGAGAAATTGATAATACGGATAATAGCACGAAAACAATTCTGGCTGGTATGGAAGAAAAAGAGGTAACAAGCAGTTTTACAAAGGGAGCATATGTCATTCAACAAGAAAATGAAGAATTTTATGGAAGTTATGATCTCATGAAAGATCTATTTGCTGATTTAAATTCTTCTGGAATCATAATTACAAGTGCCTCAAGTGGCTTAGGCTATGCCATCGAAAATAAAGAATACCAGAATGGAGTTTTTACTTATGCTATATTACGTGGATTAAAAGATAATCTGGCAGATGAAAATAAAGATTCTAAAATTCAGGTTTCTGAATTAAGAAAGTATATAATTAGTCAAGTATTTTCTTTAACCAATGGTGCGCAAAAACCTACCAGCAGACAGGAGAATGTGGAGTTTGATTTTAGGGTGTGGTAAGCTCTTCATCAATCAATTCTCTCTTTCCATCCGTAAAAATACCCACCTTAATATCGGAAATATTACGGATTGAATCTGAACATAAGCAGCAATAGCTTTGAATTGAATTAAAAATCAAAGTCATGAAAAAGTTGTTTATGCTTTCGTTACTCATTCTATTCAGTTCATTAACAGTACGTTCTCAGGTAGAAATTCCAAATGGAGATTTTGAATCAAATACTGGAAATCAAATTGATGGTTGGTTGCTAAAAAGTGGTGATTGTCAGGTAAGAGAATACTTAATTCTTAACGGACCAAGCGGGCAGGTAACTATCGATCCCGTTTCAGGAGAAAGGTTTGTAACATTGATGAATGGTGGTGCAAGTTTAGGAAAACTGGAAACAAATTTTCCGTTAAATGCTCGTCCTGAATATTTTTCATTTTACTGTGGTTACTTACCAGGTACTTCAAGTGGTGAGAAGTTTGGGTTTTTCCTCATTTTCACAAAATACAATCAGAACAAAGGAATGAATGATACAATTTTATCTGTTGGTGGATATCTACCAGCTTCAGGTCAAATTGTACCATGGGCAAGAATCTCTGGATCATTAAGTTCATATTATCAATCAGGAGAAACTCCGGATATGGCTCAAATTGTATTTATGACAGATGTGGCGACTAATAGTTCGGGACAAGTTATTGCATCTCCATACACGGTATTGGCTCTTGACAATGTTGCTTTTCCAGCATCAATTTCAACAGGAAATGAGTTAACTCTAAGAAATGTTGAAGAATTTAAAGCCTATCCAAATCCTTTCAGCTCTGCAACAAATATCAGTTATCAATTACTGAATAACAGTCAGGTAAAAGTGCAGATTTTTGATCTGAATGGCAAGCTCATACAAACTTTAGTCGATGAGAATAAGAAAGCAGGAAATTATATTGAGTTTTTCAATGGCAATGAGTTTCCAGAAGGCATATATATTTATCGCATTGAAACTGATTTGGGATCACAAACTGGGAAACTTATTCTTCAATAGAATATCATGAAAACCATTTATATATTCAGTATTATTCTTTTCATTGTTCTGTATACTCAGGTTAACGGTCAAGTAAAATATGTAGATATTGAGCCAGATATCAGACTGGAAGGTGTTCATCATTTGAACCTTGACTTGGATAGCAACGGCTCAATTGATTTTAGATTAATACATGATACAGTATTAGCCAATTGGCCTAACGAAGGAGCTCAAATCAATGTTATTCACCACATGGGGATGAATGAGATTGTTGGACAAGAAAGCGGCCATTTTTACCCCAAACCTCTAGCTTTTAACACCTTACTTTTTGATGGCAGTAAAAGTTGGGGAATATTTGAAGACAACTTGGCTTTGTATGTTTGGGTTATTACAGGAGGAGTTTTAAGCCATCATGGTTTATGGCGATATTTATCTGACGATAGATTCGTTGGATTCAGAATGCAATCCGATCAGGGGCAGTTGTATGGTTGGATTCGACTTTTTGTTTCTCCAGATGGCAAATACATGGTTTTCAGAGATTATGCATATATGGAATTACCCGACATTCCCATGCTTACGGGTCAAGGTATTCCTATAAAAACAGTTGAAAAATTAGAGGTTAGCGATGAGTTTGATTTTGGTGACGGAAGGGACCTGCAGATTTCATTTAGCCCCCCGCAAGATGAGATTGCTTTAAGTCATTATCGGGTTTTGGTTATTAAATCTTCAGCAATAGGTAGTATTGATCTTTTAGCAGCGACAAATGTTCCTGTAGGTAACGTCACCAAAGTTTATCCTGGTCCAAATCCTTATTCATTTTTTCTGGATGAGAATACGAAAGATGTTGATGGAGAATGTATTAAAACTGGCGAAGAATATGTTGTTAAGGTTTTAAGTCTTGGACGGTTGTTAGACAATCCTGAAAACGCCTTATCCGCTCCTTCTGCACCATTCTCTCTCAACAAACTTTCAGCAATCAAAGAAAATGCAAAAGAAGATATATCTGTTTCAACATCAAACAATCAATGCATTATATCTTCAGATTCAAAAATCATAACGATTCAATTGTATAATTTAAATGGTCAATTATATAAAACCGTTAATTCAAACTCCAATTATGTTACAATCAACTTAGGTGAATTTGATAGAGGAGCTCTGATTTTGAGAATAGAAACCGAGCAAAAAATAATTAACCGAAAAATATATATCACTTTTTAGTTATTACCAGCGTTTTTTCAAAAGGTAAGTATCGATGAATTCATACTTACCTTTTAACTTAAAATTGATTATGAAAGAAACCGATATTTTTTTTGTCGACAAGCACAAACTAAGAGTAATCGATCAAAGGAGGATTGCCTATATACTTTTGGCTATAGCTTTCTTTTTCATTACAGAAACATTAAGAGGCATCTATAGACCATACATATATACAAATGATATCAATGACTTCGGTTTTGCCGATACTATTGGGAATTTAGGAGGTATTATTGTGCAAATATTTTTCTCTTTAGCTATTGTTAATGCTGAAATTAAAAAAAGCTTTATCATTATTACTCTACTAATCATTGGCTATATAGTATATGAAATCATGCAGCCAATACTTCCAAAAGGAGTATATGACATCAAAGATATTTATGCTACACTCATCGGTGGAGCTATTGCAATACTCATTTTTCTCTACTTACAGTTCAACAAAAAATACAACAAAGTAATTTTTACCTTTTGAAATATTCATCTGAGATTTTCAAATAATTACATTCAAATGAATTTTCATATCTTTATAATTCAAAAAGAATCAAATGACTGATCCTCCAAAACAATACCGCGAAGGCCACTTTATAGGTCTATGGATTGGTATAAGCATGGCCATATTCACTCTTATTACAATTGCATTTGGATTTATTTCTGAAACTTTTATCATGATAGGTATTGGACCAGCAATTGGTGTGGCAATTGGTGTATCAGTCGGAGTAGCAGTCGAAGACAAATACAAGAAAGAAGGCAAAATTAGACCACAAACAAAACAAGAGAAAAAACGAATGCTGATCATTGTCCTGTCAGGAGTTGGATTGTTAATTTTGGGCGTAGTGCTTTTTGTTTGGCGATTTTTGTCTATAATTCATTAGTAATTTTTTGTTTTCTGCTATAGAAAAACAAGCTTTTTCATTAATTCATCCAAAAATCCCACTATTAAGTCCATTTACCCCCCATTTTTCATTCTTCTTTCATACCCTTGTTATTTTTTCCCCATTTCATTCAGACATACTTTTGTTTTGAAATATTTTTTAATTCTTAAATTTACAATTATGAAAAAACTATTGATTTCAATGACAGCAACATTCTTTATACTTACTCTGCTTCCTTTTTTTACATGTGGCCAAAACACGGCAATGGATGTTAGCAGATCAATTATGTTATCTGGAGATTCCGAAACTGAAGAAATTATAATTCTTGTTGATCAGAAAACAATACTGCTAAAACTGAATATACAAAGCGCCATTAATAAAGGAAAATTATCCATTGAAATAGTTGATCCAACTGGAGAAAAACAAGGAAAGTTCTCGATTGGGAGTCAAATTAAAACAACTAAAAACAATAAGGAAAATCAGAAAGAAGAGCACGTTAAAGGCAATATTAATAAAATAATTAATGAACCTATACAAGGTAAATGGATCATTAAACTAATCCCTGATAAAGCAGAAGGAGCAGTCAACATACAATCCACACAATCTTATAAGGACAACTAACGTTTTATTGCCATGTTTTCCAAAATCAAAAGTATAATCCCTATTTTTTGCATACTGTTTTTTGTTACGATAACGGCTGGCTTTAGCCAGAAAATTCAACATAAAGGATATATTTCAGGGCAGTTATCAATTGATACTATCTGGGATGCTAAGCTCTATTTATCGTATATCGAAAATTTCAATGAAATGTATTCCATGTCGAATGAAAGTATCATTGAAGAAACGAAAATAGATTCTACAGGAGCATTTTTTTTCAAACTGGATTTTCTATCAGCTGAGGATAATCTGTACCGGATACATGTGGTCAAAAAAGGAGATCCTCCTGCCTCCCTTATTATTGGAGGCAGTGAGGAAAATCACTTCTTTGTTATTGCAAACAAGCAATCTCAAATTAAAGTCCAGAGTTCGCCTAACTCAGGAATTTTCAACGATATTGTATTTGAAGCTTCACCCATTAATAGTTCATTTCAGTACATTGATAATATGGCAAATTACATTGATAGCATGAGTTTGTATGGCTTAAGCCTTAAAAAGGAATTTATCAGCAAAGCTATAAACGAAAAATACAGAAGTATTGCCGATACAAGTCATCACCCACTGATTGCTTTATACGCTATATATCAAAGTAAATTCGAATCCAACTACCCCTTGTATAAGGATTATTATTCCAAATTCACTAAAAAATGGAAGTCTGATAAATCAACCTATTTCATTGCATTCCGAAACCAAATGCCTTCAAAATCGAAATACCATACATTTCTATTTGTTTTACTCGCCATTGGATGTATTGTTTTGGGTTATTTATTAAGTATCCTAAAAATGTCTCCAAACAAAAAATCAAAATCGCTAAATAACTTAAGCATACAGGAGCGAAAGATTCTGGTTCTGATTCAGCAAGGATTAAGCAATCAGGAAATATCCGATCAATGCAATATTGGCATGAGCACAGTTAAATCACATGTTAGTAATATTTATGGAAAGCTTAAAATCAAGTCACGTAAAGAAGCATTGAATATCAAAACTTTGGAGATTTAGATTTCTTCTACTATTTTAAAATAACACCTTTTCACTATAAAACTCCTTTCATTTCTATTACAAACCTGAATAAGTCTGCCACTCTGCAATAATCGAAGCAACTAATCGTTTTTTACAAAATCATGAAAAGCAAGCTTCTACTAACAATCCTTCTATTTATAACTTCAAATAGCTACTCTCAAAAAACTTTTGTCAGATTCCCAGCTTCATTTGGTCCTATCGTAGGTTACCAAGGCTTTAGTAATATGATTGAAATTGGAGTTGGGAGAGGACTAAAAGGAAGTGTTGCAGCATTCAATATAAATGCCCCAAAGCGGTTTAAAAAACCATATATATCGTATTATGCAAGCTATCATTTCAACCCCTTTGAAAAAATACATGGAGGCAGTTTAGGATTTTCCTCTTCAACAGGAATTGTATTTGGCTTTGATTTCAATTACTATAAAACGGTAGTAAATGTTTGGGGATTTCGTCCTTCTTTGGGATTAGCACTGGCAGGAACAGAAATAGTTTATCGCTACAATTTCCGAATTGCAGGAGAAAAAATTACAGGAATCACAGGACACCAAATTGGTATTCGCTATTATTTGCCTCTTTTCATCGAGTTTGAGGGTGGTTATAAGTTTGGAAAGAAATATTTCACTTATTAATTGCATTAAAATGTATCTTTTTTTTTGCAGCATTTACTCTACAATTTTCTTCTTAATTTGCAGCAGTTATCACAAGCATATTTGGGTTTGAAATGATCATATACATTGGCATAGACGATACAGACAATAAAGAAAGTCGGGGAACAGGTTTTAAATCGCGCCAACTGGGAGAGCTTATTGAAAAAGAAAAGATCGGTCGGTTAAAAGGAATCACACGCCATCAGTTATATGTACATGATGATATTCCTTATACTTCCCAAAATAGTTCAGCTTGTATTGAGGTTGATGCTGCTGAAATAGATAAGGTTATACAGATATCTGAAGATTTTCTAAAAAGAGAAGCGGAAATAGGATCGGATGCTGGACTTTGTGTTGTAAAACCATCACAGCTCACCAAAGAACATCGAAAATTTGGTTTAGCTGCAAAACGCGAAGTACTGAGTCAGGATAAAGTCAAAGCACAAATTGAAGGTCAGGATATTTTTTTAGAAGGATATACTGGAACCAAAGATGGAATTATTGGCGCATTTGCTGCTGTTGCCTTACGTTCTACAGGAAATGATGGACGTTTTGTTTGGTTACAAGGCTTACGAAATTTACGAAGTGGAATTTATTCTTCCTGGGAGTTGTCCAGAATGATAGATATTGATAATATTGCAAACTTCGAAGGTGTGGTTGCAGAGGACGCAGACTATATTTTTGTAGGTGATTGGGTTAGACCCGTATTGAAAAATCATAAAAAAACGCTACTAGTTGAGGAGGTCAGCAATTATGGAAAATACCAGTGGGAAACAGTCTCAAAGCATTTCATTAGGTCAGTCTCGTAGTTATTCTATTTTGTTAGAAGTACTGATGCTGCTCGGATTGGGTATGTTGGGTATTGTATTGCATGCCCGATTGCGTTTAGGATTAGGCATACCCGGACATCATGGTGTTATTTTCATGGCACTTATTCTTGCCGGACGTACATCTTCTAAATTACCATGGGCCGCCAGCATTTCTTCACTAGGTGTGGCTTCACTCCTATTCTTCCCAATTCTTGGTTTTAAAGATCCTTTTATTGCTCTTATCTATTTACTCCCTGGGTTAACCTTGGATATCTTTTATAGAAATCAATTGCTTAAAACCAAAATGTGGTATTTGGTACTTATTGGAGGTCTCGCTTATATGAGTATTCCACTAAGCCGTTTATTCCTGCATTTTAGTTTGCATATTCCGTATATGTCTTTCCGTCACGGATATCTAACTCCTATTTTAACACACTTTATGTTTGGTGGCTTAGGTAGCCTCACAGCTTTGGGAATCAAGCATTTGCTAAAGAAATCATAATTTCTTTCAAATTTATTTTCCTTAGATATGTTTTAAAAATAGCAATATGCATAGCTTTGCATATCGATACAAAAAAATAGCATGATCAAAAATTTGGTTTTATTCTTAATTTTCAGCCTTATTCTGCTTTCTTGTAAAAGAGAAAGTCCCATTAATCTACCTCCTCATATCGAGTTCAAAAAAAGTCCAGCTTATATTACAACCGATTCAACTGTTGCATTCGGGAAATTACTCAAAGTTGGAATTATTGCCGAGAAAGCACTTGTAAATATCACCAATATCTTGATCCAGGTCGATACTGGAGTATTGGTAACAGCCTTTGATACCAGCTTCAATACCGACTATTTTGAATACGACTATCTGCTTCGCAAAAGTCAGGCTGAAGAAGAAAAATGGATATTTACTATTCGGGATCGAGATGGTGCTGAACAATCCATTTCGTTTGTATTAAAAAAAAGCACATTCAACGACTTTTCTCCTATTCTTACGTTTGATTCGATTGTTTTAAAAGGCCGATTAAATCCTGATCCCAAAAGTTTTCTTTCGCTTAGCGATTTCAGTACTTATACATTAGCCGAAGCCTATAACAATCAAGAAAACATTGATATATTTTACTATTATGGGCCAGAAAACCATACCATGGCATCTCCTGGCGCCAATGTAGAACCAGATATTTTTACAGGTGCCACACCTGCCTATAAATTTGATTTTTGGGCCGTTCGAAATACCACGCGCTACAAAATATTTGAAGTTCCTAAAGCAACTTTTGATGCCATTAGCAACGATAGTTTATTAATTATTGCTTACGGTGTTGAAGAAGGCAAACGAAAAGCAAAGGAATTGGTGAATGGTCAAGTTTACAGTTTTGCTGACAAAACTTCCCGCTTGGGTTTGTTCAGAGTAATTGATATATCAGGGAAAGATTCCGGATACATTCATATGGATATGAAAATTCAAGAGTAATGAAGAAATGGTTATTTTCATTAATCCTGCTACTTGCTACTAGTTTCACATATGCTCAAAACAATTTGATTGGTCAAGTTGTAAATGCTGAAACAGGAGAAGCACTTCAACATGCCCATATTTACATCAAAGAACTCAATAGAGGCTTGCTGAGTAATGATACCGGCTTTTTTTTTCTCAAGGAAATTGAATCGAATAAGTTGTCTGTTTATATTTCATATGTTGGGTTTACAGAATTCAATCAGCAAATTGATTTAAGCATAGGAAATACTTACTCCTTCCCTTTGTCACCCAGCGCATTTACTTCCAGCACCTATGTTGTTACAGCCACCCGAAACAAACAGGAAGTTTCAATGATTCCTGCTCGTGTAGATGTAATAGATGAAGAAAGAATTAAATCTCAATCAGCAAGCAATACCGACAATTATTTACAAAGTGTCTCAGGTATATATGTCAACCGCAGTGGCGGTATTTTTTCACGCAATGCTAGTGTGAGTTTAAGAGGTTTGAGCAGTAGTGCCCGAACGCTAATTCTTCTTGATGGAGTGCCTTTAAATCATGCATCAGGGGGAACAATCAATTGGCATATGATTCCGGTTCAGGATATTCGAAAAATAGAAATTATCAAAGGACCAGCAAGTGCGATTTATGGAATGAATGCCATGGGTGGTGTTATCAATATTCTTACAAATTCTCCTGAAAGTGGGTTGGGCGCTGAAGCGGAGTTTGGTTTTGGTAATTTCAATACTTCGGCACATCGAATTACCGTGTCCAATCTTCATGAGTTTAACAAAAAGAATCTGTACTGGAGCTTTAATGTATCGAATAAGAAAGGTGATGGATATTTCGTAACTCCTGATAATTTATTGGATTGGTACGATGCTCCTTTAAGTATTCGAGAAACCAAAGCTTCGATTAAAGTAGGTTCAAAATTAAGTCCTTCCAGTCACATCGAAAACAACTTCTTTTATTACGATGATATCCGATTTAGTGGAAATGAGTTTTACGAGCCAAGGGGTAGTTTTGAGAAGTTTAACACGCTCCAAAACAGTTTAAATTATTCCAGTCTTTTTGGCAAAACACAAATTGATGTTGTAGCCTTTGCCCATCAAGAAAACTATTACCGATTGAATGAAAACATCAACAATACCGAGCTGTATAAACTGAGTGAAACCTTTCATAAAAAGGACGATATTGGATTGTTTTTAAAAGTCAATCGCAGGTTTTTCAAAAATCACATAGTCACTTCAGGAATCGATCTGAAAGAAGGTTTATATGATGGGAAAGTGATTTACAGAACGACCACTGACATCCTCAATTATCAAGGGAATATGCTTTTTGCCGGCATCTATGCCCAAGACGAATTCAGTCTTTGGAAAAATAAGCTCAGTTTTAATTTGGGTCTGCGTTTCGATCATGTAGTATTTTCTGATGGCGCTTTTGGTGTAGAAAATCCAACCGGAGAAACAGGTTTCATTGACAATGAATCAGAAAAATACAGCACTAAAAACTGGCAGTCATTTAGTCCAAAAGTTGGTTTCAGATACAAATTCTGGAAGAGTAACTCTTTCTATGCATCTGTATCCAAAGGTTTTATGCCGCCTAAAACGGATGATCTTGTTCGCTCAGGAAAAATATCCAAAGGCTTTAAAATTGCCAATTCTGAATTGCAAGCAGAAACTTTAACTAATTATGAAGCAGGATTTTCGCTGAATCCATCAAAAAAAATAAACATTAAGACCAGTTTCTATAAATCTTTTGGCAAAAACTTTTTGTACTTATTGCAAACAGGCGATTCCATTGATATGGGAGACGATACATATCGACAGATTTATAAGAGAAGAAATATTGCTGAAGTTGAGATTAGCGGTTTTGAAATTGATTTGAACTACACATTTTCAAAAGCTTTAAATTTTCAGGCAAATTACACATTTAGTCAACCAATAATTTCAGCCTATAAGGATGATGAACAACAAACAAATAGCTCATTAGTCGGTAAATATTTAGCAGAAACCCCCTTTCAACAAGTATTTTCAAGCATTTGTTGGAACAATAAAATTGTTAACACAAGTGTGAGTTATAACTTAATAGGCAAGCAATTCGCTGACGATTTAAACGAATTTGAGCTGCAGCGATATTATCTGATTGATTTACGCTTTTCCCGAAACTTCGGAAATCATATTTCCACCAATCTGGATATTCAAAACATATTAAATCAAAAATACTTAGACCGAAAAGGCAATCAATCTATTGGTCGATTTGTACTATTATCAATTCAATACAAAATCTAATAACAATGAAAAAAATACTATTAATTTTAATTGGAGGTTTCTTTGGAATATTGAGCTCTGCAAACGCACAAGACACACTAAGCGCCTGGACATTTCCAACAGGAACTGATATGGATAGCAATGCCAATGATGGAATTTACACAGCTTATTCAATTCACACATTTGGTGGCACAGACAAAATTACGTTTTCAAAAAATGGTTTAACAACCAAAGCTGCACAAGCAACAGCTTGGAATAATGGTGCAAATAGCAAAGGCTGGGAAATTCGTACAATGACACAAGGTTATAAGGATATATTGGTGTTATCGAAACAAACATCTGGAGGAAATAATCCAGGGCCACGAGATTTCAAACTACAATACAGTTTAGACAATATTGTTTGGACAGATGTTGCAAATGCCATTGTTAATGTTCAAAACGATTGGACATCCGGAGTTCTTTCAGTTGGTTTACCTACGAATTGTAATGATGAAGTAAGTGTTAGAATCCGTTGGATTATGGTAAGCGATACAGCCTCAGATGGCAGCCTTATAGCGGCCAATGGAACTGGCAAAATTGATGATATTTTTATTCTGGGAACTAAGATTAATACAGGCTTTGAGAATGTATCAAAAATAGAATCGTCAATTTACCCAAATCCTGTGGTAGATATTTTATACGCAAATGATGTTCAGGAGTTTACAATTTACACTTCAAGTGGTCAGCTTATAAAAAATTACAAATTAAATCAAAAGCAATCTTCTGTAGATTTATCTGATATTGAAAAAGGAATTTACTTTGTTAGGATGATTAACTTTGATCAGGAAATAAGTAGTCAAACTCTTTTGAAGAAATAAATATTTCTGCTTTAAAAATAATATGCCTCGAAGACACAAAGCCACAAAGTTTAGCACAAAATTCCTTCGTGTTTTCTTTGTGCCTTTGCGCCTTGGTGGTGAGCTATTTTAAGCTGTTCTTCCTACTAGTACTTTTCTTATCCTCCTACCAAAACCAACAAACGAAATCTAAATAAAGTAAAATTAATTGCTAGGATGATTAACTTTGATCAGGAAATAAGTAGTCAAACTCTTTTGAAGAAGTAAATATATCTGTTTAAAAATAATATGCCACGAAGACACAAAGCCACTAAGTTTAGCACAAAACTCCTGCGTGTTTTCTTTGTGCCTTTGCGCCTTGGTGGTGAGCTATTTAAACTGTTCTTGCTACTTGTACTTTTCTTTTCCTCCTGCCAAAACCAACAAACGAAATCCAAATCAAAAACTGATTTAATTATCTTCCATGCAGGAAGCTTATCAGTTCCATTTCTTGAATTGGAAAAGGAGTTTGAAAGGCTTCATCCTGACATCGATGTGGTTAGAGAAGCAGCTGGCAGCATTCGATGTGCTCGAAAGATTACTGACTTACAAAGAGATTGCGATATTATTGCCTCAGCAGATTATAAAGTTATTGAAGACTTCCTGATTCCCAAATATGCCGATTCGGTCATTCATTTTGCCTCCAATGAAATGGTGATTATTTATCAAGAAAAATCCAGGTTCGCTTCAAAAATAACTGCAAACAATTGGTATGAAGTATTACAAGATGAACAGGTGAAATATGGACGCTCTGATCCAAACTCTGATCCATGTGGCTACCGAACTATATTGTGTATGAAGCTTGCTGAAAAATATTACCTAGATTCAGGAATAACAGAAAAATTAATAGATAAAGACAGCCGTTATATCCGCCCAAAAGCATCTGATTTAATAGCCTTACTGGAAATTGGCGAATTGGACTATGTATTTGAGTATAAATCGATAGCTGAACAATTTGGATTTCCATACCTTGAACTTGCCGATTCTATTAATTTGAGCAATCCAGATTTAAATAAATTCTATAATACTGTAAGTATAGAAATAAATGGAAAGAAGCCCGGAGAACTAATTACCCAAGTTGGAAAAGCCATGATTTATGGAATTTCTACTCTTAAAAACTCTACGAACCTAAGTGCTGCTCAACTGTTTCTTGACTTTCTATTTTCTGAAAGCGGACAAGCAATAATAGAGAAGAACGGGCAAAAGTTTATTGATTTTGATTAGATGAGACTTTCCTTAAAAAGCATTAAAAACACTTTATCTTTGCATCTGATTTATCAACCTAACTGGTTGATAAAAACCTGTTAGGTTGAATCAGAAAACAAATAGCAAACCTGTTAGGTTAATTCAATGAGAAAACAAATAAGCATTCGAAATCTGGTATTCGCCTTTTTAGGAGGCTTGGTTTTGTTGTTTATTGTAGGCCCTTTGGCGGGTCTTTTCCTTTCCACTTCACCCGGAATCATACGTGACACTTTAGTAGAAAAAGAAGTGTATCAAAGTATTTGGCTAACGATTTTCACAGCTATGGGAGCCACCCTCTTTTTTGCCATAGCGGCTATTCCCTTTTCCTATTTATTAGCAAGGAAAAATTTTCCGCTTAAAAAACTGGTTTTAGGAATCATTGATCTCCCCATAGTCATTCCACATACAGCAGCAGGTATTGCCATTTTAGGCGTTATTTCTAGAGAATCAATCTTAGGCCAAATGGCTGATTCAGTTGGATTAAGCTTTATTGGTAGTCCTATAGGAATATCTATTGCCATGGCTTTTGTAAGCATTCCTTTTTTAATCAATTCAGCCAGAGATGGCTTTGCAGCAGTGCCTGAGCGACTAGAAAAAGCAGCCTTAAATTTAGGTGCCTCCCCTAGCCGAGTGTTTTTCACTATTTCCTTACCATTAGCCTGGAGAAACATTATTTCCGGTATGATTATGATGTTTGCCCGTGGAATGAGTGAGTTCGGAGCGGTAGTCATTATAGCCTACTATCCTATGATTACGCCCATTCTAATTTGGGAGCGATTTGGAGCATTTGGATTAAAATATGCACAGCCTGTTGCCATTATTTTTATCGCAGTTACCCTTATCATATTTATTGGATTACGCTTACTAACCAAGGAAAACATACAAAAAAACTAAATTGCTAGAACTCAAAAACATATCGAAAAAGCTGGGTGAGTTCAACTTAAAAGATATTTCTTTTACAGTTTCTGAAGACGATTATTTTGTATTGTTAGGCGAATCTGGAGCAGGAAAATCAATCCTCCTAGAAATCATTGCAGGATTGATTAATGCAGATGATGGACAGCTTATTAAAAACAACATAGATATCAGCAACCATAAAATTCAACATCGAAAAATTGGTTTGTTATTTCAGGATTACGCTTTATTTCCACATTTATCTGTATTTGAAAACATCGCTTATCCTTTAAAAAACAAAGGTTTATCCTCATCTGAAAAAAAAGCTGTTATTCAGGATTTAGCGCAAGAAATGAATATAGTTGACTTGCTAAAACGCAAGCCCTCAACCTTATCCGGAGGCGAACAACAGCGTGTGGCATTAGCCAGAATTCTTGCCTTAAAACCAGAAATTCTGCTATTGGATGAGCCTCTTTCTTCATTAGATGTGCAATTAAAAATTGAATTGCGTTCTCTTTTGCGCAAACTAAATCAAAAGGGATTAAGCATTATTCACATTACCCATGATTTTGAAGAAACCTTTACACTGGCAAAACATGTTGGCATTATTCAGGATGGAAGAATGATACAAAGTGGTACGGTTGAAGAAGTATTTAAAAATCCAAAATCGAGGTTTGTTGCTAATTTGAGAGGGGTGAAAAAC